>JACCDN010699494.1_pt1 | contig 25294 bp, 29 predicted proteins | sample 7441691 | NCBI WGS metagenome assembly JACCDN01 (sample SAMN15323439, study PRJNA562643) | freshwater metagenome | isolation source: river surface water | place: USA:Blue River Watershed | collected 2017-08-16 | reverse complement strand
TTCGATGAGCACCTAATAAATGTAATTCGTGATTGTATTGAGTAATGGTTCTTTTTTCTCACGAAACATTTTTTGACTGTTATACATTTGTTCTAAGTTACAAATCAAGATGGAAATTGTCTTAGTAAACATCTAGACATAGTGTGCATCGAAAGTTGCTTTTTTTATTATTTAATGCTATAATATTAGTATGAGTTCATCTTTTTACGATATGCAACCAACTTCAGAGCAGTTAGCCCAAGATACTGGCGTAATTGAAGAAGTACTCCCAGGAGATACCGCAAAAGCATTTATAGCGGAAGTCGAAATTGCCGAGAGTGCAATTCTTCCCGCTACCAGTGAAGAGTCATTAGTTGAATCTGCCGATGCAGAAGTAGCGACTATTGAGACTGATGAACAAAAAGAAACTCTTGTTGCCGCATCTGGTGTAGTTGCAATTGCCAGCAACATGCTACCAGTCAATTTTGATTCTATTGGTACGTATATCGATATGGATGGTGGTGAAGTATGTAGTTTTGACGCTCTTGCAACCAGAAAACTAGTTCAAGATCAAATAAAACTAACAAACTCATACATTAGATTAGCGCAAAGGACAAGACACGGAGAACCTACTGTCAGTAGTTACGATAATTGGTATGTGAAAAAAACCGCAGTTGCAGACGCATACTGCACGCGAAAAGAAATCTCTTTTGATGAAGCGGGCGTTCCGAAAATTAAAAAAGCTGAAACGGTAAGGTTGGTAACTCCAGCAGCAAATTATCCTGTTGTAGGCATAAAACAACTTGCTTTCTGGGTCGATGACCCATATTCAGAAGAAGCTCATGCAGCTTTCAGAAAAACACAACCTGCTCCTCGAAAATCAGGGTTTATTCGGTCACGCATTCCATCGCATGAACCAACTGTTCTCAACTTCGATACTGCGGAAAATCACGTGAAAGATACTGTGAAAAAACTCGATAGCAATATTATCCATATCGGCTATAAAATAGGAGACGATACACTCCTACCACTTATTTCATTGCACAGAACCGAAGAGGGCTGTGAGTTTGCTATCGAGACAGGCCAAGAAACTGAAGGGGTTGCATACAACAAGCCGAAGCTTGTGCAAGCTCTCCGTGAATCAATCAAGCAGATAGTATCGACGAGGGAGATTAACTCTGAAATTGAGAACAGAATTATGTTACCTTTTATTGAAGAATACATTGGATGTTTACAAGAACGTGCCGGCACCAAAACTGCAATTGAGATATTAGAGTTTATTCATGGGCTAAAACCTGAAGGTCATAAAATGAAAGAACTATCAGAAAAAGTCCTCAACAATCGTGGAGGCCCTGAAACAGTGGAAATCGTCACTGGCACTCAAAACTTCTCTATAATTACAGCCACCGAGACGAGACATGTTGTGCAACGATCAATACCATTCTTGACTAAATTCGGTGGGCACGAACAAGAAACCGAAGCAATCCTCATCGCAAATGGGCGCAGTCAGATAGGTGATAGTCCGAGCACGGATTCATACACGGTTTATATGGGTCCTAGAATGGCAACTTTCGGCAAATCTCGCTACTACCCCGTATACGAAATAACAAGGGATAATTTTGGGTTTGTCCGCATGCAAAAATATGACCAGCATTTCAAGCTAGAACAGGAACGTGCAGGGCAAGAACATTTAGATGCACTTCACCAACTATTTATTCCACCAGCACCGGCACCTAAGCAATAACTAATAGAGCTAACTTGTTTAGTGGTTTAGTCTCAACCAGCAAAAAGGACCCGTCGATTTGACGAGTCTTTTTTAGTTGGTTGCCCTTAATAGATGAACTACTACGACATCGTAAGAGGTACAATTAATATATGTGCGGAAGATATACTTACTACTCATCATCAGACTTGCTCAAACGCTATGAACTTAGTGAATCTACAAAAGCACAATTAGAGCTAGCCTTAAATTTACCAGACAACTACAACGTCTCACCTGGTAACACTATGCCCGTGATTATTCGTGGTTCACTAGAACACAAAATAGAATTTATGCGCTGGGGTTTAATTCCTTCATGGGCGAAAGACGACAAGATAGGGTATAAGCTTATAAATGCTCGTGAGGAAACATTGCTCAAAAAATCTACTTGGAAACGGCTCGTTAAATCTAAGAGGTGCATCATTCCAGCTCGTGGTTTTTATGAATGGAAGAAGCTACCGGATGGTACAAAACAACCATATTACATTACTCTAAAAGGCTCAGATGTGATGAGCTTTGCTGGTTTATACGATGAATGGCATGATGCGAGCGGGGAATTGATTATGAGCTATACAATCATCACAACTAAACCAAATGAAGAAATGTCTGCAATCCATGACCGCATGCCGGTTATCTTAAACAAACAGCGTATGGATATGTGGCTAGAACCGATAGACTTATCTAAATCTAAAATGGATGATTTGCTAGCTCCATTAGCAGACGGTTCGCTTGAAATTGTTCGTATATCTAGTGAGGTTAATAATGCGCGGAATAATTTGAGAAAACTTATCTACTCGCTCAAGTAGCTGTTGTAATATTTTATTACCGCGGTGAAGAGTTTCGCCACGTTCCAAGGTCATGAACTACGCGAAACGGAGAATTGATTCGTTAAACTATTAAAGTAGCGAGTATCAGTTCGAGTTATTATAATATTTTATAATATTCTTGCAATATTTATCTTGTTATGACATATTTTACATATGAATGATTTTAGTTTTGAACTAGACAGTTTAATGGCTGCTCGCATAAGAGAACGGCTAATAGAAGAACAGCAGAGTAAAGATGCTGAGATAGATGCTAGAATTCAATTAGAAAAAAGAGTCTCGCTTCATATGCCTATTGTTTCTCAAATTATTCAAGATGTTGCTGTCGCACTTCCAAGATTACGCACAGTAAAAAGACATCCGCTCTTCACTTGGGAACAAAATAAATGGTATCTAATGTCTCATATTGGTGAAGTAATTTACACACCAGAAAAAGTAACTTACAGTAATTTTATAGATAACAATAACGGTTACTGCACACAATTCTCTGAATCACAAATAACTGTTAGAAAAATTCCAGTTACTAGTATATTTCTTGATGAACAGACTGGTGAACTTGTTTCAGCAACAGATGAAATTAAAGATTTCGCAAATAAAGATGACCATTATAGATCCAGAGGGCTAGATTTAGCGACACATGTTAGTACTCAAGCTACCCCGGATCAAATAGTCCCTGTGGACCGAATAGATCCTTCTATTGACAACTTCCTAAATCAACCCATACTGGTTTCATATAGAGATCGAATTAAGAGTATCCTGCTCAATTGTCTTTAGTTTTGAGCTCTCAACTGATATATAATGCATGAGCTATCCACTTCGCTTAATCATCTAAGCTCTGCAAGAAAAAAGCCGGTCATGACGACCGGACTTTTTCTTGGCTGGGGCGAAGAGATTCGAACTCCTGAATGCCAGGACCAAAACCTGGTGCCTTACCACTTGGCGACGCCCCAATGATGGGATGGTAATTGTTAGTTTAGTGTCATCCCGGACAATATTCAATTATTGAAGGTAAGTCAGCCTGGTGCCTTGGCAAGCTTTGCCTGCCCACAGAACTTTCATGCATGAAACAAGTTTCATCCTGAAAGATTCTCTTGCGAAAGTTCACTGAACTTTCTCACTCTTGGCGACGCCCCAATGATGGGATGGTAATTGTTAGTTTAGTGTCATTTCGGACATGATTCAAATATTTAGGGTAAGTCAGCCTGGTGCCTTGTCACGTTCCGCGACCCCCGTACATCTCTGTTGGCAACAAGTTGCCACCGGATGATACGTTTCCAAACTGCCACTGGCAGTTTTCACACTTTGACGACGCCCCAATAATTATGTAATGCAACGCATAGTATACCAAAAACAGGGGTCATAAATCTAGCTACAAATTGTGTTGCTAATTAAACACTTGTGTTTACTTACTTTACACGTTTAGTCTTAATGCTATGGCTACAGTAGAAAAAACATTTGAACAACTCAAAGACCCGTGGGATTGGAAAAACGAGCTAGGCAATAATCTTCAAAATCTGAATTATTGCCGTGAGATGGCTATGCAAAGCGAAGCAGTTTGTACGCTATTCACCCCTGAACGAACAGCTTTGCGGATCAGCGAACTCGCAACACTTCTTGCAATACGGATTGAAGCCGCACCCAAGGTTGTAGTCGATGGTCAAGAGACGACAGGCATGAAAAACCTCGTTCTTGCAGGTGGAGGAGTGCCATTTGCAAGCGCGCTTGGGTTTGAAATACACCGGCAAAACCCTCGTACCGAATACAGAACTGCTTTTTCTAAAATTTCGAGATACGGCAATGTCCAAACTGGCAAAAAAGATCCTGTATTCAGCCAACCACCTATACCAGGAGACATCGAGGGAATGTTCATAAACATCGTTGATGATCTAGTAGACCGAGGACATACGATAAAATCCGCCGCAAGAATTATGATGGAAGAGGGCATCCCATACTCTCCAGAGAGAAGATTTATCGAAAATGCGCTAGCTCAAGGAGTCCTTTCGATCGCGCAATACAACAGACTTATAGATGCTTACAGTAATAAACCAGATTTAGATTTCAGTATTCGTCGAGCACGGCCAAATTCTATTTCTGCAACGGTACTTGCAGACAAACAATTTTATCCCGATTTAACAGGATACATAACTCATGTTGATATCGGCATGTATGCACCAAAAGTATGGCTGCAACGCATGGGCATGGATGGCAAGAATGAAAGTGGGCGTTGGGGCGAAGGTATAGTCGTCTCAGGCGCACAAGAAGTAAAATATGCTCAAGAGATGTCAGATATACTTGATCTCGTCGGAGATCTGGCAGTCAAATCAATGGACGGGAAAGATCCAATCTTTTGGCTGGACGAAACAGGAAACCCGACCCAACTACCAAAACAACTCTACTAAATATTCCAGCCGTTATATCAGCAAATAAAATTTCCGCCTCATTAATACTCTAAGAGGCGGAAATTTTGTATTATCGCGGATTATTTGTCAGCAGGCTTGCTCGTGTTGGCGTGTGCCCCTTTATACATATCACGTACCTGGAACAATAGCCACATACTTATAGCAGAACTTACTACTGCCTGCACAAGATCTCCGGCACCACCTCCGAAGTGTTTGTCTACAAATACCGAAGCGACACCGTAGGCGAGATACACAAGACTTCCGAAGAATAGCCAATCCCAGCCCGCTTTTGTCTTTGCTTTAAGACCTGGGTATGCCAGCAGTAAAATTACTGCGTCTGCTGCCAAGAATGCAAGTGCAACCCAGTAGAAAAGTCCGAGTTCGGGAGCTACATTGCCTCCACCAAACGCACGACTTAATTCATTAGCGTAGTTAATTAAATCATTCGCTTGATGTCCTGCATTCCACAGTGACCATACAGCAAGCAGTTGTAAGATGCCAAAAATAAGTGCTATCCATGGATACCAACTATTTACGAGTGATTTTTTTGTATTTTCCGGAAGCTTCGGTGCATTTTTAAACACCTCCGCTAGTTTTTCTTCTAGTGGCTTTAACATTGGAAACATTATTGTAGAACTCCTCCTTCTAATGCTCTCAGCATAGTCTCACTTCTTCCCATAAGCAAGTAGTACCTGTGGATAAACAATAAGAACTACACGATCAACATAGCGTCGCCGAAACTATAGAAACGATACTGCTGTTTTATAGCATGATTATAAATACGTTGTAGTTCGACTTCGCTCCCAACAAATGCTTCAACAAGCAAGAGTAGGGATGTTCCGGGTAAATGAAAATTCGTAATAAGACTGTTTACGCGCTTAAAGCTATAGCCAGGCTGAATAAAAATACTCGTGTTGCTCATCAAATCACCACTTCCTGACCACGACTCAAGTGTCCGGACACTGGTTGTGCCTACTGCTGTAACGTGCTTTGCTTGCCTGATTCGCTCTGCAACAGCTTTATCTATCTCATACCATTCCTCGTGGAGCTTGCCTGTCTTGTAGTTTTCATCCGTCAGTCCTGCAAACGTGCCCAATCCTACATGGAGTGTCACTTCTTCTATAGCATGATTTTGTTTTATATTGGAAAGTAGCGCGTTCGTAAAATGGAGCCCCGCGGTCGGTGCTGCTTTACTCCCAAGTGGTTTGGCATACACCGTCTGATACTCTTGAGCTAACGTGTCTTCGCCGGCTGGCGAATTTCGGATATAAGGAGGCAAGGGCACGTGTTCAATTGTCGTAAGACGTGCGTCATCATGCGTTATATTCAATCGTAAGGTTCGTATACCTTCTTCATCAATGGCAGTCGTTTCTGCTTCTAGCCAGTCCGTTAAACATACAGAGGAACCTATCCGAAACTTTTTACCAGGCCTCACCAGTGCACGTACCGTGTGCTGATCAAGCTTTTCGAGTACAAATATTTCGGTCTTACCACCGTCGAACAACCAACGACAATGCTCAACTTTAGAATTGTTTAAAACAAGCGTCGTTTCCGGATGGAGAAATGATTCTAACTCAGAAAATATACTATCGGTTATCGATTTCGTACGCCTGTCGTACACCAACAGTCGCGCGCTGTCTCTTGGATGAGCCGGTTCTTGCGCGATAAGATCTTTGGGTAAGTCAAACGAAATCATCGCTTATTTATAACAGAGGTGGGCAATTCGTACCTATTGACTTTTTTATAAATTTGTGCTATTATGTAATGATGACAGAAAACCATTACGGTTTACCTTTTGATGACGTTTCTCATGCAGAGCAGATTGGCGTCTTTTCTCCACATGAATCTCCAATAACGAGTAACATCTTAATACGGTACAAATCTGGACTTCCTTCAGTCGCAACATACGCTACGGCGCATGGCCTGGACGCACTATTTTTACCTCACACCTCAAGCGCCGGCTCATTAGACGAACTATTTTCTTGATACCTAATTTGCTACACTAGCGGTATGCAAACATTAGTTCTTGGTGGAGGTTGCTTTTGGTGTTTAGAAGCGGTGTATCAGCAAGTCAAAGGTGTTGATAAAGTCGTATCAGGATATGCCGGCGGCACTACAAAGAACCCGACATATGAGAACATTGGCGACCACGCAGAAGTAATACAAATCACCTACGACCCATCACTTATTACTCTCGCAACTCTCCTTGAAATCTTCTTTGCCATTCACGACCCAACCACCTTAAATCGTCAAGGGAACGATGAGGGCGAGCAGTACCGTTCAATTATCTTATGTGCAGAGAACGAATTAGATGTTGTGCGGGCAAGCCGAGACATAGCGCAGAAAAACTGGCAAGATCCTATAGTTACAGAGATAGAAACGCTCGATACTTTCTACCCCGCAGAGAACTACCATCAAAACTATTACCAAAATAATCAATCCGCAGGCTATTGCCAAATAATCATCAACCCCAAGCTTGATAAATTCCGCGATAAATTCAGCGATCTTCTTAGATAAACTATACTTATAGTATGAAGCTCAATCCAGCTCAACAAAAAGCGGTGGATCATATCTATGGTCCGTTGCTCGTGTTGGCAGGGCCGGGGACGGGGAAGACCCAGCTTCTTAGTGCGCGCATTGCGAACATTTTGCAAAAAACCGATGCGAATGCGCAGAATATCCTCTGTCTCACCTTTACCGAATCTGCTTCGCAAAACATGCGCGAACGTTTAAGTACTCTCATCAAAGACGATGCTTACGATGTCCATATTAATACCTATCATGGCTTTGGGAGCGACATAATTCGAAGTTACCCAGAGTATTTTGAAGAAATAGATCTTGAGACGGGCAAAGACAGTCGCCTAGAACGTCCGATTGACGAGCTACAAGCCCTCCAGATTATCATTTCTATCCTTGGCGCTCTCCCATATGATAACGCCCTCATCGGAGCACGACACTATCCAAAACATGTGTTGAGTACTATCAGTGAGCTCAAACGCGCACTTATTACCCCCGATGGGCTTCGAGATATCGCTCAAGAAAACCTTGCCTGTGTCCACCGAGTCAGTGGCGCACTGCAATCAATCTTTTCTGGAGTGACACGTATGCCTTCTAAGCCAGCTCAGTCCATCCCGCTTTTTGAACAAATCTCAGAGGTGCTTGATGGTAGCGAATCACTCTGTAATCTCGCTCACGACGAGCTCATCATTGCCCTAGAGCAGAGCACTACCCTCGAATCGAGCAAACCGCTGACGGTATGGAAGAACCGCTGGCTTTCAAAAGACGAGATGAACAACTATACCTTTACTGACCTCGACCAGCATAAGCGTATGTTTGCGCTTGCCGACGTATTTGAAAAATATCAAGTTCGTTTAAGTGAAAAAGGGCTATATGATTTTGACGATATGATTTTGCGGGCCATCGACGCACTCCGTACAAAAGACGATTTGCGCTTCAGCCTACAGGAACAGTACCAATTCATCTTGCTTGATGAGTTTCAAGATACCAACGCTGCTCAGTTTGAGCTCGTTAAACTGCTTGCCGACAGCCCCGTAAATGAAGGTCAGCCAAATATCTTTGCGGTGGGTGATGACGACCAAGCCATCTACGCTTTCCAGGGCGCACGGGTGAGTAACATGCTCGCTTTCAAAGACTCGTTTCGTGAGGTTTCTGTCATTAATTTGACTGAAAACTACCGCTCGCACGCACATATACTGCATGTAGCACATCAAATTGCCGCTCAGATTGAAAGCCGGCTTCATCATAATCTTGAAGGTGTTGAAAAAATCCTTACTGCGAGCAATACTTCACTGCCGAAAGAGGCAACAATTGAACGTCATGAGTTCGCAGGAGAAGCTAATGAATACGCATGGGTCGCACATAAGATTCACGATTTAATAGAGGAGGGAACTCCACCGCATGAAATAGCGGTCTTAGCCCCACAACATAAATTTCTGGAACGTATCGTGCCGTGCCTTGTGAAAGAACAGGTCAATATTACCTACGAAAAACGCGAAGACATTCTAAAAACACCGCTCGTAACCGCGTTTAGGCTCATTGCGGAACTACTCGTCGCAATTCAGACACAGTCAAACGCAAAGATGAATGAACTCTTTCCGCAAGTACTTTCGCTCGATTTTTATCAAATTCCTGTTGAGGTACTCTGGAAAGTTAACTGGCGCTGTAATGACGAAAAACTTGAGTCTTGGGCGCAATGTGCGAGCGAAGATGAAGTCTTAAAACCACATGTATTAGCGCTACTTAAACTCGGCACCATATCTGCCCGCGAGCCACTGGAATATGTACTCGATTATATTACCGGCAGCGCACCTCTAACCCTTGATGCAACGACTAAATACTTGTCACCTTTGAAGCAATACTATTTTGAAAATCATGACAATTCAGTACGTTTTTATGAGTTGCTCACAAACCTCAGCACAATCCGAGAACATCTTCGTGCCATTCAGGCGGGAGAAGCGGAGCTCTTAACCATTTCTGATTTTCTGGCCTTCATCAGCGCCCATGAGCAAGCCGATCAGCCTTTGCTCAACACTCACCCCATTGCACAAAGTCTTGATAGCGTACAACTCATGACTACCTATAAGGCGAAGGGGCTCGAATTCGAACACGTATTTTTACTCTCCATGCATGACGATATTTGGGGTAAAAAAGCACGTGGTAATACTAGTAAGCTCTCACTGCCGGCCAATCTGCAACATATTCGCTATCGTGGGAGCAGTGAAGATGAGCTTCGCCGACTTTTATTTGTGGCGATAACCCGAGCAAAAAGTGGGTTATATCTGACCTCACATGCGAGTAAAGATACCGGCAAGGCAACAGAAGCTGTCAAGTACTTGCAGGAGTATCTGGATGGTGACGTAAGAAAGAGCGCAGTCTTACCAGCGGGTAATGATATTGTCGATACCGTAGCGTTCTCCGCAGAAGCCACCATGCAAGCGGTGGACACCCTGTGGCATGCACGACATCTAGAGCTCACAGCAGATATGCGCAGTTTGCTCTCAGACAGACTTGCTCGTTACATGATGAGCCCGACACACCTCAACACGTTTATAGATACTGAATACGGTGGCCCGAGTGTCTTTCTTTTGAATACATTACTTCGTTTCCCTCAAGCACCAGGAGAAGACGGTGAGTTCGGTAATGCCGTGCACGCGACATTGGACTGGCTTCAAAAGCATGGTGCCGAAGAACCGTCTATGCATCGAATACTAGAGCAGTTTGACACTCAACTAGCCAAACGCTACATTGGGCGCGATCGCATGGATGATTTCAGAGCCCGAGGTCATCACGCGCTTAGTACATACCTGCACGATAGGCCATCGCTTCTCGGTGCCGATGTAAAAAGTGAAGTTGATTTCAGAAAAGAGGGTGTGCTGTTAGGAGAAGCTCGCTTGAGTGGGAAGATTGACCGAATCGAAATAGACCCTATACAGAAAACCATCGACATCGTTGACTTCAAGACAGGCAAGCCAGCTTTAAAGTGGGATACAAGCATCAAACTACAAAAATATAAACAGCAACTCTATTTTTATAAACTACTCATCGAAGGCAGTCATAGCTGGGCAGGGTACACCGTCAATTCCGCCCGACTTGAATTCGTTGAACCTCTGCCAAATGGCTCAAGTGCACCTCCACTCTATGTACAGTTTTCTGATATAGAAATGAATACGACCAAAGAACTTATCGCTCAAACGTGGGCGAAGATAATGACTCTAGATTTACAGAATTAGTTGTGACGAGCTAATATGGTTTTTTTATGTTATAGTATGTATTCCATATGCTACACGGAAACGAACTATACACTGCAAGAGAGCTCCTATTTGATCCAAATCGCCAGCTCATTAAAACGATGCAAGATCCAGCAACTCGAGCCGATAATTTTCGAGCATTGATTACGGCACCGCAGAGTAGGAATCCCTTGCTGCAAAATGCCCTGTCGCGTTTAAGCCAAGCTTCGGTGAGAACAGAAAATGCACATGAATTGGTTGAGATCCAAGAAGCGTTCTTAGATGGGTGTAGAATCGCACTTACTACCGCAGGGCTCGGCTCATTTTTACTTAAGACGGTTGAATTCGACGAAATCATTGCGGTACTAAGCAACCGTCAGTTGATTGGCGTAACACAAGATAGTGTCACTGAGGGTCAATGGACGGACCGTAAAGAACCCGATACATTACTCGCCGTTGATTTTTCGAACACACATCAAGATTTGCGTGATATAAGCAGTGCTATTGTTGATCATTACCCCCGATTATCTATTAAACGCCACACAGCGAGCGACCAAAAAGCTTCGTGTACTGCAGTGACGGGATTCGATGTAGTCGCTCGAGAAATTGTAGTCATTGCGGATGCACTACAGCTTTTTCGGCATTCTGACTTAAACGAAGAAGCTTACGATTTGTACAAACAACATACTGAGGAGTAGGTATGCATACTAATTATTGCATATTTGCTAATATTATGTTATTTTAACTCTCTATGAGTTCGACCTTTGACCAAGACCCAACCCTCCAGCGCCATGAGAGCTTTTTACATGGTGATCGTCTCCGAGAAGATACACTTTACGATTTTGCACGATATGTACATATCGCAGAGCTCGCTTTAAACATATACCCAGCTGTACGTGAGTATGAAGAAGCAGTACATCTTAAAGAGGTGCTCGATCTGATTCCTCACACAGAAATAACAGAATCTCATGTCCGTAAAACTTTTACCGATTCAGTTCAGAATCGCGTCGTTAAAAAATCACCTCATGCGCATCTATTGAGCGATGAGACCGATTTTACTGATCAGTTCGGTGCTACGGTGACACTCTTTGAAATGGGTCAAGAAAGAATTTTAGATGAACTCTCACGACGTTCAGACATCATAAACTCACATGCTACCCCTCACCGAAAATTAGGATTTTTAAAACGGCTCGGGGTTCGATGGCGCGCCGAAGACTTACAAAAATACGAAGATGAACATGACCTTAAAGAAGCGCAACGCAAATCAACATTGAGAAAAAATCTATTGCAGATGACTGACACATTGCTCGAGCTTATAGAAGACCCGGGACAAGCCCTCGCACGCAATATAGCAGAAGAAAATATTATCAAAGCTGGCTTGCAAGCCAGTAAGAAAGAACAGGATGCGCGTCTAAGCGAGGCGACGTTGTCTGAAAGTCGTGCCGAGCGAATGGCTTCATATGTGGTAAGTAAAACTGAAACAAGTGATACAAAAGACGAGACCCCAACAATTTCGACTCCAGAGCAAGCAGAAAATCTAAGATCAGCAGTCGAAGACGAATCTGTTGAAGGCTTTATGCACTTTGATTTCCCTTGGATGGGAGATCACAACAAATATAAGGCTACTCGCTATGAAGATCTCAATGAGATATTCGTTGTGCGTGCGCTCGAACCGAAGCTTGCTGCACTTGCTGCGACACTAGAAACTGGAGCTCGCAAGAATAAAGACGGTCGAACCGCCTTTCAAACAGCTATACATGAACATGCAAAACGAATGAGTCAAGGAATTATGCCTTTTGAAAATGCCAATGGCGTCATTGAAATCCGCATAAAAGATAGCGAAAAGAGAGCACCGTATAAAGGATACAAATTTTGGTTTAACCGTGGTGATGTTGGCGCAAATGTCGAACGAATATACTTCACGCTTAAACCTTTAGAAGGAGTGAGTGAACGCGGAAACAAGCGGTTCCTCATGGTTGTCGCAGGTATCACTGACCAACAAAATCAAGAAGCATTCTTTCAGGCTGTGAGTACCTTGAGCCATAAACGGCTAAGAAACTTAGGTGTTGGCGCGGTGTAACACCATGTCAACTGAATCCAACGAACAATTATTGTCTCGCTCTCATGGTGTATGGAGAGACGCAACGCGCACCGAAATTTATACGCCTACTGACTATGCTGAGGCACGTTTGTTTGAAAGCATATTTGAAGAAACTGCTTTAAATGAAGGTCTACACGACACCGTCCAAACATTTGAGCAATCTGCACTTATAGGCGAAGTTGCAACAAAGCTAGGAATAACAGCGGATAACCAACTCGCATGCTCTGTACTGAACGCGCACGGAGAAATGCGGCGTTTCTGCTTTGAAGTTGCCCAGTTTGGGTTCTCTACGATGAGTGACATTGAAAAGGCGAGTTACCATCCTGATTTCTCACCTGAAGCTCAGCCAGAATTAAAACCTTTTTATCGACAACTCATGTATTTGCTGTCGCGCTACATTACAGAGCGAGTTGACCGAGAGCTTGCATTTGAGCCAAACACATCACGATCAGTTCATTTTTCTCAGTCAATAGACGCTTCAGTCGAAACACTTGCATCAGTGCAAAATCATATTCGATCTCTCTTTGAATACGACATACCAGTGTACGACAGACTTTTTGAAACTTTTGATACGATTGCGCAAGTTGAACCAGAATCTACCGAAGCATATTTAGGAAGAGATGGGATTCATGCATATTACGGACGCCTCGGTGCCATCGCAGCTCGAGAAAGTGCTAACAATTCATCTGATGATGCCATTCGTTTACTCTATTTCGTCTATAGCTCAAATATCAAACAAGCCCCCGCACGAGCAAAGAAGGACTACATCGCTCAACATGTCCGACCTTCGGAAGTTGTGCAGTATTTTGATACTGGCTATAGTGGCAGTATTCCTGAAGACATTATGCAAACATTGGGGCATGATAGGGCTCTTATTGAATCGCGTATTCACCTCCTAAATAGTAGTAATGGTAATCCAGCACGAAGAGTGCGAACACTGGAAGCTGACCATTATGTCGGCGACATAGAAGCGATGCCCAAACCTGAAGGCACCGCACTCGGGCTTATTGCAGGTATTGATGGAAAAGAGCACTACGTCAGAGACTGTAGCTCTCTTGAAGAACAATTGAAGTTCGGGGTATTGCGCTCGATGACCATTCGACACTACTGGTTACGAGAATACTCTCATCAAAAATTACAGTGAAGTTACTCCGTAAATTCAAAATCTTGAAGCATCATATCGTGCAACGGTATCCATACAATGCTCGATTCAAGTTCTAGTGAGATGGCTTGTTTTGGGTCGACATCGCACACAAGGTACAGCCCAGCACGACCATCAGATGATATCGTTTTCATTTGAGCATCTTTTCGCTGATATGCATAAAATGCTCTATGGTCACTTATGCGTAATGGCTGACATCGTATCAATAATCCATCATCTCTGTCATGCTTCTTTTTCATGTGGGGGTTTCTACCTCCCTCAACAGGTACATACATATGTCTCGTTAGTATCGACATTTTGAATCGCTCAAGCCCAAGTCCTGCATTTAATGTCTCAATTAAACTCCCAGACAATGATTGCCATTCTGACTCCGAAATTTCTTGGCTCTTATATAGGCGCAAAAGCTCGTCGTAATTAAAAGAACCCTGAAGCATGTCTGGAACCAATCTCTCAGCCTCAGACATGAGCACATCTTCATCAACGGTTTCCATATACAAAATGCTTAATTCAGTTGCTAACATTGCATGTATAAACTCGAGATGTTTACTTCGTACTGAAAAGCCGCCAACATGCTCTTCACTCCTTAGCTCGTCAGCTAGAAACTCAACATAGACATGAAGACCCGCTTGCGCAATTCGCGCGTCAGAAACACTTATTAAGCCTACTTGTTCGGCTTCGTTTTCTTGATCTATGACATCGGTGTCGTCTTCGTTTTCTGCTAATGTAGCATTCTGAACTTCTATCGTCTCTTCATCAATATAGGGCGGCATATCAAACGTGTGTTCTACGCGAATACCATGTGGAGTTCCTTTCAGATTGTCGCTATATGCGTACATCGTCTGAAATTCATTATCGACATCGGCGAGGTACGGTACGAATCCGACGCCACTATAAAAGAGGGTGACGCGCCCTTTGTGATGGCTCATTACACTATTGAGCTCCAATACTTCAACAGAAGTTAGATATTTAATTGTATGAATATCTTCTCCGCGTTCTTGCAAATACTGCACACGCTCTTCTAAAATGCTCGCACGCTCAAACACTGCACTCAGTTCAGCAAATGCATGTGCCTCGTTCGCGTCAGGCTGTTCTTTATTCATACTTTATCCAACTATAACAAAGCATTACGTGTAAAGAAAATATGAGCAATAGCACTTTTATTCTATGAATTCCTCGGTTACACTCATTTGATGAATCCAAAACCGTTTATCTTTGACCCTGCGGGCAGTATTGAAGCAATTGTGCGCAAGACCAAACAACCCCACACTGCAACTTTATTTCAAAGACAGGTTTGTGTGCTTTTTGGCAATAATGCAGCAGTGGATACTCGTATCAAAACAGTTTCTACGGAACTCGCAAAAACTCGAGCACACACTCCTGAATATGATGAGCATATCGATGCCTACCTATTTGGTGGGAGAGTGGCACTCTTAGCATTTAAATCGAGTTACACCGATCTTGACCAGTCAAGACAACTTTCATTCTGTGAGGTTGATAACACCATAACCTATTTCTCCTCCCAAGAACACCCAAATGAAATTCTACAAGACATCGCTCGAAAACCAATGCCCCAAAGCCTTTTGCCAATAATGAAGTCTATTGAGCAAGGGTATAGCGATATAGATATTGCATTTTCCGCTCAATTTGGTATGTGCGTCGTCGCACACCTCCTTCGCGACTCTTATGCTATGACCATGGATGAAGACTTTGATTTGTTTAGAAGTCTAGAGCGACAATTTAATCCTCAAAACAATAGAGAGTAGCACTAGTGATGATGCACTTTAGACGCATCAGATTGCACACCCAACACAGCATTATATTGGTTCAAAATGTAGTCGTGTTGCTGTCCAAGGAGAGCGACCTCTTGAGCATCAGGGTATTTTTCGCCTAAACTTTCATGTTGCGATGCCAGCGTTTTTTCTATGCGCTCCAGCAATACGCGTACCGCGATGCCATTGTCTTTAGCCCTGTTGGTAAGCGCGATTATTTGCTCATTCGTCTGCACAATGCGTTGACTAAGTTTTTTCTGGCCAGCTTCAAATCGATGCTCAGTACGTAACCTATTCAGGTCAGCCAATAGCCGATCATTAATGGTCAGTAGGGCAGATGCTTTTTGAGTATCTGTCTCAGCCGATGCAACAGTTCGAGCATCAAGAAATGACCCTAACGGATCTGCAACAGCTCGTAAATCCGTCATATGGAGGAGCATAAGCATCGCAACAAGTAAAAGCGCAGAAAATTGTAGGCCTATTTGCAAGCGTCGAAGCCATTTTTTTTGTTCGCTTGCATTACTAATAGCAAAAACCGTTTTATTTATACCGCTCATACTTATAGCCTACCATGAAAGCATAAGCGTACAATACACATATTGTTGTTTACAAGTAGACTGTTCATCTGCAATACTACTGCTCTTATGGAGTTTCAAAGACATGTAATACTTACCGGTTTTATGGGTTCAGGAAAATCAACTGTAGGCGAGTTGGTTGCACAAAAGTTTCATGTACCATTTTATGATATTGACCAAGAAGTGGTTAATAGTACTGGCATGACCATCCCTGATATATTCAGCAGAGAAGGTGAGTCATCGTTTAGACAACACGAAGTTGACGCATTGCGTGACGCGCTCAACCACGAACGATCATCTATCATATCAACGGGTGGTGGCATCATTACGACTGAATATGGGAGACAGACACTCAAACAAGCTAATGCACATGTAGTCTGGCTCGAGGTTGATTTTGAAACGGCGAAAGCACGTGTCGGCGAAGACCCTAATCGGCCACTTTTTCAGGACGTAAAAAAAGCTCACGAGCTCTTTCGCGCACGACAGTGTCACTATAGACGCACTGCCCGGTTTGTAGTAGATGCCTCAAAAAACACCCCAGAAGAGATTGCTGAACACTTCGACACCTATCTTTAGCCATTGGACTAAGAAAAGTGTAAATAATTGACTTTCTATAGTTTTATGTGTTATAATAGTTATATATTATGTCTCACTTTTTAGAGTTCGCTGAGTTCGAATCAAGCTTAGCGGTATCAAATGACTCTTTGCACGTTCCAGGTGCTTTAATTGTTCATGGCGAACACTATTTCCGTGGCGAGATGCTCCGTGAACTTAGCGAACGCGCGACTAAAAACCCGCTCCTTTTTGAGAATGGGTATAATCGACTGAGCGACAGAGACGAAAACACTAAATATGGATATATACATGGTGCGCAAATTATAGGCTCCTTAACGGTAGAGTTACTGGGTAAAAGAATGCCAACACTATCAATCAATGATGTCGTAGACACCTTTATAGCGACACCTCCGACAGAGCTTGTTGTAGAGCCAACTTTAGGCAGAGAACTGTCTCGACAAAAAGCAATTTGTCATGCACTTCGATCATTTGACTCGACTGCGCGCTTGTTCACAGAAGCGCTTGAGATGACTTATTATTGCAGAAGCGGTATCGCTGCATACAACCAACCTGCTCGCAGAGCTGCTGCGCTCGGATTCGCACTCACAGCTACTGAAATTGACGCCGCCATTGGGGCTCACATACAAAAAAGCTAGGTCGGTTTCGTTATTGTTCCGTGTTAATTTTTATAATCTTGTGTGCAGTACATGGTTGTGATATTTTGATGTCTTACGATGAAAAACGAACCCTTCTATGAATTATTTATAAATCACCGTATTGAGAGCATTGCGGAGCATTTACGTGAACTTAATCCCCTTGAAGCAGATACGGTAAATCAGCCAAATTATGTGCATGCAGTTATGCAAGCGAGCCTGCTCGAACATGATTTTGAAAATGAATTTTCACTTCAACAGATGCGCGAACCGATAGGTAGACATTCGCTTATTATGGCAGCTCGTATTTTTGGAAGCAGTCTTAGTCTGGTTAATCCCATTATATCCATACCCCTAACACAACACCCGAGCCAGCCCTATAGAGGTGTTACCGTGCAATTACCTGAGCCGAAAGAAGTGGTGTATCGTGGGGTAGATATACATTATTCAGAGCAAATCGGCGATTCAGTTCCGGCGTTTTTTGGACCTCATATACACGCCGACTTACAATTACATTCAAAAATCCACATAGAAGTTCCTGAAAGAGAAAGCACGTATTTCTTAGCTGCTGGTAACTACGAAACATATATACCGATGCGTGGGCTCATCGTTGCAGCACACGAACGTTTTTCAAAATTAAATTAAACCCTTCAAATTATGGTGCGATAGTGACGGCTATCTCACCCAAATTGCGTTGAGTAGGGATTACATTTCCATCAACATCAAAATTTTGCGGGAAAATATCTACCGAAGATATCGTTAACATTTGTGATTGACTATCAAATTGAGCAACTACCAATAAATCACTATCGCCGGTATGGGCAATTTTAAATTGTGCACCTTCTGGGATAGACAGGGAATACGTCATGGTCTGTCCTATTGCCGGAGCGGTGAATGAGCGAACGTGTTCGAGCTGTGTATAGGTAAGGCTTTCATCGTATTGCGGAATCTCAGAAACAGAAGAGAATTCTGTAGTGGACGGTAAAACTGCAAAATCGCCATCAGTTGCAATCACTGCATCAGTTATATCGGTATACTTTGCATCGAACTCAGCTATTTCTGCCTGCCTCTCTGCCTCAAGTGCAGCTTGATATGTGGCCAGTTCTTGTGCTTCTGCTTCTTTTTGTGCATCGATTCTTGCTTCACGCTGGTCAAGCTCATCGATTGCTCGGGGAACTCCAAATATTACTGTACTAGCCGCTGCGCCAACTATAATCAACCGACGCACCGTTTTCGTAATCAATCGCTTATGTTCCTCACTCCGTTGCTCTTTTTCTTTTTGCTCGAGAAGAAACCTTGATCTAGAGGATTCATATATTTGCCTTATAAGATCTTCATAGCCAGCGGGTTCCAGCTCTAATACATGCGACATCTCGTCATCGTCATTTAAAACTTGTCCTCTCACAATAGTGCCTACAAAATTACCAACATTGCCATCCAAGATAATGCGAGCACTGGACAACATGTAATCCATATCATATCTTTTTTTAGGCGGTATCATGCCAGCCAGCTGAAAAACATGACCTTTTTCGTCGGTATAAGCGCCCTTCGAGACATGCCACAATACCTCCTCGCCACGTTCCATAGTCTTGACCACCGTACAATATTCTGGAATTAAAGTCTGTTCTACATAGCCGTTAATGATTTTAGATGCTGACTCCCAATTATTCGTTAAAATTTGGGCTGCAATTTCTGCTTTCGTGTCAGGCAAAGCCTCCACGCGTTCTGTATTTGATTGATTCATAGGAGGTTATTTTATATCTTATTGTATTATTTTTCAAATTTAGTACTTTATATTTTTTATGCTTAACTGTTTTACCCTCCATGAGGAGAAATTGTATTTTAGAGTTATTTATGATATAATTAATTTAATGAGAGAAGTTTCAGATGCATATAAGACCATCGACGCTAAATGTAGAGCTTGCCCGAGATCTTCATGTCTTACTGTGATGCTTGCTGGTGCTCTACGTGAGTACAATCGTACTGAAGAAACAGTAATAGACGTCATGGGAGATGGTGGCGCAGAAGCGATTCTTGAATATGCCGATGACGTACTGGGTCCTGATGAAAATCCAGATCAGACAGAAACACGCTTGTACCAATTTATTGGGAGTGTTCTTGAAGGCGCTCATAAGGATGTTGCACGGCTAGAAGATGAGCGAACTGAACTGTATAAAGCTTGTGACGGATATGACCCCTCCCAGCCATACATATGTCAAAGTACTCTTGATAAGTGACCCTATAACCAGCAAGCGTTATTTTAAATAGTTAGTACTTAATCATATCTTGCATGTGCTTGCGCTAAAGCTTGCCACTAAGGTACAGTACTACTTTAAATTAAACTGTATTGCTGATGCCTACCTATCTATATTTACCAGAAATGGTTGTCGAAAAAGAGATGACCGAGACCACCTTAAACCATTCGCTTCGTGCTTCGTTTGAAAATAGCGAACACGTGCGTACACCCGCATTTGATGCTTATATTATGAGCCATGCACTCCGTTTTGCGCGCCATGTTGCCCCTGTTGTAGATATGGACGAAGGTGAATGTAGTGAAATTTTTAAAAATCGTGCAGCGCTCAATAGAACGTACCTCGATACTTCATTGCCCTATAGAACGCATGGATTATTTAAGAACAACTGCTACGTAACGCTCATTAACCCCGTATACTCGGCGCCTCAGATACGACAGACACTTGCCCACGAAACCTACCATGTCGTATCTAAAAATCAATGCAACTCGTTCAAAGTTAACGACACACGATTTAGAGCTATGCAAACCGGACTTTCGTTTGCACATAGTTCTTGTCCCGAGCCCGTTCAGTCTGACATCATGAGTTTATGGTGGGTCAATGAAGGATTGGCAGACTTTAGCAACTTCATCATGAGACCGGATACATATCGACCCCACTATGACATTATGGCGTCCCTGGTAGCTGCGTTCACACTACTCGATAAACAGTTCTACCCAGAACTTGTGCAAAGCGCCTTTTTTACAGGTGACGTAGTCCCGGTCTTAAACCGTATAGGTGACTTAACTTACGAGCGATGGGTGTTTGAAGCGAGTGCAAAACTCAGAGAGGCCCTTAGTCTTGGAGGAAGTAGGCAAGACGTAAGCACGGCCAAATTTAATGCGATTCAGTATCTTTCACGTAGAACTATTAGAACAATACTCGACGAACATCGTCGAATTAATAATAGCGATTTATAGAGATTGTTATACTTATTATAATGACGGACAAGCAACAAGGCACATCAAAAGCACCAAGTAAAAAATTTTTACGTAACGCGAGAATCATAGGTTTCTTGTTTGTGCTATTTGGTATTTTCTACATGGCACTTTTCTCATTCAATATCGTTGCAGATGTATTTGGGATGTTCTTTGTCATCCTTGGTATAACTGCGATGATACAACCCAAAGCCATACGTACCGTCATACTCATCATCGTTCACAGCCTACCGCTATCTTGGTAGGATTTTTATAATAATTCTTCCAAAATTATGCTGACTTTACAGACATTGACTATCTGCATTTTATAATTGTCAAGAGACGATATAGAATTAAGGGTATGTACAATTCAGAAGACATGCAAAATCTCATTAACGCTATCGACTTATTTATACCCGGTATGAATGAGTCGCTTTCAATCATAAAATACGAACGAATAAACCCTGATTTTGAACTACTTTGCTTCCGTACATACGGTCGGGACAATAATACCTACTATTTTTCACTCATACATTTTGATCATATGAACACCATTACTTATGGCAAAAAAGTGATTAATAAGTCATTCGCCAAGGTAATCGAGTTTATACCGCCACATGAAAAGCAGAAAGGTAGGACAGAGCTAGAGCAAAAAAGCGTCTCCGACAGAAAGCGTGGTTACCCTGCAGGATTCCTACTTGCGCGTACCGAACGACCAAAGGGTGTGGGGTATTGGGCGACGGACATAATCATACGACCAAATGATGACATACACGAAAAGGTACGACATTTGTCAGATGTAGACCGACCAAATGCGTTAGCAATTCTTGTCGAAGTGCTTAAATCGACACCGCCCGCTTCCCTCAAAAAAGATCCGAGTGATTTTCTTGGTGGATGGACCCAAAAAGCGAATCGTGCAACTTTAACACCAGAAACTGTAATTATCAACGACACTAATCTTGTGATTTCAGTTTACAAAAATATCGTAGGCGACTGGGAAGCGTTTTTTAAGCATCAACACCCTGAGAATAAGATATAAATTACGGCAGCTAATAGAAAGATTTGAGATAGTTAGCACAACAGAGGAGTAGCATATACTTAAAAAAATTTTACAATTTAGTTATTTTGTTATATTTTGAACCTATGAGTGAGTTTTCAAGAATCTTGGAGCAAAAAAAGCATATTCTATCTAACGAAGAACGTAATCGTGACTTAGAAAACGCCATAGCAGACGAAAGACTGAAGCAACAGAATATAGAAAGAAAACAAGATGAATTGCTCAAAAATTCAAAAATAATATCGGGTGTAAATCCTCGACTAGTAGTTGGTGAGGATTCAATTTTGTTATTTGAGTTTTGGCAGTACATGCACTCATTAGGTAAACCTGGCGCTGAAACATTGCAGCTCGTCCCAGAAAAAACTAATTTCATAAAAGTCAGAAATGGTATTCTTTCAAGAAAAAGTACCTATAAAGACGTTATTGTTCAGCCAGAATTATCAGTTTCTGCATATATAATCGGTATGTCAGGTAGACGCGTAGTAGCTACTTGCGAAGATGGTCAACTCCGAGCCAGAATCCCGCAATCAGGGCATGCTATTTTAGAAGCAGTTGATTCGCATGAACTCAAAGATTTCCTTCCTGGTAGCGTACTTCCTCAATATATAACTTCGACGACATCAGATTACGTAATGGAAGGTTATCGTAGTTATAGTGTTGACACCTTAACAGACTACACATTAGTTCCTGATTCTTGCTTAGCCGAAACACTCGCAAACATTGCTATTTCAAGTGTGCGGCAATCGACGTAGGTACTATTTACTGTATCCGCCTCAACTTGCACAGGACCTGAGTTTGGCGACGATGCTACGACACGACAAGCTGCTGCACGTATTCTCCTCGAATCCGGCGAAACATATTGCATTCAGAATTAATAACACTCATGTTTTTAATATCAACATTATTTAGTTATAGTTAAATTATGGAACAAAAAAATGAACCTGCGTGTCAAGTCGAGCAGCTGATTACGCAAAATGACACGTTGAGATTTAAGTACCATTTAATATCAGCGAGCATTCCACTATCCGGATTCGCACTTGGATGGCTGGGAACGAAAGGCTATGAGTTCATATCTGGAAATGACGTGCAAACAAGCGAAGAAATAATTGCCCCATTATGTTTTGCAGCATTCACGCCACTCGTTTATGCAATGCATGTGCTTAAGAGATTGCGAAACAACGCCACCAATAATTAGTCATCATCGATAATATTGCGCTTGTTATAAATTGTATTCATTGATACTGAGTTTCTGGTCGAACTATAAAGACCAGTCATTAAAATCAGCGCATTCAAAATTTAATTTACATACTATTTCACCTGCGAAGGCTTCTTCAATTACTGTACTCTTTACAATTTTTAGCGTCTTCATCCTTGAAGATTTCATAACGAGTAAAGTATAGTCTATACAATAAAGAGGATTCGACGCATGTCAAACAATATGATACATACTGAACTACCATTTGGGCTCACCATGGAAGATTTGTCAGCAAGGTATGAAACACACAGTGACAGCGAAGAGTTTAAAATTACCCTTCACGCATATATGATTCATCTTAACGTGCCAAATGATCTGAGAGTTGTTGTCGATTTAGATTTAAAAACTGAACATAAAAATACTGGTGATATGGAGTTCAAAAGTCTTTCAAGTCAATCCGTTGATCTTGAGGCTTCAGAACAACCGATAACAAATGACGAAAATTTTGAGCTCGAAAAGACTGAAGTTGTAGTTGGTAGGGCGGCGCATGATACTTGGCTGAGATACACTGAAGACTCGATAGCAAAAGCGGAGAGAGAACTAAAGTCTGGAAGGACACGAAATATAAGTGCGGCGATTGGTATATTTTCTCTTGGCGTGCTTACGTCTCGACTCGTAAGTGGCAGTTATGATTCAAGCGGCGACTTTGATATCGCTCCCGTTCTGGGCACGACCTACGGTGGTTTTATGTCTCTCGTGCAAGAGCTTCAACGACGTGACTATCGTAAAGAACGGCTTCAAGCAGTCAAAAAGGCAGAGCGTATCGGTCGCTTCATCCATGCTTTAAATGTGAATGGGCTCACGAAAAAATAATCTAGTCTTTAATATTTGAACTATGCCAAGTAGAATACTCTTTCAACAACAGTATTTCTTTTTTAAATATTTATATATGAAATATTAGAGGCTACGTTCTTCGATCAGCTTTGAAACTCTATCTTGGAAGTAAATCACGCTACTATTTAATTCTACTGGCATCGAAGGGTCTACACTCTTCAATGGCACGAGCTGTTCGTCAGTTACGGCCTCTCGTATAAGAAAATGACCAATAAACTCAAGTGAAACACGTTCTACATTATCATTTTCATGAGCACCTTGACGCTCACCTAAAAACTTAAATTGTTCGACAACACCCGATGCACTCAATAAAAGCATGTTTTTTGACTCCCCGTAACGTGGTACATGACGATCAATATCTTGCTTCATGATGTATGTTGGATGCCCAGCATAGGCGCTTTCGTCTTCCAATGCCCAATGAATCGAACGAGCACTCATTTCACGATAACGAGGTATAAAGAGCGTCGGTCGACGCACTCGTTCGTTTGAAACCAATGCATGTGTCGGCTCTACTTCATTTAGGATAAGGTAGTTCGCTGCATCAGCAAGGCCAGCTCTAATGTACCCACTAATTAACGACTGTTGCGCGCGCGCTGGGTCATCCGCTTCTTGAACTGTGACATGCGGGTGAAATGTTTTACTTTCAGCGTCAACTTCAAAAACTGAAGTTCTTTGCGTTCCAAAGTGGTTGGCAATAACTCCATCAATAAATCTATTCATTATTATATTATACCACTATTATTGTACTAATTCAATTTTCTATAGCACAGCGACCTTTTCGCTTCTTTAGCGTTTCATTGACACGTTTAGGTTCACGTTTCTATAATGCCTTCTATGAGTATAAAAAGTCGAAGAAATTTTAATACGTGCCAGTTAAAAACATTTGAAGAACGAGACAGTGATTTTATATTTACGTGTCCAAAAATGCCCGACACTGTCCGGCTCATCGTAGCAGCTGATCATGATGAAAAAGCAGAGCCTCGTAAAGACACACAGATGAAACTTAGCTACGATGACATACGAAAAAATATAGGTAACATCTTTTGTAGTGGGTGTGAATTCATCGGCTTGTCACCACTCGAGTTTACGAATGCCAAAACCGAACTTGCGCGAGCTGAAGCGGAACTTCTGCTGGCTGAACGGGCACTCCAACAAATTCAAATAGACGCTTCAGTCGGCGTTATTAATAACATTTGAAACCTCATTTGTCTAAGAAATAATAAATCCTTGCGTAGTTAAGTTGTTTGCAGAGAATGAATACATAATGGTTAAATATATTTAGAAGTTAAATTAATGCAAGGTAGTGAGTTTACACATTATGATTGCAAAAAACAGCGAACAAATTATACTTCCATTTGGGCTTAACTTTAATCATGAAAGCGCAAAATTCCACCCAAACCTACAACCTATCGACAAT
>JACCDN010162184.1_pt1 | contig 25295 bp, 22 predicted proteins | sample 7441691 | NCBI WGS metagenome assembly JACCDN01 (sample SAMN15323439, study PRJNA562643) | freshwater metagenome | isolation source: river surface water | place: USA:Blue River Watershed | collected 2017-08-16 | reverse complement strand
GGCGACAAGGCACCCGCATTCAAACTTCTGGATCAGGATGGCAACAAGGTTTCGTTGGCCGATTACAAGGGTAAGAAAGTAGTTCTTTACTTCTACCCAGCGGCTTCAAGCCCGGGCTGCACCAAAGAAGCCTGGGACTTCAACGGCTCTTTGAAGGCATTTGAAAAGGCTGGCTATTCGGTGGTGGGCGCTTCTCCAGACTCGGTCGAGAAGATCAAAAAGTTTTCGGTGAGTCAAAAGCTTAAATTCCCACTGTTGTCCGACCCAGAGTTGGAAGTTCATAAAGCATACGGTGCTTATGGAACCAAGAAGCTATACGGTCGTGAATACCAGGGAGTTTTGCGTTCGACTTTCGTGATTGACGAAAAGGGCAAGATTGAACATGCTCTCTACAATGTGAAAGCCACCAACCACGTCAACTCGTTGAAGTCGAAGTTGGGTATTGCTTAGTTAGTCTCGATCGACTTGCTCTTTAGTCTCATCGATTACCGCTTTAGTAAATAAAAAATATATTGCGGCAAGAGAAGTAATGACCAAGTAACCACCGATGAAGTAATTCGCCCACTGGCCGCTGAATGAGTTCCAAGCCACACTCAATTGGATGAGCTGCCAGAAGAATGCTGCAGATCTTGCCCAACGTTTCTTAAAAACCAGTTGACGTGCAACAAAGAAAAGTAAAACAGTGGCTAGCAAAAACATTGCTATGAGCGCGAACAAAGTAGGTGCATCTCTTAGCGTGATGAAGCCACCCGGAATTGCCGAAAGGGAGACTAGACCCATAACTAAGGCTTCAAGAAGTACGAGCATTATGGCGATTTTTAGTTGCCAAACAAGACCTTTAAAGCGTTGTTTTAATGTCATTTTTGCTCACTTTGGGTATTGCCAAATGGGTCTGTCTGTGGAACTATTTTCAGAGGGAATACCAGCCTAAACCCCAGGATCAACGGGGCTCAAAGGCCCGAAAAATCAACGTTTTTCAAAGGAATAACATCACATGGATATGCAGTGGCTCAACGAATCTCGTTGCCTAACCGAAGACCCAGAACTCTTCTTTCCAGTTGGTAACACAGGCCCTGCAGTAGATCAGATTGAATCGGCAAAAAGCATTTGTCGTGAGTGCTCTGTTTCAACACAGTGCCTCGAATATGCGATTAAAGAAAACCAGGACACCGGCGTTTGGGGTGGCCTTTCTGAAGACGAGCGTAAGTCGCTGAAGCGCAAATATGCTCGTGCTCGCCGCGCCAGCTAAAACTATTTCTAACAAAAACCGACATTTGCTTGTCGGTTTTTTGGTTTAAGAAGTCAGCGTTTTTATAGAGGCAGTGAAATAACTACTCTCGTGCCACCCTCGGAAATGTTTTGCCAAGATATGCTGCCCCGAAGTTCACCTTCGATTAGCGTGCGGATAATTTGAGTCCCGAGACCATTGCCGACCGCGCCATCTTTCATGCCGGTGCCATTGTCGCTCACGGTGATGTCAAGTTTCTTAGCCTTACGTTCGGCGTTTACGTGAACTACTCCACTTCGGTTAGCCAGCCCGTGCTCAACGGCATTGTGAACTATTTCGGTGAGAGCAACGGCTAGCGGAGTCGCAATCTCTGAGCGAAGTTGACCGAATTTGCCATCGACGAGTGTTTTTACCGAGGTGTTGTGTGAAGCGGCAACCTCAGAGGTGAGCAGCAGAACACGATCAAATACCTCGTCGAAGTTTAGGTCTTGATTCACCCCTTCGGAAAGTGTGTCGTGCACCAGTGCGATGGCGCTCACTCGACGCATGGCCTGATCCAGTTCTTCGCGAACGTCTTCACTGGTTGATCGCCTAGCCTGAATGCGAAGCAGGCTGGCAACGGTTTGCAAATTGTTTTTCACTCGGTGGTGAATTTCGCGGATAGTCGCATCTTTAGTGATGAGTTCCCGTTCCTGACGGCGAAGTTCGGTGACGTCACGGCAAAGCACAATTGCTCCCCCGCGCACTCCGTTGCTAAAGAAAGGGATGGCTCTCATGGAGATGGTTCCCTGGCTGGTTTCGACATCGGTGCGCCAGGCTGCTCTGCCGGTGAGCACCAGGCTTAGACTCTCGTCGACATGATTTGAACTCTTAAGTGCTGCCGATACCTGCTCGATCAGAAGCTTGCCCTCGATTTCGCCCCTAATCCCAATTCGGCCAAGCACCGAAATCCCGTTTGGGCTAGTGAAGGTGACCATGCCATTTTCATCGAGGCGAATTAAGCCGTCTGATGCGCGAGGTGCTCCACGCTTTGGCCCGGTTGGTGTGTTGAAATCGGGAAATTGCCCGCTTGAGACCATGCCGAGTAGGTCATTAGAGGCTTGCATGTAGTTGATGCTGATTCGATTAGGCGTTACCGTCACATCGATTGCTGTGTGACGGGTGATGAACGCGATTGGGGTGGGTTCCACGGCATCACTCTTGGCGGAGGTGCGGCGGCGAACTGGGATTACCTCGAAGCGAGCTTTGTTGCCGTCAAAAACCTCTAGGGCAGTAAAGAAAACGTCTCCGGTTTCGTAACTGTGGTTGAGTCCTGGTAGCCACTGCTTTCGCGCGGGCTCCCCGGCAATGTCGCGGTAGAGCATGGTTGATGCACTGGATGGTCTGGCGTTGGCCATGGCAAGGTAGCTGCCGTCCTGGCCGCGAACCCAAAGGACCAGATCGGCGAAGGATAGGTCGGCGATCAGTTGCCATTCAGCAATCAGAAGATGTAGCCACTCGATGTCGGCATTGACCGTTTGGCCCTGCTTCTTCATCAATTCTTTGAGTGTCGACACCTAACCAAGTTTAGTTACCACGAATTTGCTGATTTGAGCTCTCGCAGATGAATTGCGGCCGGCGAAGGTGATCGGAACCCCATCTGACTTGGCTCGATCGGCCGCGGCCTGGTCGAAATCGATGAACTCTGCCACCTGGCACCCGGTCAGGCGCTGAATGGTATCGGAGATCTGCTTGGCCGCAGTCCGGCCGAGGCTAGCAGTTCTCAACTGGTTAACTACAACGTGCAATTCGCCAGGTAGTTCGAGTGACTTGAGTTGCTGGTATTCCCAGACAAAACGATGTACATCGCTCGCGTCTGCCCCGCAGAGTGCAACTATGTGAGTTGCTCGTTTTAGTGCCGCCACAGTCATCGAGTTTCTTTGCACGAGAGACTTTTCGTGGATTATTTGTAGCTCAATTGACGATGCGACATCAATGACGATGCAGTCAAAATGCTGTTCGGCAAAATCAAGTATTGAGTTGATGCCGTCGAAACCCACCTCTTGCCAACGATCCGGCATAGAAATGCCGGTGACAATTTTTAGTTCAGTTTTGCCATGCGAAAAGTCGACCGATTGCTTTTCGAAATATTCAAAATTGAGTCGCTCTTGAATTGCAGCCCTAGCCAGAGCCGCGATTCCCGCGTGTGATTGTTCAATGCCGAACTGAAATTCAATACTTGGTGCGTAACTATCGGCATCGATGACGAGGGTTCGGCTGCCCTGTTTGGCAAACTCGCCGGCGATGCAGGCCGCAACCGTGGTGCGACCTGGAGACCCGCTTGGCGACCAAACGGTGACTACCCTAGCTTTCGGAAACGACACTGACATAACCCGCGCTGGCTATTGCAGTTATGACGGCCGAAAGGCTGTCGGAAGGCACTGCTATTTCAAGATCATCAATGGTCTGGCCCATGCTTTGCTCGCCCCTGTGAATGGCCAGGACTTTGGTGTTGCCGAGGAGTTTTATGGCAACGGAAGATTGTGCCAAACCCTGAGTTTTAGGAACGAACCACAGTTGGACCAGACTGCCAACGCGAATTCTGGAACTTAGCGGCTCTGTTGGCTTGATGCGCACCGGCTTGATGTCTGCGGTCAAAGATTCGAGCGTGGCACTGATTGGAATTAGCTCGCCGGCCGGCACTGAGCTTGAGAGTGTGGTGCCGGTTGTGAATTTGCTGAGGTACACGCCCTGGGCTGTGCCCAAGCTGAGTTCGGCTATTTGCACGTCGTTTGCAGTAAGCTCAGTGCCAGCGGCAAGGTCGCGATTGGCTACCAAGTAGACCTTGGTGTCACTCGATTTTTGCAGAAGAGCCGCCGCCACCAGAATTGAAGCTAGAAGCAGACCGATTGCCAAGACCAAAGTGCGTCTTCTTGAGTCGAATCGAAATGGTTTTACTGCCATGAGTTTGTTCCTAACATTCGAAGTTGAAAGATTGCTTTAGTCGGAATTAGTTGATTGTTTTCAGCGATGAGAAATTGATCATCGGCATCAAGTAAGTTGAATGCGGCCTCGAATTGATTTAGGTATTTTGCAGTAACTCGAAGTGGGCGATCGAGAGTCTTCAAGAAGGCACAAATTTTCAACTCTTGCCGTCTAAGTAAAGGGAGCTCTTGGTCGAGCACAAACTTTGTCTTCACACTGGCAACGTACTGATTTGAAAAACACAACCAATCTGCGTTGGAGTGGTCTAGGCCAGCTACAAAATCGATACCGATTATTGGTGCAATCAAATCGGCAAAGTTTTGATCAATGGTTTGCACCGTCAAGGCGTTTACCTTGGCATCCCAACGAAAACTGCGTTCAACAACCTTGCTTTCGAGTTCATCGAACAAATCATCAAATTCCATAGCCACATTATTTGCCTGGCCAAGACAAATGAATCTGAGTTATCCACAACCACGAACTTTTTCTAGACCTGCATGGCTTTTAAGGACTAACTTCAGAGAACCAAGCCAACTTGGTCTTGGGGGAAGAAGGGGAAAATGTCTGCCAGGAGTGCTGATTCAGAACAAGGCAAAGACAAGAAAGCAAAACGAACACCTCGCAATAAAGCCAATAGCAAGCCACGAATGGTAAAAAACCCGCTTGAAGAGGCGGACTATTTCGGGGAACAATACTGCAAGACAGAAGAATTAGAAAACCCAGATCCACTGCTAAAAATGCTGGCACCGGCCGTGGTTGAAGTCATAGCTGGGGTGCGCAACATCAGCCAATTAGCCGCGGTGCTGAGCGACGATGTTTACCAGCGCTTGCGCGACCGGGCAATCGCCGTGGCTCAGAACCGCCTTCGCCAAGGGCTACCACCAAAGACCCCAATGCTAAGCGTTGGTGCACTGCAGCGAAAAGATCCAAAGGATGGGGTTATCGAGTCGGTGGTTTTGGTCAAGTCACCAACCCGCACTCGAGCGGTAACCATTCGCCTTGAGGGCATAAACCATCGCTGGAGAGCCACCGCGGTAAGTGTTATCTAGCGTTTGAAGAAGGCGCTTCCGCTACCGTCGTTTCCTTCAATTGGCTTACCAGGTGCGCTGCTGGATCCCTCGTGGATCTCGGCATCGCCATCTTCGCTCGGTGAGGTGTAGGTGAGCTGCTTGGCGTCTGGCTTGACCTGCTCTGCCGCCTGCACCTGAACCTCAAGATTGAATAGGAAACCAACCGATTCTTCGCGAATCGAGCCCATCATCTGCTGGAACATTCCGTAGCCCTCTCGCTGATATTCAACCAGTGGGTCACGCTGCGCCATGGCACGTAGGCCAATGCCTTCCTTGAGGTAATCCATCTCATAGAGATGGTCTCGCCACTTGCGGTCGATTACCGACATCACAACACGACGCTCGAGTTCGCGCATGGCAGCCTCGCCAATTTCAGCTTCGCGCTTCTCGTAGGCAATCTTGGCATCAGAAACAATTTCGCGAGTTAACCAAGCGCGTGTCAACTTGTTGCGGTTGCCAGCCTCAGCAAGTACCTCTGAAATTTCGAGCCCAATTGGGTAGATGGTCTTGAGGTCTCCCCAAAGCGATTCCAAGTCCCAGTCTTTTCCAGATCCCTCGACGATGTGTTGGTTCACTACATCTTCGATTACGTCGGCAATGAATGTTTCGACGCGCTCTTTGATGTCATCTCCTTCGAGAATGTGACGACGATCTGTGTAGATAGCATCGCGTTGACGAGACATGACATCGTCATATTTCAAAACGTTCTTTCGAATTTCAGCGTTGCGAGCTTCAACTTGCGACTGCGCAGATTGAATTGCGCGACTAACCATCTTCGATTCGATAGCAGTGTCGTCTGGCACGCCAGGACGATTCATTAGTGCAGCTGCCGCACCTGAGTTGAACAAACGCATTAGGTCATCGGTGAGCGATAGATAGAAGCGAGATTCACCCTGGTCACCCTGACGACCAGAACGACCGCGAAGCTGATTGTCGATGCGGCGTGATTCGTGGCGCTCGGTGCCGAGCACGTAAAGTCCGCCAACCGCGAGAACCTTCTCTGCTTCCTCGGCAACACGAGCCTTGGTAGCCTCAAACTCCGCTGCCCAAGCAGCTTCATACTCTTCAGGCTTCTCTTCAGCGTTGAGTCCGCGCTTGTTCAAGGCCTCAACCGTCAAGAACTCGGCGTTACCACCGAGCATGATGTCGGTACCACGTCCAGCCATATTGGTGGCCACCGTAACCGCTCCAAGCCTTCCGGCCTGAGCCACAATCACCGCTTCACGGGCGTGGTTCTTGGCATTCAAAACTTCGTGGCGAACTCCGCGCTTGGCCAGCAGTTTGCTCAGATATTCGCTCTTTTCCACCGAGGTGGTACCCACCAAAACCGGCTGGCCCTTGTCGTGGCGAGCAGCGATATCCTCAACCACCATGTCGAACTTGATCTCCTCGTTTTTGTAAATCAAGTCGGGTTGATCTAGTCGAATCATTGGCTTGTTGGTTGGGATTGGCACCACGCCTAGTTTGTAGGTGCTCATGAATTCGGCCGCTTCGGTTTCGGCAGTACCGGTCATGCCCGAAAGCTTTTTGTAAAGACGGAAGTAGTTCTGCAGAGTGATAGTTGCCAAGGTTTGGTTTTCGGCCTTAACCTCTACGCCTTCCTTGGCTTCAATCGATTGGTGCACACCCTCGTTGTAACGACGGCCAGGCAAAATACGACCGGTGTGTTCGTCAACGATTAGAACCTCGCCGTTCATCACTACGTAATCTTTATCGCGCTTAAAAAGTGCTTTTGCTCGAATTGCGTTGTTCAAGAATGATATGAGCGGAGTGTTTGCCGATTCGTAGAGGTTGTTGATACCTAAGTAGTCTTCGACCTTGGCGATACCCGGTTCAAGAATTCCAACAGTACGCTTTTTCTCATCTACTTCGTAGTCAATAACCGGCTGAAGTTTTTGAGCAATTGAGGCAAACTCGGTAAACCAACGGTTTGCCTCGCCAGCTGCTGGGCCAGAAATAATTAGCGGCGTGCGGGCCTCATCGATAAGAATCGAGTCAACCTCATCGACAATGGCAAAGAAGTGACCACGCTGAACCAAATCAGCTTTGTCCCAGGCCATGTTGTCGCGCAGATAGTCGAAACCAAACTCGTTGTTGGTTCCATAAGTAATGTCGCACAGATATTCCTGACGACGCTGAGCCGGATCCTGTCCGCCAAGAATGCATCCGGTGGTCATTCCGAGTGCTCGGAATACGCGACCCATTAGTTCCGACTGGTAACCAGCCAAGAAGTCGTTCACGGTAACAATGTGCACACCGCGACCTGGAATTGCGTTTAGGTAGGCAGCTGTGGTTGCTACCAGAGTCTTACCTTCACCGGTGCGCATCTCGGCGATATTGCCAAGGTGCAACGCGGCACCACCCATCAGCTGAACGTCGAAGTGACGCATGCCTAGCGTGCGCTTGGCCGCTTCACGAACGGCCGCAAAAGCCTCGGGCAATAATTCGTCGAGCGTCTCGCCGGCGGCAAAACGCTCGCGCAAAACTGTGGTCTCGTTCTTCAACTCATCATCGGTGAGCGAACTGAACGACTCTTCGAGCGAGTTGACTGCGTTCGCGTAGTTGCGAAGTTTCGCCAGCAGGCGGCCCTCGCCGGCGCGCAGCACCTTGTCGATAATGTTGGCCAAAGTTAGCTCCAGACGGTTGGAATTAGTACTCAGGCAAGTCTAATTGACCGGCTGGGAGTTGCCTGTGGGCTGCCTACGACAGGGTAATTACCCCGTAATTCCAGCCTTTGCGCTTGTAAACCACGCTGGGCTTGTCGGTGGCTTCATCGTGGAATAAGAAGAAGTCGTGGCCCAGCAGCTCCATTTTGTCGAGTGCGGTTTCCACCGACATCTTGACGTCTTGAAACTCCTTGCGCCGAATCACAATCGGGTTGTGGCCGAATTCCGGTTCGTCTTCTTCGACTGCTTCCTGGCGCGACTTTCCAGATAAGACATCAGAGTCGACCGGAGTGACATCAAGGCGAGCAAAATCCTCTGCGGTCAGTTCGCTGGTGCCAACCGATCCGTGACGGCCGTGATGTGGCTTGCGCTTATCGGCGGCCCGGCGAAGTCGCTCGGTGAGTTTGCCAAATGCGATGTCGAAAGCGGCGAATTTGTCGGAGGCATGAGCCTCGGCGCGCACCATGTGGCCGACGCCATGCACGGTGAGTTCTACCTGATCTTCGGGGCCGCTGGTTTTCGAATGGTCATGTCGAATTACTTTGATGCTGAAAGTTTGAACTTTGTGGGCTAACTGCTCAACCTTGTGTGAACGCTCCGCAACGTAATCGCGGAAGCGATCTGACACGGTGAGGTTTTTGGCTTGAATCTGAATTTCCATCATGACCTCCATTCAGGCATCGATGCCTGTGAATACAAACTAGACCTTTTTCTATAAGTTTGTGAGCGTTTTTGGAATAGTCTCAGCAACCGTTATAAAACCAATCGGTTGCCCACCCGCGACGGTCACGGCTCTTGCCATTTCGGCAAGGGTGGCACCCGTGGTGACCACGTCGTCAACCAATAGAACTCGCTTCCCGGTAAGCGCAGTTGGCGACCACATGCGGCCCACCAAGTTGCTTAGCCTTTGGTTGCGGTGCAATTTGGATTGGTCTGCTGCTCCGGGCATAATTCTCAGGCTCGAAAGACCAACACCCCAGGTTATAGCAACTGAGGCGGCAATCAGCTTTGCCGGAACGAAGCCGCGATTTGAAGCACTCGGAGCACCAACCAAAACTTCCGCGCGATTAGGCGCTAATCTGCTGGCAAGTTCGCGGCCAAGTAAGCCCCCAAGGTTTCGATGCCCTCGTTCTTTGAAGGCATTAATTACCTCGGCAAGTTCGTCGCGATAAACCCCAAGTGAATACCCCGATAATCCCTGTCGCATTACCGCGCGTGGATGCAGCAAGATTTTCGAAAGACATTCTTCGCATAAGGATCTGGGCAGTCGATTACAAATCACACATTTGGCTGGAAGCAGTAGGTCAGCAAGATCACGAAAAAGAGACATGAGTCCATTTTTCTGTCCGCAATACCGCTAATTCTAAATTTATTCGAAGTTGTGGGAAACTTAGTTACCGATGAAGTGAGTGGCGATCACGTCAGTTTGAACTCCGAGCCAACTCATGTTTCGGTACTCAAACAAAATTCTGTTGCGATCCAATAAATAAATCGACGAAGAATCATTTTGGGCAATCATGGTCTTGGCATCGGTCATTTGGGTTATGTCGGTCACTCCGCCACCAACCTGAATCGACTTCGGAATATCGCCGTTTTCATCTCCGGCCGAGATGGCAACCAAACTATTCAAACCCGACCACGCCAAACTGCGCAGGTTTGAATTTCCCTGCGCCACTAGTCGCGGTGTATAAATTCCAGTTGGAATGCCAGACTCATCACGTCGAATTGCTGAAACGTATGCGGCAGTTCCAGATTTTGTTTTCAACAAGACCGCTAGCCTTGCCCCTTCGCGCGATATGCCAAACGCGAGGTGCTCCCCTTGCCCTAACCATCCACCAGTACTCATAACCAATTTGCCGTTTGCATCGTGAACGGTCAGCGGCTCATCTGCCTTTGCCGGGAGAGTCCAGACCAGGTTGCGGTTGTCGATGACTGGCGCTAATTGATTTGGCCTGGTGTCAATTGAAGTGATTTCACTGCTGAGATTATTCACTCGGATCAGGTCAATTCCGCGGCTTGAACTAAGAGCCAGGTAGCTGCCGTCCGGACTAAAACCAAAGTCTTTTGCCTTGAGTTTCATGGCTACCGAAGATTGTTTGTCGTTCTGAGGATCGCGGCCCAGTTGGCGAATTCCTTTGGCATCCAAAATCATTGGGGTGTACGCGGTTGGAATTGGTAACTGTGAATTCTGTAGCGCAATGTCCTGTGGGTTGTGATCGATCAGAATCTTTACCGCAAAAACGTTGGTGAGCTGATTAAGGGTTGCGGTCAACTGACCAAGCATTCTTGAGCGAGCAGCCTTGTCGGCTTTGGTCGCTGCTGTGTTTAAGTCGACAACCGCAGAGCCGTTTTCAACTGTCACTGCGTCTATCGCAAGCTTGGTACCGGCTGGGAACGAATTATTCACCGAACTTTCCAGCCACTCATTCGGCCCCTTGATTAGGGCATTAACCAAGCGCGTACCGGTAGATACTCGCGATGAGAACCAGCGTAAATCAGGCACCAGATATTTATTTTGATTGTCGTAAAAATAGAGTGCGTAACTCTTGAAAAGAACGTCAAAAACCGGCTTAACCAGCACAGTCGCATTTGGCGCTTCGCTGATTCTCCACTGATTGTTTTCTCTTACCAACTTGAAATCCAAAGTGCGCAACTTCCCAACTGGGAAAGACGTCCAAATTCCAACTTCATCAATTTGCGCCACTGTTCGAACTAGCAGTCGCGCGTTGCCGGAATCGAGAATCTGCAATTCAGGTCGCGATTCCTGAATTAGAACTTCATCGTTTGGCTTCCACTGGCTAGAAAAATCTGCGGTCAAATATTCTCGAGCAACCTGATAATCATTTTGAGGACCGGTGGCCGCATTTAGAAAACCGTTGATTATGGCTTCCTGATCATCGCCTTCGCTAGGTCCATTCGGCGAGTAATAGAGGTAATCGGAGGTCAGGCCTGACTTGAGGTCGGGGCCAAGTTTGACTTCGCTAGAGCGCGGAAGTTGAGCGCAGCCCGAGAGGGCAAGCACAACAGCAGCAACTACTGCCAACGACAGGAATTTACGCATCGGCCACCTTCTTTTTTGGTGGAAGTGGCAGTGGCGACTGTGCGAAAACCGCGCCCTGCTTACGAGGAAGGGTTAGCCGGAAACACGCACCGGCATTGGGCTTTGACCAAACCTGAAGCCAGCCATTGTGCAGGTGCGCATCCTCGAGGGAAATAGATAGACCCAATCCGGTGCCCCCAGTAGATCGCTTTCGCGCGGGGTCAGCTCGCCAGAATCGATCAAACACCCGGTCTAGCTGAGAGCGAGTCATGCCAACGCCCTGATCAGTCACGCTCACCGCTACCGCATTTGCTGATGCGGCCACCGCAACAGTAACCGGCTTCCCCTCACCGTGCTCCACGGCATTGGCTAAAAGGTTTCGAAGCAATCGCTCTATGCGCATCGAGTCAAATTCTGCTTCAATTACGTCACTTGATTTTTCGAAAATAATCTCGCACTGCTTCTTCTCAGCAAGCGGAGCCAAACCTGAAATTGCACGCTCAACTGTGGTGACCAAATTTTGTTTTTCAAAGTTTCCTGCTACGGCACCGGCATCGTAGCGTGAGATTTCTAACAAGTCTTCCAGTAGTTCTTCAAAACGATCAATCTGATTATTCATGGCCTCGGCACTGCGCTTGAGCGGAGGTGCTAACTCAGATCGGTTTTCATAAAGTAATTCGCTAGCCAACTTAATTGTGGTAAGCGGAGTGCGCAGTTCATGAGATACGTCTGAAACGAATCGCTGCTGAACTTTTGAGATTGATGCGTATTTGTTAATCTGGCTCTGCAAACTTTGCGCCATCAAGTTGAATGAGCGCGCCAATTGAGCCAGCACGTCTTCACCCTTTTCAGGAAGACGTTCATCGAGTGCCCCTTCGGCAATTTGTTCACTCACCCGAGCGGCAACACGCACCGGACCAACAATGCGCGATGTCACGAGATAACTGACCAAACCGATAATTACCAAGAGCACGAGTCCACCGAGAATCAAGGTGTTTTGCACCAGGTCAAGAGTTTGCTGTTCGCGCGCTAGGTCGTAAACCAAATAAAGCTCAAAAGTCCCAGCAAGTGGGATTTCTATGGAAGAACCAACGAGGAGTCCGGGTCGAGTGGTGTTGGCAAGTGTTAGTTCGATTGATTGATAAACCAATTTGCTAGAAGCAGTGCGAACTTTCTCTTTGAATTTCTGAGTGATTACCGTGGTGTCTAAATTTGCCGAAATCGGACTTTGTAGCACCTGGCTACTGGTTTTCCCTGGGGTGCGCAGCAGTGCGACCAGACGGGACTGGTCCTCAGATTCAATCTCCAAGCGAGGAATCAAAGAGTTGAGCAGAGTCTGCAGAGCAACCTCATTCGTGGCACTCGAGGCCGAAAAAGTGTTTTGCAGGTCGGTCACTGAGCGTTCAGATTCGGTCAGAATCTGCTGAACGCGGGTGTTATAGAGGCCATTGCCGATGCCAAATGAGAGAAATCCACCAAGGATAATCAGCGCCACGGTAGATAGAGCAAGCGAGCCCGCAACCGCACGCGCCTGAAGCGACCGACGGAACAGCAAGATCACGCGCTCAATTGCGCGGCTAAATAGCATTTACTCGAGACCGGCTTTGTATCCGCGTCCGCGGACGGTAGCAACGATTTTTGGATCGTCTGGGTTCTCTTCGATTTTTGAACGCAAACGTTGAATGTGAACGTTCACGAGTCGAGTATCGATCTTGCCCTTGAAGTCTGATTGCTCATTTAGGTTTTTGTGAAGCCAAACTTTCTTGAGCAATTCTTCTCGCGTAAAAGTATGTTTAGGGTCTTCGGCAATAGTTAGCAACAGGTTGAACTCCAGTGGCGTTAGCAAAATCTTCACTCCATTGCGACGAACCTCGTAAGCAGAAACGTCAATCTCAATTGCTCCAATGCGAACAATGGATGAGTCTTCGCGCACCGGCTTTGCCGCCAGGTATTGGATTTTGTTGAGCAGCTCTTTTCCGCCGTAAGGCTTCTTCACGTAATCTGCAGCACCGCTCTTGAAAACTAAATCGATGTCGTCATCGTCAGTCTTTGCCGAAGCCATAATCACCGGAGTTTGCGAAATAGCGACAAGCTCTTTCAAAATCTCAAGGCCGTCTTTACCCGGAAGCATCCAATCGAGCACCACTACATCTGGCTTGACCTTGTGGAAAAAGTCGATTGCTTCGTCACCGGTATCGCAGGTAATCAGTTCGTGGCCGGCTAATTCAAGGGTGTCGCGAACAATTTGCTGGATTGGCTTTTCGTCTTCAATCAGCAATACTTTGTGGCTCATGGTGCTCCTAATACCGGTAGTGCTCAACCTTGAATGGGCCGTTCGGCGAAACACCGATGTACTTGGCCTGTTCTTCGGTCAACTTAGTTAATTCAACACCTAATGCGGCAAGGTGCAAATGGGCAACTTTTTCATCTAGAGACTTTGGCAAGATGTGCACACCAAGCGGGAACAACTCCGGCTTGCTGAACAGCTCGATTTGGGCCAACACCTGGTTACTAAAAGAGTTACTCATGACAAAACTCGGGTGGCCGGTGGCGTTGCCCAAATTCATGAGTCGTCCCTCGCTGAGAATCAGCACTGAGCGGCCGTTCGGCAAGCGCCACTCGTGCACCTGCGGTTTGATTTCGACCTTCTCTGCGCCCTCAATCTTGGCGATTCCGGCCATATCAATCTCGTCGTCGAAGTGGCCTACGTTTGCCACCACGGCGAGGTGCTTCATGCGCAGCAGGTGCTCCGGGCGGATGATTCCGGTGTTGCCGGTGGCAGTCACGAAGATATCTACCTCTTCAATTACCGATTCAAGAGTGGCAACCTGGAATCCATCCATCGCCGCCTGAAGTGCGCAAATCGGATCGATCTCGCTCACAATGACTCGAGCACCCTGACCGCGAAGCGCCTCGGCGGAACCCTTTCCGACATCGCCATAACCGGCAACGAATGCGGTTTTTCCGCCGATGAGTAGATCGGTGGCGCGGTTGAGTCCGTCTGGCAGCGAGTGGCGAATGCCGTACTTGTTGTCGAACTTCGACTTAGTTACCGAGTCATTGACATTAATTGCGGGAAACAAAAGTTCTCCTCGCTTATGAAACTCGTAAAGTCGATGAACTCCGGTTGTTGTTTCTTCGGTTACACCAATGATGTCTTTGGCGATGTTGGTAAAGCGATTTGGAGTTTCGGAAATAGTTTTACGAAGTAGTTCGAGAATTACACCGTACTCTTCTGAATCATTAGCCGCGGTAGCCGGCACCGCTCCAGCGATTTCAAATTCGCGACCCTTGTGCACGAGTAGCGTTGCATCGCCACCGTCGTCCAGAATCATGTTTGGGCCGATGAAACCCTCATCGCTCCAGTCAAAAATCCTTTCGGTGCACCACCAGTATTCGGTGAGCGTCTCACCCTTCCAAGCAAAAACCGGTGTTCCGGCTGGGGCTTCGGGAGTGCCGTGTCCAACCACCACTGCGGCTGCGGCTTCGTCCTGAGTTGAGAAGATATTGCAAGACGCCCAACGCACTTTTGCACCTAGAGCAACTAGAGTCTCGATGAGTACCGCGGTCTGCACTGTCATGTGCAGCGAACCAGCGATACGCGCTCCCTTTAGTGGCTGACTCGCACTGAATTCGGCGCGCAGTGCCATTAGACCAGGCATCTCATTTTCGGCGAGACGAATCTGGTGACGACCGGCTTCTGCTAGACCAAGGTCTGCTACTCGAAATTCCATTATTAACCTCTGATTAGCGCGAGTACTTCATCGCGGATTTGCTGCATGGTTGATTGATTGGCAGCCTCGACATTGAGACGCAACAGTGGTTCGGTGTTCGAAGCTCGAACATTGACCCACCACCAATTTGATTGCGGTGGTGAATTTAAGGTTAGGCCATCAAACTCGTCCACGCTGGCACGACCTTCGAAGGCTGCCAAAACTCTTGCCTTGGCTGCTGGCACGTCGTCGACCGTCGAGTTAATTTCGCCGCTCAAGAAGTACGGATTGTATTGACGAGCAAACTCGCTTAGCGGTGCTTGCTGGGCACCGAATTCAGCGAGCACATGCATCGCAGCCAGCATGCCGTTGTCGGCTCCCCAGAAATCGCGGAAGTAATAGTGGGCGCTGTGTTCGCCACCGAATATGGCATTAGTTGCCGCCATCTGATCTTTGATGAGTGAGTGTCCAACCTTGGTCTTAACCGCACGCGCGCCATCGCTTTCGATTACCTCGCGAACAATGTTTGAGGTCAACAGGTTATGCAGCACGGTAATTGGTGCACCCGGATTAGTGCGCTTCTCTCGCGCAATCTCGCGTCTGGCAACAATGGCAGCAACTGCCGATGGTGTCACCGGATTTCCCTGCTCATCAACTACGAAGCACCGATCTGCATCGCCGTCAAATGCTAGGCCGATGTCGGCACCGTAATCGACAACCGCGCGTTGCAAATCAACCAGATTTTTTGGGTCAAGTGGATTAGCTTCGTGATTCGGAAATGTGCCATCGAGTTCGAAATACATTGGAACAATCTCAAGCGGCAAGCGCTCCAAATCGCTTGCCGTGCCGAGCACCGCAGGAACCGTGAGTCCGCCCATTCCGTTGCCAGCATCAACCACAACTTTTAGTGGGCGAATTTGTGACAGATCAACCAGTTCGCGCAGATATGAGGCGTAGGACACCAGGATGTGCTGATCCCGAAATGAACCAGGATTTTCAACCTCATCGATTCCGTTGTCGAGATATATTTGCGCCCGATCTCGAATTGCGCCCAGACCGGTGTCGATACTTATGCCGCGTGCACCCGCGCGAGAAAACTTGATCCCGTTATAGCTGGAAGGGTTGTGGCTTGCGGTAAACATTGCGGCGGGAGCGTCAAAAGCCCCGCTGGCGAAGTATGACTCATCGGTAGAGCAAAGTCCGATGGAAACCACGTTGGCCCCGCGAGCCTGAGCACCTAGGGCAAAGGCGTCGGCGAATTCCGGAGATGAATCACGCATATCGTGCCCCACGATGACATCCCCACCGGCGGCACCAACCTCATCCACGAAAGCCGCCGCGAGCGCGGCTACCATCTCGGCGGTTAGTTGTTTTCCTACTAAGCCACGCACGTCGTAACTCTTGACTACTTCATTCAGTGGCATTGAGGGCTTACTTTCTGCTACATCTTCCTGCGGCACCGAAACATGGCGAATCAACTGCCATCCCATCGGCGGGGACATGGTCTTGGCGTGCTTTTCGCAGAGGTCGTAGGCGTGCGGTTCGAACACCGGGGTTAGGGCACCGAGCACCGCAGTGCGGTCTTCGTGCGAATAAGTGAGTGTAGCTACGGCTACCCCACTGCAGGTGGCCTTGCTACAGAGCCTGGCGTTCATCCAGTCAAGAATACAATGAGCGCTATGACCTCTTCTCGTGGCTCCTACCGCGACCGCCACGACCGCGGTTTGCGAAGAGACGTTATTACCGGAACAACGGCTGATAGCCGATTAGCCAGTTTCGGTCAATTAGTGGCCGGCACCTGCGAGTACCTAAAGGCCGCCTGGCCAGATGAGCTCTCGAACCTGCGGTGGCGAATTATTGATGCCCCCGCTATCAAAGAATCGACAGAATCGGTGGCGCGCTGGAAGGCCGACAAGGATCGCTTTGAAATCACGATCTACCGGCTTCCAATTGAACGCCTCGGTCACCCGCGCCGACCAGACGCCCTAGATGAGCGCATGCATATCGAACAGTATGTTTTTGCCGCGGTTGGTGAACTTATTGACCGAGACCCGTGGAGCCTGATTCCGCAAAATAACGACGACTAACGAACGACGACTGAAATGCGACTTCCGGAGTTGCGGTAGTCGACTAATCCGAGGTTAGTAACCGAACCCGAGATATCGACCACCAAGTTTGCTGCAACTTCGCCCTCGGTAACTTTCACATTTACCGCACCGGCGTCAACTTTTAATACTGCAATCCCCTGAGACCTCAGCTTCAGTGAAGTTCCATTGATCAAGACGGTTGCTGATTTTGAGCTTGGATTAGCCAAACTGAGTTTTGAAATTCCAGCCCTTGGCACGGTGATTTGCTGTGTGCCGCTCAAGGGTTGAGCAGATTGCAGCCAAGTGAAGTCGGTGTTTGGTTTTTTCGCTTTGTCGGTGCGCGGTAATCTAACCGCCGCCGCTATCGATTCGTCGCTCGAAATAAAAGCAGCGTAATCACCGTCGGCTAGTCCACTAATAGCAAAATCTTGGGTGCTGTGAGCTGGAATGGTTTCGCGAATCACCGTGCCAAAAGTTTTTTCATTGGCACCAAAAATCTGAGCGGTGAAAGTTGCGGTTTTGTCACTCGGATTAAAAACTCGCAAGGCAGGGACTATGTCTTCGTAATCCGATTTGGTTGTGATTAATTCGGCCGCATCTTTAGAACCACGAATCAAAATGCCGGGCAGGGTTAGCGAGGTGCCAATCTCGGTGAGCGGCGAAACAAAATCGGCGCCCGCATAAAGTAATCCTCGAACGGTACGCTGCTGCAGCCAAGCACCCACGGCAGCCCCTCGGCTCTGCACCTCGACCGCGAAGGCCTTGGTCTCTGGAATCACTGAGGACAGTGGCACCACCTGGGTTGCCCCAGGCGAGACCGCGATGCCGGATAAGCCAGAGGCCGTCACCTCTCCGCCCTCGGCAAATACCCGCAGGTTCACGGTAGCCGGCACCGCACCCGGATTGCTCAGCAGCAACAAAGTTTCACGACCGGTGGCGGTATCGCCTCCCAATAGCCAGTGCGCGGTGCTGGGGGCCTGGCATGAGGCACCGAGCAGTCCGTTTAGGGTTGGCGAGGACGCATTCTGCACCTGGCCGGCGTTGAGGGCTGCGCTGCCCTGATCCGACTCGCCAGCTGCAGTCAGGAGAGTTGCACCACCCACGTCGCTGCTGGATATGCCCACCACCGAGGTGCTGGAAATCGATGCCGAACCTATTCGATTAAACTCGCCAACTGCGGTGCCGCTGGTTCCACCGGTGCTGAGTGCAGCACCGGGGCAGATAAGCGAAAGAGCTCGAGCTTGAACATCATATTCAGCTGCGGTGGGAGCGTTACCAATTTGGAAGTTTCCAATTGGAAGGAGTGTGATTCCGGCGGCGGCAACCAAGATTCCGGTGAGTGCAGAAATTTGTTTAATCATTTGTTTCACCCGCATCCACAAATATTTCGGCACTGCCAGCACTGCGTCTGCGCCCGCTGGTTGGAATTGCCAGCAAAACGAATGTTGCTAAAACCGCAAATTGCACAGCCTTGGTGATTGACCATGGGGACGCAGACGTAATTGTTGCTTCTGCCTGGAAATCCCTCACTCGCCAAATCTGCCCGAAGTCGGTTTGTCCGGCACCTTCAAGTTCGGCAACCGAATCTAACGCAGCGGCAAGATCAACTGAATCTTGCGCGCTGGATTGTGGCAACAGCACATAACCCACATTAACTTTTGCCAGCGCACTTGAAATTGATTTACTTCCTCCTGCGGAAAGATCAGCCGAAATCTGGCCGACGGTTTTCGAATATTCAGAATTCACAAAGATTGCATACCGATACGCAGTGCTGTTGTCTTCAAGTTGAATTCCATCAGCAGGGATTACCGCCGCGTTGATTGAATCAGCTTTTGAACTCAAAACCAAAACTTGAATTTCTGTGCCGGAGGCTGCCTGCGCTGCAATTAGAGCAGGCATAACTCTTGCGCTTACCCACTTTGCAGTTGGCTGACTAACCGCGATGAGGGCTGCGGCGGGCAAAAGATAGAGCGCAACCAACGCTGCCCCAGCAACCCTTAGGGCCGGGCGGCGGCGAATTGAATCAAGTGCCACAACGGCCGAGCAAATTACCGCCAAGCCCCAGATGGCAAGAAGCGCGTGCGGTGAGCCGACAACTAAGCGATCGGTCGAGTCGGTGGCACCCAGTCCGGCGAACTGAAGCCCCAGCACCAATCGAGCAGCAAGCAGCGCCAACAAACCCAAGCCAAGGCTCAACAGGGCCACGGCTCGTCGAGCAGTAATAAGTGCCAGAGCCGCCAGCAGCAATATGACAGCGGTGATTAGTGCGATAAACCACAACTCGAGCGGCGCCTCGGTGCTACCAAGCAGCAGCTGCCAACCCTCTGCCGCGTTGGTGTTTAGCGGAACACCCGGGTCTGCGAATAGCGCCAAGGGGTTGGAGAGTAAATAGTGAATCGAAATCGGCCCGAATATGGCCGCGGTTGGGAGGGCAATCCAAATTAGATACCCGATGCGCTTAAAGCGTGCGACCACAACAAAGATCATGGCAACCAACAAGACCGGAGCTGTATTTGGTGCCGCCGCGATTTCGCCAGCCAGCAAAAGCCCGCTCAAACCAACCCACGTCCAAATTTGCTGTCTCGAACGCACCGATATTTCCACGCCGAAAAGTGCAACTTTTGCTACGCAGTAAATCAAAAGTGGGAGCAGCAATTGGGCGAGTATCGCGTTGATTCGCAATTCGGTTTGGGCTTCGGTAAGTGCCGGCCAAAGGGCATAACTAAGGGCACCCAAAATTCGAAGCCAAGTTTTTTTGGTGAACAGTGAAATCGATTTGAATGCGGCAAAAAACGCGATTGGCTTAGCCAGGAAAACTAAGCCGGTGAGTGCCAGTGAAGGTGACCAGAAGGTCAAGCTTCCGAGTGCGAGCAGAATCCAGTTGAAGGGGTCTGCCGGAATTGCAAAACCGTTGCCAAGTTCTTGCCAACTTGAACCAGCGCGCTGAAACAACTCAAACCAGTTTTCACTTAGCGGTAACGCACCGCCACCCACGATTGCTTGGTTTGTTGGAAACCAAGCAATTGAAATCGCTGCAAGGATTAGTGCATACCAAAGTCCACCGCTTGCCAGAAATCCCTTTGAAGTATTGCCAACGCCTAGGAGCAACTGCTCGGTATTGGGCGAAGTGGCATCTCGTTCAGCTAATTGAGCGTGTGCCTCGAGTCGAGCTTCGATTTCCTCCTGCTCCGCGTTCTGGCGTTTTTCATCGCGCACCTGCTGCTTGGTTGCATAGAGAGCTCGGAGCGCTCGCCGACCCGATGCGGTGACCTTGCGCCGATGCCTGAGCCTTGCCGCGATGGTGAAATAAGCCCAGGCTCCGGCCGCCAAATCTCCAATCAAGCGATCCGGTCGTTTGCTCCACAACCGCCAAACTAAACGACCAAGGGTGAGCAGCGGCAAAAAGAACCAGAACGCCAGTGCCGTGAATATTGGCGAGTAGGAGATTCTGAGCTGAAGTTCGGCACGACGCAATGCTGACTTGGGCTGAACTCTTAGCCAGCTTCGGTCACGCTTACCGTGCAGCGATAGCGCGGCATGTGCCACTCGAGATTGAGGAGCCACCACCACTCGATGGCCGGCAAGTCGGGCTCGCATAGAGAAATCAACGTCGGCGGCTAATGGCGGGATGCCATCGGTCAAACCTCCCAGCGTCTGCCAGACGCTGCGTTTGACCAACATACCCGCGGTGCCCACTGCAAGCACATCATCGGCAGAGTCGTGCTGGGACTGGTCTAACTCGTCACTGACCAAACTGAACAGCGCGCCGCTGCGAGTAAGCGTTAGTCCTTGCTGTCCAATCAGCTTGCGATTGTGCCAATCCATAAGTTTCGGACCAACTACCGCTACCGACGGTGAGAGCTCAACAACATGCAGTAATTCTTTTAGCGCATTTTCCAGTGGGGCACTGTCATCGTGCAAAATCCAAAGCCACTCAGCTTGTGGAGCAGCATTTCGTTCAGCCAAAGCAATCGCTTGCGGCAATGTCGCGCCTGGGGCAGTAATAGCATTTGGGTTTTCTGCATCGCCAGTTTCAACAATTATTAATTGATCAACGTTTTGTTTTTTTGTTGCCGCAATTGTTTCATCAAGAAACTCAGGTGAATCGTGACTAACGATTATCGCGGTGACGAAAGTTTTCATCGTGATCGGCTACCGCCGAAAATTACGCGCGCTTTTTAAGCTTGCGACGTTCGCGCTCTGAAAGTCCGCCCCAGATTCCAAAACGTTCATCGTTCTTAAGCGCGTACTCGAGGCACTGAGCTTTTACATCGCAGCCGCCGCAAATCTTTTTTGCCTCGCGAGTTGAGCCGCCTTTTTCAGGGAAGAAGGCCTCGGGGTCGGTCTGGGCACAGATTGCATCTGCCTGCCAGGCCAGTGGATCGTCGTCGAAGTCGTTGTATGCCCGAGAGACGCCTAGTAGCAGCGGATCAACAAACCAGTTCTCTGGCACATGACTGCGACTGTCCATAACTCAATTCCCCATTCTGAGCGACTAGAAGCTAGCGCCCTTGAAACTTCCTTGGTTGTAATTACATCGGTGTAACTCACCGCTTGTCAAGTTGAGAAATGGCAAGTTTCAGGGCTTGGCTGAGGCTTAAACTCAGGGCATGACAATTTTGGTGACCGGAGGAGCCGGATACATCGGCTCTCACGTGGTGCGGTTGCTTCAGCAGCAGGGCAAACAAGTCACAGTAATCGACAACCTGTCCTCTGGAAATCAGTCCAGAATCGGTGAATCCCGGCTAGTTGAGCTCGACCTGGCAGCCCCAGAAGCCAAGGATCGCCTGGTCGAAATCATGCGCGAGGACAGTGTTGATTCGGTAATTCACTTCGCCGCCCGCAAACAGGTTGGCGAATCTGTGCTCAAACCGGAATGGTATTTCGAGCAGAACATCGGTGGCATGGCCCACCTGCTAGAGGCGATGCACGAATGTGGAGTCGAGCAATTGGTATTTAGCAGCAGCGCTGCCACCTATGGCATGCCAGACGTCCCGGCAGTCGATGAAGACGCAGTGTGCAATCCAATCAACCCATACGGCCAAACCAAATTGATTGGCGAATGGATGGTGGCTAACGCAGCGCGAGCCTGGGGTCTTCGCGGAGTAAATCTTCGCTACTTCAATGTAGCTGGCGCTGGCTGGCCAGACCTAGCCGACACTGCCGTCATGAACCTCGTGCCGATAGTTTTTGCAAAACTTGCCGCTGGTGAAAAACCGGTGGTGTTTGGTAATGACTACCCAACCGCCGACGGAAGTTGCGTGCGCGATTACGTACACGTGCTCGATTTAGCCGATGCACACCTAGCGGCTCTCGACTACACGTTGCAAGAATCACGTGAACATGCCACTTTCAACGTGGGCACCGGCAAAGGTTCGAGCGTGTTTGAAGTAATCGATGAAATTCGTCGAGTCTCAGGTATCGATTTTGAGATTGAGCTGCAACCGCGTCGCCCCGGTGATCCTCCATTTCTCTGCGCAGACGTATCACGCATCGAAAAAACACTTGGCTGGAAGGCAAAAAATGGTCTTCCCGAAATTATTGAAAGCGCTTGGGCGGCTCGCAGCTAGTCGCGCCCGACAGCAAGGTAAAGAGTTCCGGAACCGCTGAAACTCAGTAATCTAGCGGAATTGCCAATGAAAACGGCTTCGCCTCTGGTTAGCACTTCGCGCTCATCCTGGCTATTGCTAATCGCAACTTCTCCCCCGATGCAAACCGCAATGGCGTCGCCGGAGATTTGTAAATCGGCGTGCACTCGCTCGCCACTCGGTTCGATTCTGTAGAGCACGAATTCTTCGAACGGAGTCTGAAACTCGGTTAGCCCGGCAGCAATTTGCTTTTGCTCAACTAGCTCAATACCGCGCGCTCCAAAATCGACAACTTTTTCTAACTCGGTTACATCCAGGTGTTTTTGAGTCAGTCCACCTCGCAGCACGTTGTCGGAAGCGGCCATGACCTCAACGCCAAGCCCCGAGACATAAGCGTGAATGTTTCCGGCTGGCAATGCAAGTGCCTGGCCGGGTTGAAGTCGAATGTGGTTCAACAGCAGCGCCACGGCAACTCCAGGGTCGCCCGGGTATTGCTCATTTAATCTCGCCGCCAATTCAAATCGAGAATCGAAGTCAGCAAGGGCGGCTAGCGATAGCCCAAGTTCAACAAAGTTGCTTCTTAAGTGAAGCAGGTGCGAAAACAATTTCTGCAAACCCTGATCAAGCAATTGCAACCAGTGTTCGGCAGCGGTGCGCAATTCGGGAGTTATCGGATAGCTGAGGATGTCTTCAAAAAGTTCACGAATCTGCTTGTCAGTTTTGAAACCGCAGAGTGCCTCAAACTCAGAAATGGCAACGATTGCCTCCGGCTTGTGATTTCCGTCCTTGTAATTCACATTTCCGGCAGCGAAACCGGCGGCGGCCTGCGCCATATTCGGATGGGCCTGAATTGACAGCGCCCGATCGGCAGCCAGGAACTTGAGCAGAAAACCGAGTGGTCTGCCCTCGCGCAATTCGAGCAAACCAACGCCCGAGTCTTCTGCGTATGCCATTGACCCTGGGTGCGTGCCAAACCAAATTTCAGCCATTGGCTCGCCGGTTTCGGTGTAGCCCAAATAGTCTGAGATTAGGGTCTTCGAGCCCCAGGCATAAGGCATTGCCTGGTTGGTGATTTTACGAATCAAGACTCTCCATCCCGCGGTTGCTTTAAGGCTACTGAATAGACTGGAATTTCTATGAACGCGATGACGCAGCCAATCCGAGTAATTCTCAATACTCGCGAACCCGGCTATCGCACCAAAACTTATTTAGCCTACGCGGGTGTCTTTGCTATCGGAGCCGGAGATGCCGTGCGCTACACCATCGGCTGGGTTGGCTGGGGAATTCTGCTGGCGCTGATGCTTTGCGGCACCGCATTTCTATTTTTCAAGAACGAACCCAAGCGCGTAATCAAACAAATACCTTGGCCGCTGACCGCACTGCTTGCGCTGATGGCACTTAGCACCGCTTGGTCGTTTTATCCCGGCTTCACCGCTATTGCGGTTTTTGCCCAACTGGCAACAACACTGTTTGGTCTTTTCTTGGCAGGAAGTTTTAGCTGGCGTCACCTGCTGAAAATATTCGCGAATGTTGTGCGTTTCATTTTGCTGAGCTCCTTCATATTTGAATTTGTTGCAGCCGCCATTGTTCGGGGTCCAATTGCTCCAATTTTCAAAAACTACAGTGGCGAAAAACCACCTGCCAGTGCCTACTACTGGTCGCGCGGGCATCTTTTTGATGGTGATCGCATTCAAGGAATTGTTGGAAATTCAAACCTGCTGGCCTACATAGCCATGATTGGTCTCGTGGTCTTTGCCATCGAATACTTAGTTCGAGGACGGTTGCGCTGGTTAAGTGCAGTCAGTTTCATTGGTGCACTGCTAGCACTTTGGTTGGCCAAATCTGCCGGAGTTGGATTTGCCGTGATGGCAATTGCAGTGGCAGCGGTAGTTGCCATTTCAGTTGAAGGTAAAGATCGCGACATTCGTCACCGAATTTACCGATGGGTCTGGGCGGTTGCCGGAGTGATTGCCGTCTTGGTGCTGGTTTATCGCGCAGATGTCTTTGCAGCTTTCGGCAAGAGCCCTGACATGACCGGCCGCAGCAAGATTTGGAAAAAAGTTCTTGAGCTAATCTGGGAGCGCCCAGTGCAGGGCTGGGGTTGGATTTCTCACTGGGTACCTGGAGTTAAGCCATTCGACGGACTCGTGGTGATCAAGAAGGTGCCCTATTTTCAGGCACACAACGCCTATTTGGATACCTGGCTGCAAATTGGGGCGATCGGTCTGCTGCTGCTGCTAGTTGTGATCGTGCTCACCTTTATCAAACTATGGCGCCTTGGGGTGCGCCACACCAACCCGCTCTACCTTTGGCCGATGCTGGTGTTTTTTGGTCTATTGGCCCAAAATCTCACCGAGAGTCGATTGCTACTTGAACTTGGCTGGGCGATGTTGGTGATGTTCGCGGTTAAGGTGAACGACCCTGAAGAGTTTTTGGAAGCCAGAGGCAAAACGCCTAAAAGAGCTCGTTTGCTCTCTCTAGGTCTTCGGCGAAGTCAACCTCGACAGCGTATAAATCGCTAATGTCGACAGCCTTGAACCGGGCGCCGTCTTTATCAATTGCATATTCGATTCCGCGCTCAAAGTAATCTTGGTCATCAACTTCAACCAGCCTTGCGATAAGAGCAGCCTTGTCACCAGCAGCAACGTAGTTAATGCCGACCGCTTCACCAAGACCACCGACCACCTGCTTTGAGAGCTCCTTGATATAGCCAGCGGAGTCAAGTGTGTACTTGACTTCTTCGTCACTAACCTTCGATTGATTCACCACGATGAATGACTGGTTGGACTCCATCATTGGCGTGACTCGAACCAAAACTTGCGGATCAAAAACAACATCGCCGTTCATCCAGAGCACACCACCATCTCCAGAGGCGCGAAGAGCCTTGAGCAAACTTTTAGAAGTGTTGGTCTGGTCGAAAAATTCGTTGTACACAAAAG
>JACCDN010587955.1_pt1 | contig 25303 bp, 20 predicted proteins | sample 7441691 | NCBI WGS metagenome assembly JACCDN01 (sample SAMN15323439, study PRJNA562643) | freshwater metagenome | isolation source: river surface water | place: USA:Blue River Watershed | collected 2017-08-16 | reverse complement strand
GTCTTTATTGATCTCGTCGATTTTCATTAATTCTTCTCGACATATTTCCAACAATTCGATAGACGCATTTGTCACGTCTAGAGATGGGTTATTCATTCCTGAAATCCAATTTCTTGGATGCCAATTATCTTTTTGACCGCGCTCAATTGCGGTGACCGCACTGGATAATTCATCATATATTTTAGCTTTAGGACCCCACAACGCACCAGAAACTCGGGTGGGGACGATGTTGCCTTCAACGTTAAACTGGCTTGCAATTGCCGCTTTGTATAAGTCTGCATCGCCATATCTTCTTGTCGCAGTGGAGGTCACTGCTCTATCAATCAGTGGTTTACCATCTTTATTTGATAGGGGATACATTTTATCCATTGCCATGATATAACCTCAAATATTTTACTGTAATAGTTTAAATATAGAACATACTTGTCTGGGAATCCAATTTTAGGGGATTTAAATTTGTACCTGCTTACACGATATCCCGTGCGTAGCGAAGGATCTCATAGCTTATGGATGCGTGCTCGCCGCGTTCAGGAACACGATATCCCGTGCGTAGCGAAGGATCTCATAGCTTATGGATGCGTGCTCGCCGCGTTCAGGAAGATGTATGGGGTGTGTAGTTAACCGGTACGGTTGGACCTTGGCCCAACAGCAAAGCACAGCCCTTCATTTGACAGCGAATGGTGCGCTGCGCGCGTTGTTGGGCCAAGGCCCAACCTACTTTTGAGGGATATACACATCAAAACGCACCGTCTTGCCAGGAATACTGGAATCAGGTGTCTTCAATGGAGCCAAACGTTGCGGCCATTTGACCACGACTCTTTTTTGGGCTCGCGTCACAGCCAAATTCAGCAAATCAGGCGCATCTTGGTCTGGGCCAAATAATTGCTGTAATGCTTGCATGTCTTTTTTAACCAACGCAGATTTATGGCGCTCGGGATGCATCGGGTCGATGTAAATAACATCGGGATAATCACTAGGTTCTAATTGACTGAAATAAATCAGTGCATCTTGGTGAATACACGACAGCGACAGCGTATTAGGGGGTAAGCGTTGCAATCCATCTGCTAATAAAGCAGCCATCACGGGTTGGCGTTCCAGCATGAGGACTTGAGCGCCATATTGCGCCAATAACCCTGCGTCACGCCCCCACCCTGCTGTGACGTCCAAAACTGTCATGCCAGCAGCGGGTTTACACGATCGAATCAAACCATGGGTTTTATCTAAACGGCGTTGAACTAATAGGGGACTAAAATCGACCATTAGCGGGGAAAATTTATCTATTAATAACACCAAGCCCCGTTTGGTGAGCTGAAGTCGCGGGAGTTTTTGTTGGTCTAGCGTCAGAGGGTATTGAGTAGCAATTTCCCTTGCTTGAGGTGCTAAATCTTCTGTGTCAAACCCCAAAGGGAAGCTTGGTTTATCCATAAAATTTTACAATGTTGATACTGTGCTCATATCCCGCGGTCAAGCCGCGGGACGTAGAGTACTCACTGATAACGATAAACCTCATTTGGTCAACGAGGCCAAATGACTCAAGTCAGCAATAGATATTAACAATCCTTGTAGCCGCGTCAATAATGCTAAGCGGTTATTTTGCAATTTGAGATCGGGATCCATCACCATAACTTGGTCAAAAAATGTTGCCAATTTGGATTGTATTGCAACCAAAATCTGCAATTTTTCCGCATAATCCAGAGTTGCTTCCGTCTTAAAACGCTGTTGGGTCTGTTCTATTGCCGCCCAGAGTACCCGCTCTGATTCTTCCACAAAAGTGTCAGGATTGACTTCGTATAGCTCACGGTTTTGCGCAGCCTGAGTCAGGACATTATTCACTCGCTTGGCCATCGCAGACAAAGCTTGTGCTTCAGGCATTTGAATAAATCCCAACAAAGCTGTGATACGTTGCGCCATATCAAACAAGCAATCTGATTGGCAAGCTCGCACCGCTTGAAACAATTCAATAGGAACTTGCTGGTTTTGGTAATAGGATTGTAACCGCTCTAAAATAAACGTTTGGAGCTCAGAGAGGAGTTCAGGCGCTGGGCGCTCTATCTGCCCCCCATATGCATCCGCTGCAGCCTGCAAACAAGCCTGCAAACTGAGGTCTGGCAAGCCTAATAATATTCGAGCAATGGCCAATGCATGACGTCTTAATTTAAAGGGATCTTTGACGCCGGTTGGTTTTTGACCAATCGCAAATAGGCCGTACAACGTATCCAACCGATCCGCTAGTGACAAGGCATGCCCTAATGGGGAGGTCGGCAAATCATCTTGCGCAAATCGAGGTAAATATTGCTCCTGTAAAGCCAATGCCACCGCTGGAGTCTCCCCAGCATGCTGGGCGTAATAATACCCCATAATACCTTGTAATTCAGGAAACTCACCGACCATTCCAGTCAACAAATCGCATTTGCTCAAAGCACTGGCCCGTGACAATTCTTGGGCATCAATTTGCAGCGGTGCTTGCAATGCCATCATAATTTTACCAATTCGCTCGGCCTTATCCGCCAAACTGCCCAGTTGCGTTTGAAAAACCACCTGTTTTAAAGCGGGGATCTGTGCCGCCAGCCCATGCGCTTTGTCCTTTTGATAGAAAAATGCTGCATCCGATAAACGAGCATGCATCACTTTTTCATTGCCTTTTTTTACTTGGGTTTTATCCGTACTGTCGATATTGGCCACTGCAATAAAATGCGGCGCAATCTTGTCCTGTTGAGTATACAACGCAAAACTTTTTTGATGGATTTGCATCGCAGCGATCAAAGCCTCAGCAGGCACTTCTAAAAACTTCGGATCAAAATCTGCCAGCAAAGCACGCGGCCATTCTACAATAGCCGTCACTTCTGCCAGCAAATCGTCTGGAATCACCGCGTTCAACTGTTGACTCGCCGCTAATTGAGTAATTTGCTCGCGAATCATGGTATGGCGTTGCTGAAAATCAGCGACCACATACGCCGCTAAAAGTTTTGCTTCATAGGCATCCGGTGTCGCAATCTCTACTGCGCCAGGATGATGAAAACGATGCCCATAAGAAGTCCGTCCCGAGACCACACCCAATATATCTGTCTCAATGCACTCGGATCCCCATAGCATCACTGCCCAATGCACTGGGCGACTAAACGCCAAGTCACCAGCCCCCCAACGCATGAGTTTGCGAATCGGCAAATCAGCCAAAATTTTCTGAATCATCCCAGGCAACAAAGTCGGCGTTGCGATTTCTGGCGTGCGGATCGTTGACGCCCACCATGACCCTTTGTCGGTCGTCTCAATTTGCAACTCACTCACATCCACACCGCAAGATTTCGCGAAACCCAATACGGCAGGGCTAGGCTGCCCTTGCACATCCTGCGCCACTGCAGGACCACGACGCGATTTGACCTGACTCGCTTGAGCTGCCGCCACATCACGCGCTAACAGCGCCAAACGGCGTGGCGAACCAAAACTTTTGAGAGAACCATGCGTAATATTAGCTTCCGCCAATGCGGCACGGAATCGCTCCAACAGCGCTTCAGAAAGTTCGTGGACTGCCGCAACCGGCAATTCTTCCACACCTAATTCAAATAGAAAATCGTTCAAGTTACTTCCTTAAGGAGCATTCCTACTTCGTTTATTAGCCATGTTCTATTTTCGTTGAGCATCGCGTTTTATTTTATAGTCCTTTAATTATTAATTGACCTGTTAATAGAATAGTAGGTTGAGCCTTGGCCCAACGAAGCACTGCTGTTGGGCCAAGGCCCAACCTACTCATTCTATTAAAAATTAATCACTCTACTCAAAATTAATGAAACGTAGCGTAACAACTATTGACCCAATTCTGAGCCGCTATCCAATTCAGCATAACAATGCGCCACCAAGCGCGATAATTCACGCACGCGTAAAATATAGCGTTGCCGCTCCGTCACTGAGATCGCACGGCGCGCATCTAACAAATTAAACGCATGAGAGGCTTTGATCACCATTTCATACGCTGGCAAAGGGAGTTTCCGCTCCACCAATTGTTTGGCTTGCAGTGCATACGCATCAAATTGTTGCAACAGCATGTCTACATCAGCATATTCAAAATTATACGCGGACTGTTGGACTTCGTTTTGATAAAAAACATCACCGTACGTCACCAAGCCGTGCTCAGTATGCGCCCAGGGAATGTCAAAAATGCGGTCAATGCCTAATAGGGACATTGCCAAACGCTCTAAACCATAGGTTAATTCACCCGTAACAGGTTTACAGGCTAAACCACCTACTTGTTGAAAATAGGTAAATTGAGAAACTTCCATCCCGTTTTGCCACACTTCCCAACCCAATCCCCAAGCCCCTAAAGTAGGCGACTCCCAATTGTCTTCCACAAAGCGAATATCATCACACAACGGGTCCACACCTAATACCCGTAATGATTCCAAATATTTCTCTTGAATATCCAAAGGAGACGGCTTTAACACAACTTGAAACTGATAATAATGCTGCACGCGATTCGGATTGTCCCCATACCGACCATCGGTGGGACGTCTGGAGGGTTGCACATAGGCCGCAGCCCATGGCTTGGGGCCAATTGCGCGCAGAAACGTAGCGGGATGAAACGTCCCAGCCCCGACTTCCATATCGAGAGGTTGTAAAATAACACAACCCTGGTCAGCCCAGAATTGTTGCAAAGTTAAAATAATCTCTTGAAACGTTTTGGGCCCAGCCATGAAAACCACCCTATTATTGTAACCCCGGGCACGCCATCCTGAACTCAGCGCAATGCTCAATCCAGAGATCCTTCGCACGAAAAGACGCGTTCAGGATAGCGTGCCTGGGGAGTTACCTTATTTGCTCGTAGTAAAACTAGTAATCAACTCTTGAATAGTCTCTTCGGAAGCAGCACCTGGAATAAAGGCAGTTTTTGAACCTGGTTTAAACTTACCTTCCGGCGTAGATAAAAGAACTAATGCTGGCGTACCCATTAGATGGATAGACTCTGCTAATGCACGACTTTCATCGAGCGCATCCGTCACCGCTTTGCTTTCCATTTCAGTTTTTAAAGTCGACATATTCAATCCGATCTTTTTCGCTATTGCAAGGATGGTTTTCTCATCGAGATGCTGGTCTGCTTTGAACGCAGCATTTTGGAACTTCATATATTTTCCGTGCATAGCTGCTACGATTGCTACGCGAGAAGCCGTGTCAGAATCTTTACCAAAAATTGGAAACTCTTTGAATACTACGCGTAAATTTGGATTTTTCTTGATCAATGCATTAATAACAGGTTTCATTTTAATACAATGCCCACATGCATAATCAAAAAACTCGACCAAAGTCACATCGCCTTTCGGATTACCTGCAACGGTCAAAGTACCACCCACCAAAGCACCGCCATTCTGAGCAATCGCAGACTGCGCTTTTTTCTGAACCTGAGCCTGTTGCTGACTCTGTAAAGCTTGTGAAGCTTCAATCAGTACTGCTGGATTATCTTTTACCAAATAGTCACGAATAATTTGCCCAATTTCTACTTTTTGAGCAGGAGTGAACGTTGTTGGAGCATCTGCGTAGGCCAAAGAAGCAGTCAGAGAGGCCGCCAATACACTTATGGTCAGAATATTATTATTTTTCATTTTATCCTCATTAAACTTGTTAACGACAAACACGCACCCTACCATTGGAAACAACAAAATTCAAGCTATTGAAAACTTGTCTTTAGTCTCATGATAAATTCGCTTATAATGACCTATAGACTTTGGACGCAGCACTCGAGACTGAGACATGATTGTCATAACATCCACATTTACTGCCGATGTGATGCACTCACAATTGATGGAACTCCTCCCTCCCTCGTCTCAACCCAAAATTCTTTTTGTCACCCAACAAGTTTTCTCCCAACTCCTATTGTCTAACAGCGAGTTTCAAAAAAATCGAAATGGCTTTAATGTCCTGCTTATCCGTTTGAGCGACTTAATCCCCTACACAGCTACACCACAATCTCCTGCAATAGAGCAATTTATTACCGAGTTCTCTTACACGCTCACGACTGCTCACGCGACCATGCGGGTGCCTCTCTTAATACTGTTTAGCCCTACCCCTGCGGATCATATTGAAGAAACTGAATTTTATACAAGTATCAGCACGCGAATCCAGCAAAGAATCGCCCAAAGCAATACGCTTTGTATCGTTCAATCATCAGAAATTTTGCAGCATAAGTCCCTGCCAATCATTGATTCCCCACTGGCTGATCAATTAGGACAGCCCCCCTACACGTTAGAATTCTACAGGATGCTTAGTGCTGTCATTGTTGATCAAATTTCAAAAGCCCCCTCCATTATTGAAACGCATTTGGCTAAGCATCCTTATGAGTCGCCTCAGAATTTATTGCAGAATAAAATTATTGCGATCTTTGCTGAAGTATTGCAGATTGATGCCAGTCTAGTTGGCATCAACACCGAATTTTTTGATTTAGGTGGTACGTCCATCTCGGCCTTAAACCTGATCCAAATCCTGAATAATCAATTTCATGTATCCATTAATTTCTCAATATTGTATATCCATGCGACGGCCAAATTATTGAGTGACCAGATCTCTGATATACTTAGCAAAACTCAATTCGCCACCATCATCTCTCATACCCAAATGCATCAGCATTCATTAAAACAAATCAAGGCCGGACAGCCGCATAAATTACCCATTATTTTTATTCATCCCGAAGGGGGTACAGGATGCTGTTATCTAGACCTTATCAAAGCTTTACCGGATGACCAACCCTGCTACCTTATTCAAGATCCGAGTATTGATACGCATCGTTTTTTATTCGATGACATGGTCTCCATGGCTACTTACTATAATCATTTATTGCTGAAACACTTATCTACAGCACCATTCATTTTGGCCGGCTATGCGTTTGGTGGGTTACTCGCATTGGAAATGATTAGACAATTAGAACACAAAAATTTAGCTGATTGCGTGCATAGCTTCATCGCATTTGATACCTGGATCGAAACCAGTACCAAGCTCCATGATAGTCAACTCAGCACAGCAATACAGTCTGAGTCGCAACCTAGGATGGTAACCTATTATAATCAACTGCAAGATTTAAGCATGGCCTATTCGCCCACTAAAATTTCTAAAAAAATAGTTTTATTTAAAGCCACCCTGCAAATGGGAAACTATGCAGCCGCTCATTCTTTGAATTTATATACCACCGAGCCCCTAGAGACCCACCTCATCGCATGTGATCATGATTCTATTCTTCAATGGCCTCATATACGATGGATCAGTCATCACATCACCCAATATCTAAAGGAAACTATCCATGGAATGGCTTAAAAACTTGAGCATCGACGAAACAGAGCTCCCATTATTTGATTTAGAGGCGTATCCTTACATTGATTCAAATGCCGCGTTGTCACATCTCAATCATAATAAAGCACTTTTAGTCATGATGTTACAGGAGTTTTTTTTGCAGGAAATGCCCGTCGAAAAACAAAAGCTTACCACAGCCTTTGTCGCTCAAGATTGGGATAAAATTGAAAAACTGACCCATAAAATAATGGGTGGGATCATGTATTTAGGTCTCATGAAAATGCAATATGCGTGTCAAAATTTAGAGCGTTACTACCATACTGGGCATACCCGGCTTTTACCTGCCTTGTATCATCAATTTATGCAAATTTTCGATGACACTCAACATGCAATTCAACAATGGTTGGATCTAGAAAAACGCACGCAAAACGAAGAGAACACTAAGGTCTGAAATGCGATACAAATCTCTATACATTCTGTTGGCAGCGCTTGTCGTTCTTGGGGGGAGCGCTGCGCTATGGTATACGTTTGCGCCTAAGCCCTCACGTGAGCTGCAAGTCATAGCAACCTCCTTTTCCACTTTACCCGGCTGGCAATCAACCCAAGCTTTAGCCTCTTTGCGTACCTTTCAATTGTCTTGTCGTTATGTACTCAAACAAAACCCCACTCGCTCAATGGGAAATCGCTGGTTTGAATTACAAGCAAAAGATTGGCAACCAGTTTGTGAAGCCGCTACTGCATTAAACACGGAATCCGAAGACGTGGCGAAACAATTTTTCGAAACTTGGTTTCAACCAATGGAGTTTATCAAAACTCAAGCGATTACAGGATTATTCACGGGGTACTATCTGCCAGCAATCCCCGCCAGCTTGACCAAATCGGCAGAGTATTCCGTACCTATTTATGGGGTACCTAGTAATTTAATTCAAATCAATTTAAACGACTTTGATCCTAAATTACCCGCACGCCAATTGACGGGACGCCTGAAAAACAAGAGCATGTTGCCATTTTATTCTCGTGAGGAAATCGACCAAGGCGCTATTGCCGAAACCGCACCGGTTATTGCCTATGTGAGCAATCCCATCGACCGCTTATTAATTGAAATCCAAGGCTCTGCTATCCTAAATTTCACCGACGGCACACAAATAAGCATAGGCTATGCCGCACAAAATGGGTTGCCTTATACTGCGATTGGCCGCGTTTTGATTGAGCGTCATAGATTGCCTGCCAACAAAGTAACTATTCAAAGTATCCGTGCCTATTTGGAAACCCATCCTAAAGAACAAGCCGATATCATTCATAAAAATCGTTCATTTGTTTTTTTTCAAATTCTTAAGAAAAAAGGGGCATTTGGTACCCAAGGTACCCAGCTCACCCAAGGCTATTCTTTGGCAGTCGATCCAGAATGGGTACCGCTAGGCGCGCCAGTTTGGTTAAGCACCTCCTATCCCGATCCGCATTCCGATGCGCAGCACCCCCTGCATCGCTTAATGATTGCTCAAGATACAGGCGGCGCTATCCGCGGTACGGTACGTGGCGATGTCTATTGGGGCAATGGCAATGACGCCGCAGCCATTGCAGGAAAAATGAAAAGCACAGGGCGTTATTGGTTATTGGTACCGAAAGCCTATCAAAATAGCCAATCTTAGGTTTTCCCTTCGCCCCGTGGTGACAACCTCATCACACCAAATTCGCATACGCCAAAACCAACCATTTGGTGCCTTGCTCAGCAAATTTGACTTGCACCCGGGTATGCGCTCCTTGTCCTTCAATAGCTAAGATCACGCCACTACCAAAATGAGCGTGCTGCACATTTTGACCCAATTTCCAACCTGATGCATGCTGGGTTCGTGTTGCGACAGGAATGGAACCTTGAGAAGTCGAGCGCCCATTATTTCGGATTTCATCTAGTAATTCTGCAGGAATTTCCTGCAAAAACCGCGAAGGTCGATGATATTCTTCCCGCCCGTATTGCCGTCTCACTTCTGCATATGACAGCACCAAACGCTGCATAGCACGGGTCATCCCTACGTAGCATAAACGTCGTTCTTCTTCGATACGTCCCGGTTCGGTGGCAGATTGCTTAGCTGGGAATAAGCCCTCTTCCATTCCTACTAAAAACACGCAAGGAAACTCCAAACCTTTCGCAGCATGCAGTGTCATCATTTGGACTGAATCCTCATGCTCACTGGCTTGCAAATCCCCCGCTTCCAAAGAGGCATGCGCTAAGAAACTCACCAAATAAGGCAGCTCCTCTTCCTCTTCATAACGAAACTCTTTCGCAGCATTGACCAATTCTTGAAGATTTTGTAATTTGGATTCAGCCACATCCCCTTTCATTCCAGCATAATACGTATATAAGCCAGACTGATTGATCACCCTACTGAACTGATCTTCTAGCGGCAGCTCATGGATTTCTTCTTGTAACATCTCAATCAAATTTAAGAACAATGCTAAGGCATTGCCCGCACGCTGGGTCAAAGCATTATGCTGCAGGATCTGCGTTGCTGCAGCCCACAAAGACAACCCTTCCGTACGCGCCAAAGCACGCACCGTATCCAAGGTTTTCTCGCCAATGCCTCTCGCTGGTAAATTCACCACCCGATCAAAAGCATTATCATCATTGCGGTTCAAAATTAAACGCAGGTACGCCAACGCATCCTTGACTTCAGCCCGCTCAAAAAATCGCACCCCGCCATGGATTCGGTAAGCAATACCGGCACGTAAAAATGCTTCCTCCAATACCCGAGATTGCGCATTCGAACGATACAATACCGCGATATCCTGCAACGGACAGCCACGTTTGGATTCCATGCTGACCCGTTCACTCACAAAACGCGCCTCTTCAAGCTCATTGAATGCAGAAAAAAGGATGATTTTTTCGCCTTCATGCCCCTCAGTCCATAAGGACTTTCCCATTCGAGTCTGATTGTGGGTTATTAGTGCATTGGCTGCCTGTAAAATAGTCGAACTCGAGCGATAGTTTTGCTCCAAACGAATCGTTTGCGTACCCGGAAAATCTTTAGAAAACCGCTGTATGTTTTCTACTTTTGCGCCTCGCCAACCATAAATCGATTGATCATCATCGCCTACCACCATCACTTTGGCATGTTGGCCAGCTAAAAGTTTGATCCACGCATATTGGACCGTATTGGTATCTTGAAACTCATCGACTAAAATCGTCTGAAAACGCGCCTGATAATGGGCCAATAAATCTGGATTATCTCTCAATAACTCATGCGTACGCAGCAGAATCTCCGCAAAGTCAATCACACCTGCTGTCTGACAAGCTTGTTCATAGGCAGTATAAATTCTTAACCAAGTTTTCGCAGGACCAAAACTTGGACAAAAAACTTGCTGTGCGCGCAAGCCCTCATCTTTATTATTATTGATAAATGCTTGGGCTTGTTTCACAGGCCACTGTTCAGGATCCAATTGCAAATCAGCCATCACGCGTTTGATCATCCGCGCTTGATCATCACTGTCTAAAATTTGAAAAGCTTGTGGCAATTTGGCGGTTTCATAATGCCGGCGTAATAACCGATGACAGATACCATGAAATGTCCCAATCCAAAAATCCGTCAATGAATGCTGTAAAATAGTATGCAAACGGGATTTCATCTCACCAGCCGCTTTATTGGTAAAAGTCACAGCCAATACCCCATCCAACGCCACTTGCCCCGTATGCACCAAATGCGCAATTCGACTTACCAAAACGCGAGTTTTTCCAGAACCCGCACCGGCCAATATCAAAAGATGTTGTAATGGCGCGGTCACAGCAGAGTTTTGTGCTGGATTTAAGCCTTGTAACCAAGTTGCATTAGACATACACACTCGTTGCTAATCAAGAATTTCGAAGAGTATATCAGAAATTTTGAAGCATCTTTAGATTGTATACCTTTCACAGATGAGCCGCGACCGTTAGAGCTTAGTCATATTGGCTTTTATCTTGTTTATTTGTGTTTTGATCGCCAAGAAAATATGTACGGATAAAGAGGCCAGTCCGTAACGTATAAATGTTTGCGCAGAGGTGATTTCACAATAGTGCAACACAATGCTATGGAGTACAAACACCAAATTGCGGCGAATTCGTTAAGATTGCTGGTTGAAAATCCAGCGATAACCGGTCCTAATAAAATCGTGACCAAAATCATCCTCCATGATCCATAGAGAAGAGGCAGTATAAATGCACAAACCATATAAGCTTGGGCATGCAAACCGATCAAGTACCGATGATAGTCTTTGAGCAGCAAGGGCCGGGCGCCGACAGTATCGCGTAGCCATTGCCAAATATACTCCCAGTTTCCTTTAAACATGTATTTTCTTGCCTCTTCCCCAGTAATATATTCTTTAGCTGGCACTTCCAGCCATGAGAAAGAAGATCCAAGATTATTGAGTGGCCATTGCCAAGCAATATGCCAGCTTCCTTTATACGAACACGCGAAAGGCCCGCAAAAAGTTTCTGTTCCAAAGAGACATAGTGGCGTACCAGCAACAGGATAAGCTTTCGCTAAAAACAATCCAGCACCTATCCCACAAACACCATATACGTAGGGCGATATCTTATTTTTAATTTCTACTGGGATAAAATGCATAGCTAGCATATTGATAAAAACAGGTTGGAATGCGATATGAGTGTACCCCAAAAGAGTAAGTACTTTATTCATGGGTATCGAGCATTGATTGATATAAATGTAAGTCACTGCCTGTAGTAATTCCATCATAGTAAAATAGAACAAAGGTAAATATAATTCTCGTTTTTCGCCTTGTTTTATAAGATAGGCCGTCGCTGCCAACCCAGCAGCTGCCAATACCGCAGAAGCTTCCCCACTCCAACACATAGACATTCTCCCTTGTTTGTGACTCCCCAGGTTGGGGCTAAGTTTGTTTTCAATAGATTCAAACTGATTCAACGTCATCCATAGCGCAGCGAAGGATCTCCGGAATTAAGCACAAACCTAGTCACTTAGATATCCTTCGCTGCGCTCAGGATGACGTACCTAGGGAGTGACCTTTGTTTAATCCCTAATTTTTTACAAATCTAAGAATAGGTTTATTAAACACCCAATTTTTTACATATAAATATTTTCTAGCCGGTAACAAGGCGATTGCAAAACATATTCCCCAGAAATAAAGACCCCATATGGCTGAAAACTCATTGATATTATCGGTAGAGAAACTAGCCATCAAGAAACCACATAAAAACGTGACTAAGATAATTCGCCAAGAACCATATAAAATAGGCAGGATAAAACCACAAAATATATACGTTTGAGTATGTAACCCTAAAAGATATTTATGGGGAGTTAGTATGAGCAAGGGCTGAGTTCCTAGCGCATCCCGCAACCATTGCCAGAGATACTCCCAATTCCCTTTGAACAGATAACTTCTGGCTTCCACGCCAGTTATGTATTCTTTTGGTGGAACATCAATCCAGGGTGATGAAGATCCGAGGGTATTGAGCGGCCATTGCCAGGCAAGATGCCAATGTCCTTTAAACGCACAAGCCCAATGACCACAAAAAGCTTCCTGCCCCACGATACATGAATAGGTATTAGAAAAAGGATAAGCTTTCAACATGTAGAATCCCGCTCCTATCCAACAAGCTCCGTACACGTATCGCGCTATTTTATTTTTAACTTCCTCCGGAATAAAATTCATAGCGAGCATATTGATAAAAAAAGGCTGAAATGCGATATGAATGTAAGCTAAAAATGTAAGCCCTTTATTGATCGGAGAAATGCATTGGTTAATATAAAGATAAGTAACCGCTTGAAGTGCTTCCATCAAAGTGAAATAGAACAGAGGCAACCATAATGCTTTTTTGCTGCCTTTCCTTATCAGATAGGCTGTTATCCCTACTCCGGAAGCTGCCAATACTGCAGAAGCTCCACCAGTCCAAGGCATATAATCCCCTATTTAGCACATAGTCATGACTCTAATAACTATAATACTATTCTTAACGTAAACGCAAACTGCGCTAATTTTCCAATCCGCTCTCTGACAGTCACGGCTTAGATACCTTTGTATGTCGACCTTAAGAACAGGATAGGTAAATATATTTCATATCTGATCTTTCTTGCGTTTCCAAAGATTCATAATACACAATTTCTATTGTAACCATAAAAAAAACCTGGCAAAATAATGGCACAACTTGTTGACGAATGTGTTGAATATGGCAATTCAAGACAGTACAGAGTATCGGACGCTCCGCTCAGCCATTGCGCAATCAGAGTTAGCGCTGGGTGATTGCAAAAATAGGGATTATTTGCCGCAACTGCGTCGTTTGCATGTTTGGAACTTGGCAAACATGGGTGATGGTCTCTACAAAGGAGGACACCACTCAGATGCATTAGCCTTTTATATTCAAGCCATCAAAGTGGATTGTGATGAACCTTCTGTGCTCAACCAAATTGGCGTATGTTTGATCCTACTAGGAAAAATTGAACGCGCTTTATATTATTTTGAATTACTATATAGAAGAGCATCCACTCCAGTAGATAGAGCATTAGCGTTATTTAATAGTGCGATTTGCCATAAAATTTCTGGCAATCTCAATGAAGCAATTATCCATTTGCGTAAAAGCCTCAGATGTTCAACTGATGATGAAACGATAGCTGAATTGGACACATTGAAAGAACTTAATTCTCGACAGGCATTTCGTGCCTTTAAGCACAATATTTTCAGTAAAAATGTCTTGCCTGAAGCAAAAGCGGTCGATACTCACCCCCAACGCGACCGCTCTAAAGAATTTGGTGGGTAGCCGCATTGATTGAAAAAATTCGTATTGCAACCCGCAACAGTCCTCTCGCTGTTTGGCAAGCGCAGCATATCGCTGCTCAACTCTCTCAACTATACCCGTCGCTTGAAACTGAATTAGTCCCGATGACAACCTCGGGCGATCGCTTTTTAAGCAGCCAAACCAAACTGCAGAGCGGAAAAGGCTTATTTGTCAAAGAACTAGAAGAAGCGTTATTGCAAAATCGAGCAGACATCGCCGTTCACTCGATGAAAGATGTACCCGCAGCTCACCCATCAGGATTGGGTATCGTCGCCATCACTCACCGCGAAAACCCCTATGACGCATTCATAAGTGAACAGTATAAAAAAATAGAGGACTTACCCTTGAATGCAACCATTGGCACCTCTAGTTTACGCCGTCAATCACAATTATTAGCATTCCGCTCTGATTTCCAGATTTTGAGCGTACGTGGAAATATTCAAACTCGTCTCAATAAGCTCCATACCACACCATTTGATGCACTCATTCTGGCCACAGCGGGCTTAATTCGAATGAAGCTACAAGATAGAATTCAGCAAATTATCCCAGAACAACTAATGCTTCCTGCTTGTGGACAAGGTGCCCTCGGTATTGAATGCCGTTTGGATGATACTGACACGCGCACCTATCTTGCGGCTTTGAATGAGCCTATCACCGCCCTCTGTGTCACAACGGAGCGCCAAGTCAATGCACAATTAGGCGGCAATTGTCATGTCCCAGTGGCCGTGTTTTGTCAGCCAATCCATGCAGATCAGATTCGATTACAGGCCAAGGTCCTGTCTGCTGACGGACGAACCGTATTAAGCGCTCAAAGCACCGGCACGTTAAGCCAGGCAAATCATTTGGCCCAAGACTGCGCCCAACAACTATTTGCACTAGGAGCAGAACAATTACTAAGTCGGTATGACTGATATGGTCAAAATTGACTTACAGGGACTTAAAATTCTCAATCCACGCCCTCAACATCAAGCTGCCGCGCTTAGTCAGATGATCCATGCTGCAGGCGGTATTGCAGTAGAACTGCCTACACTAGAAATTGAATCGTTGTCTACAGGCTGGCTAACCACCCTTCCCTCTCTGTCTACTGTCCAAAACGCAGTCTTTGTGAGCTCAAATGCCGTCACCCATTTTTTTGCGGGATTAGACAGTCAGTCCATTGCGTGGCCCGATACGATTCGCAGCTTTGCAATCGGAAAAGGCTCCGCTGCTGCGCTCGCACAACAAAAAGTCAGACAGATCACAACACCTGAGCACGCAGACAGTGAGCATCTGTTAGCTCTGCCCACATTGCAAGACATTCATGGGCAATCCGTATTGTTAGTCACAGGAGAAAAAAGTCGTCCTTTACTGAGCACAATACTCTCCAAACGGGGTGCTCAGGTACAAAATATTGCCGTATATCGCCGGGCACGACCAAAAATAAATCGGCAATTTACGCATGCATTATGGCAAGATGATGCAGTCGATATTATACTGATGTTGAGTCAGGAAGCGATTGAGAATTTATTTGTCTTATTTGAAGATGGCGCCAGAAATTGGCTCCAATCCAAACCCTGGATTGTGATAAGCCCACGGTTGGTAGACATTGCACATCGTTACCACGTAAAGACCGTTCTTCTTTCTCCTTATAATAATATTTTAACCACATTGATGGGACTAGCGCATGAGCATGGACGAAACACACAATAATATCACCCATACCCCGCCCCTTTTATCTGAACAACAAACTCAGAAACCAGAACCTAAATCGGTTTACTCGTTAAGCTTGGGCGGGATTATCGCCATAACGGTATGCGCATCCGTACTCGCTAGTTTGGTCTCCATCACTTACCAGCATTTGCATCCAGCAACTCCGTCCCCAGCCCCTGTTATCACACCCCAAAACCCATCGAATCCACCATTCCAGGCTATTCAGACGCAAATCCAGGAACTTCACCAATCGCAGCAAGCGCTCAACCAACAAACAGCAAACAATCAGCAACAAATTCAACATCTCATGCAAAAGCAACCCTCACAAACGCAAGATTGGGACTTGGAAAAAGCACGCTATTATTTAGAACTGGCTCAAATCAATACACAGTCGTCGCATAACATTGCCGCCACCACCCATTTATTGCAGACTGCCGATCACATTTTAGCGCAAGGCAATTATCCCAATATAGGCACAATTCGTCATGCGATTGCACAAGATCTGACTGAACTTGCAGCGATTCCAACCATTAATACCACCGAAATATTGGATAAAATAGACAGTATCCATCAGCAGGTTGAGCAATTAAGTATTCATCCTGTTGCAGTTACAACCGATAACCCCATTCGCCAACCCACAGAACCCAAAACTTGGCAGGATAATGTGTACGACAATATGCAGCAATTACGTGGCCTCATCAATATTGAACATCATGATGAAACATGGTTGCCACCCAGACCCAACACTATTGCACTGTTACGTGAAAATATCCGCATGAACCTCCAACAAGCCCAATTAGGACTGATTGAGCAAAACCAAGCTTTATTTACATTGGCTTTACAAGCCGCCTCGGACAGTATCAGCGCTAGTTTTGATCCCAATAATCCGAAAGCCCATGCTTTGATTCAAGATTTACAGGCTCTCAAAACAACGAAAGTGGCTTACTCAATCCCCCCATTGCATCCTTATGCCCAGCTCTTCGAGCAAAGCGAACCAAACTCTGAACCAGCTTCAGCAACCAAGGTTTCATCATGATAGTACGATTGATCGCTTCGTTCGGGGTACTCCTCCTCTCAATGTATATAGGTATTTGGTTACAGCGCGATCCAGGTTATGTATTGATCATGTTTCAGCATTGGACCATTGAATCCAGTTTTTGGGTCGCGATCCTTGCAATTATTGTGTTACTCATCTTGCTCCACCTCGGATTTTCCATCATTAAAAACATTAGTCGCATGCCTCAATATTGGCAGCAATGGCGAGCTACCCATCGCTTAAGCAGTGCTCAAGCCAAAACCAAGCGAGGTCTGATCGAATTTAGCGAAGGACAATGGAAAACAGCGAAAAAGCATTTGATTGCGGCGGCAGCCAATACGGACCAACCGTTGGTTAACTATTTAACGGCTGCCAAAGCCGCAGAAAAATTAGGTGACCATCATTTGCGCGATCGTTATTTGCACCTAGCGCAAACTGCAGCACCCGATGCGACCATCGCGATTGAACTCACACAAGCACAGCTACAAATAGACAATCAAGAATGGCAAGAAGCCACCGCGACACTAGACGCATTACAAATTATCGCACCCGATCATTCCTATGTCCTGCAATTATGTCTAGAGCTCTATCAAGCAACCCATAATTGGACTAATTTAATCACCATTTTACCCAAGCTCAAACCGAGTAAATCGCTTTCCGCTGCAAATATCCATGCTATCAAAAAAAAGGCATATCTCGCTTTGTTACACGAAGGCCTGTCTCAACCCAATCCGGGGTTCGATATCAATCAAGCCATTCATACTTTACCCAAAGATTTAAAACACGATCCCGATATTATTGTGTGTTATGCCCGTTATTTATTAAATAATCATCAAGATCTTCAGGCAGAAAAATATATTCGAGACGGCTTAAAACACGAAGTAAACAGTGACCTGTTGGCTTTATACAGTGAGATCAAAAATGAATATACCAACATTCCTTTTATTGAATCCTTAATCAAACAAGACGCTCATTCTGCAGCATTGCATTTATGCTTGGGAAAACTGTTTTTTGCAAAGCAGGTTTGGGGTTCAGCCAAAACCAATTTAGAGAAAAGCCTACAAATTCAACCCTCCATGCCGGCTTACTATGCATTAGGAACGCTACTAGAAGCACTGGACCAACAAACCGAAGCCTGTCATGCTTATAGACAGGGCCTGGAATGCAGGTCCTTACCTGGGTCTATTACCAAGCCTTTCGTTTATACGTGATTCTATCTTGTCTAAAGCATCAAATAAACGCTGCAATTTTTCGGGAGATGTTTTGATTTCAAATAATGCAGCGCGAGCTTGTTCAATTTTTTCAATGCTATCCTGACCATTAAAAGACGCCTTGAATTCCTGCCAACCCGGTGGAATAGAGTTGCTTTGCCAAGTATTGACCATCGATTGCATTATTTGAATATAAGGATTTTCTTCTATTTTATCTGCTCTCTTTATTTCAGACAATTCGGTTTTTTTGTCGAGTACAACCGATTTGCGGCCTCCATGAATTGACGAATCAAGGCCTCTTGATCTATTCGCGTACGGTTGTTCTCGGTTGCTCCGTACGACCTCCAGCATTGACGCTGAAGAGGAAATTGGGACGCCGCCATAGCCATGTTCGCGCGATAGGGTAGATGACAATGCAGCAGATCGTCTTGCGTCAAAATTTAATAATATTGAATTATCATGTTGTGTGATGTATGGGTTAATCCATACATCGCAATGCGAAATGGTGGGATCACAATTAGTACGTATCATAGCATCTACGCTACCGTACCAGCCTTCGTTTCCAATCATTGCATGCGGATCACCACAGTTTGTAAGCGCATTGGTATACCCTGGTCTTAGGGTTAACGCATCTTCGGGTTCTGCTCCCATCCACTCTAATCCCATATTAGTAACCAAAGATTCAATTCGATCAAGAATAGCAGTGGTATCTGCGTCATAACTAGCACTAAAAGGAAGCTCGATGGCGCGAACAGCGCCGAGTATCTGTGCTCGCTCAACCGGATCTAGTTGAGATAGTTTTATCAAGGCTTGTTCTATTCCTTTGAGACGTGTAACTTCCAGTCTTGCTAGCTCTCTGGTGGATGCTCGTGCGATACCCTCTGCAAAACAACCCATCCCGGCCTTTAAAAATTTAAAATTGACAGGTTGCCTTGAACCACGAGTTTGCAATGCTGCTGCAGCCAAGGCTTGAGAAAACTCAGCACTAATAGCCATTTCCACACCATCCAAATCAATCCGCCCTCGCACATTTTGGTTGGAATTTTTGGTATCCCAAGTCACTTCCATGAAATTAGCTGAACTCGCAACAGACCTGCACTGACCATACATAGCCTGATACATTTCATTTTGCCAAGCAGCATAACCAGCGGGTAATCTAGGATCAGAAGGGGTGTGTGGATAAAAAAATAGACCGCCTGTATTTCTATAATCACCTTGCCATTGTAAACCGGCTTGATCGATAACCACCGTCTTATTATTAGGAGTACCCGCCGAACTCGGTCGAGAAGTAGCTTCAGGATAACCACCAATTGTGTGCACTCTGGTTACAGTAGAGGTATTAGTCGCCTTGACTAGGCAGCGTATTCTGGCAATTTGATCTGCATTGAGCAGTCCTTGATACAGCTCTGTTTTCATAACACCGGTGGTATTGGCTACCTCATTACGCGCTAATAGTTGTAAATGGAGTGGTGTTAGGTCGCTAATATGGAGCGGTAATGTCACATTTGATCCGCCATTCGGATTATTGAGAACAACGCCTCCCAAAATGTTTCGGCCATCAGCTCCGGTTAATGTTTCCTTGAACGCTGCCAAAATAGGTGCTGGACAATTTAAATGCGAGTTTTGACCGACGCCTGGTTCGGGGACATCAAATCCTGACATGCTCGCTGCATTTACTTGCTCAACCACAATGCTGCGCGCAACCGCTTGCGTTTGTCGAGCTTCTTTTTGGTCGCTAGCATAAGCTTGCCGAGCGCTTGCGCCGCCACGAGCAACATTGATAGGCGACTTTGGGCTAGCTGGCTCTGCATAAGCTCGAGGCTTAGATATTGATCTGCTGCTAAAATCAGCGGGTGGTGTATCCAACCCTAAAATTGAGTTCACTCCTTCAACCAAGTATTGGCTTATAGTTGCAAAGCTAGAACGGCTTTCTTGAGCTCGCGATCGACTACTTCCTTCTTCTGCTGCTGCTGCGCCGCCAAGCTTTAAATCTCCTCGGACAGCCTTGGCTTGGTTGAGGGATGGTTGCGAGAGCGGTGTATCCAACACTAAAAATTCTTTCATTTTTTCAACAAAATCTTGGAGGATTTCGCCGTTTTTTTGGGGATCGCTTACTATTTTTTTACTCTTTTTATCCCAAAAAATCAGCGCCCCATTGCTGTCGATTGAAATAGAATAGGCAGGAGAGCTAAGAGATAAAAGTTTTGTATCACCACCTATTCCAATCTCAATATCATTGATGACAGCATACCAATCACCGGCTATCAAGCCTCCTAGCTCACTGTTAGCGCTGTGCATATAGGCTATTAATGCGTCTTTATACGCATCCTTATTCAGCGCTTCAGACGATGGTGGACTTATCGTTCGACGGCTAGAACGAACTGAACGGCTTTCTTGGTTGTGCGACATACTATCTTCTTCTGCTGCGCCGCCAGCTTTGATATCTCCGCGAACAGCCTTGGCTTGGTTGAGGGATGGTTGCGAGAGCGGTGTATCCAACACTAAAAATTCTTTCATTTTTTCAACAAAATCTTGGAGGATTTCGCCGTTTTTTTGGGGATCGCTCACTATTTTTTTACTCTTTTTATCCCAAAAAATCAGCGCCCCATTGCTGTCGATTGAAATAGAATAGGCACGAGAGCTAAGAGATAAAAGTTGTGTATCACCACCTATTCCAATGTCAATATCATCGACGACAGGATACCAATCACCTGCTCTCAAGCCTAGATCACTGTTAGCTCTATACATATAGGCTATTAATGCGTCTTTATACGCATCCTTATTCAGCGCTTCAGACGATGGTGGACTTATCGTTCGACGGCTAGAACGAACTGAACGACGTTCTTGGTTGCGCGACATACTATCTTCCCCAGCTGCGCCGCCATCTTTGATCTCTCCGCGAACAGCCTTGGCTTGGTTGAGTGCAGGAACAACTGGTTCTAGCAAATACTTGTTACGCACATGACTCCCGTATGTTCGGGCACAATGATCACGCCTGTCTTTAGGAATATCACTCGCCATGTTTGCCAAAACTGTATTTATTTCACGCGGATCAGTGACTTTATTAAAAGGCCTAGTGCTTTTATTCCATACAATGACAGGCTCATCCCACTTATCACCGCACTCAACTTGATAATCATATGTGGCTATCGCCGTCATACCGCTATATTTAGAGGTTCCTATTTCAACATTGTTTTGACCTCCGACAACGTAAGACCAATATCCTCTCACACGAGGTCCTATGCCTGGAGGGTACTCGCAAAATCTCTCTGAGCGTAAATAAGCCAGCATACATGCTTTTAATTGTTCTCCAGTCTCTAAATCGTCTGCAGATCCTATAACTTCTCGCTCTCTTCTATCTGGGCGATCTACTTTCCCAAAATCTATCGCCTCAGAGCATGTAGATAAGAGAATAGACTTTATTTCTGCCAATGCCTGAAAACACTCGGTAGCTTCGTCCCCACTTAAAGGAGGACGTACAGATGAGCGACTTATTTGATCAGGATGAAATTGTAAAGACTGGATGTGATAAGCTCTTTTTATGTCTTGGCTTGTGGGCGCTCGGCCTTTTTCAAGCCCCATTATTTTATAATAATCCCCAAAATAAGGGGCTTCTTGAAAACGGCGTGGTAGGACAAGAGTTGGCATTATAATCCCTCACAAAATGATTGTGTGTCAGTAACTTTCCAGCACGACATTCTAAGCGCGTCTTTTTGCGCGAAGCGCTATGCATGTCCCCAAACAGACAATCCCTAGTTGCAGGCTTTTCGGGATGACGTTTCAGAAGATAAAGTTATTTAATTTACATTAAATGCTCAAATATCAACACTAAATCAAATTATAGTATAGATTCAAAAAGTATCTATTCAGCTCAATGAGGTCATACTAGATTTGGCTAATTCTGTCTTAATCAATCGAGTCTGCTCCTATTTGCCCCTCCCCTTGTTCATCTCCATAATACTGAATGCCAATTTTAACCCGTTCGCGCCCATTCGATTTACGCCAATTATTAGTATCGCGGAGTGAGTACACGCAACCACAGTATTCTTGCTTATAAAAATTTTCGCGTTTTGCAATATCGTACATTCTGGCAGCGCCACCTTGCTTGCGCCAGTTATACGTCCAGTACACCATATCGGCATACCGAGAAGCTGCGCGTAGACCTGAGTCGTTAATTTGATTCATGTCCTTCCAACGAGAAATCCCTAACGAAGAACAAATCACTGGAAAACCATGTTCATAGGCGTACAATGCCGTGCGCTCAAACCGCATATCAAAACACATCGTACATCGCTTCCCACGCTCAGGTTCATTCTCTAAACCTTTGATGCGCGCGAACCAATTGTCTTTGTCATAATCCACGTCGATAAATGGAATGCCATGCTTTTTTGCAAAACTGATATTTTCTTGTTTGCGAATTTCGTATTCTTGAACAGGATGAATATTGGGATTATAGAAAAAAATAGAAAAATCTATCTCTGAAACCAACAAAGCCTCCATCACCTCACCCGAACAAGGCGCACAACAGGAATGGAGTAATAATTTCTCAGCCGCATTGGGCAAACTTAATCTTTCACGCTCGATCATCTTTTGTCCGGATAAAATGTTGTCGATAATATACTAATTCAGCAATAGAATCCTTCACATCCTCTAAAGCCAAATGTTTCGATTGCTTCTCAAAACCTGACAGCAAACTGGGTTCCCAGCGTGAAACCAATTCCTTCAAAGTGCTGACATCAATGAGTCGATAGTGGAAAAAAGCAGCCAAGCCTGGCATATACTCACATAAAAAGCGCTTGTCCTGACAAATGCTATTGCCACACATCGGTGATTTACCGCTGTCAATCCACTGGCGTAAAAACTCCAAAGTTTGACGTTCTGCAGCCTGCTCATCAATCGTACTCGCCTTGACGCGCGCTACCAATCCAGACTGATTATGTTGCCGCGTGTTCCAAGCATCCATTCCAGCCAAACGTTCATCAGATTGATGAATCGCTAACACAGGGCCTTCCGCTAAAACGACTAAATTAGAATCCGTTACAATGGTTGCTAATTCGATGATCCGATCTTTTTTAGGATCTAGACCGGTCATTTCTAAGTCAATCCAAATTAAATTTTGATTTGATTTCATTCATTTTCACTCATGTTTGGGAGAATGCGCTTCAGGCAATCCACACGCGCCGCGTATAACGCATCTTTGATTGCAACGCCAGTATAGCCTTGTGCAACATACGTTTGTGCGGTGATTTTTCGACATTCTGCCAATAGTACACGCCAATCGTTGGCTTGTCGATAAGCAAGATGGTCGACATTTGCCTGTTGGAGCCCTCTACCATGTGCGTCAGCTTCGCAGACTAATAACAATTGCTCCAGCACAGTCTCATCCTGAAAAGCTTGCGTCTGGGCAAACACCTCTAAAATATCGGCTGGGGAGGCTCGATATACCCTGTGAATAATCAAATGCCACTGCGCAGCCAACGTTGCCAACTTTTGATACCGATTCGGAATCGACAAACGTCGACATAATTGGGCTATCACCGGCAATCCCAAGTTCTCGTGATCACTTTGCTTGGGCCAAATTGCTACCGAGGTACATGCTTTGCCCAAATCATGCAGTAAAGTGGCAAGCCGTATGACGGGATCCGATGACAAAGCCGTCGCTACTTCGAGCGCCATCAAACTATGAATACCCGTATCGATTTCCGGATGATAAACCGGCGGATTCGGCACACCAAAGAGGTGATCTATCTCTGGCAGTATGACTCGGAGTGCCCCACAAGAGCGCAACGTACTGATAAACATCGCAGGATTTTTTTCATGCAAACTTTGCTGCCACTCCTGCCATACTCGTTCTGCAACCAAATGCTTTAGCTCGCCTGACCGTACCATGTCTTGGATTAATATCCGAGTTTCTGCCGCTAATTGAAATCCCAACGGTTGAAAGCGGGCCATAAATCTTGCCACCCGTAATACTCGGACTGGATCCTCAACAAACGCAGCCGATACATGACGTAATATTTTACGACGCAAGTCTTCTTGGCCACCATAAGGATCGATGAGTGTTCCAGCGCTATCCATCGCCATGGCATTGATGGTCAAATCACGTCTGGCCAAGTCTTCTTCTAACGTCACACAGGGATTGGTATCACAAGAAAATCCATAATACCCTGAACCTAATTTTTTCTCGGTGCGCGCTAGGGCATATTCTTCTTGCGTTTCAGGATGTAAAAAAACAGGAAACCCGCGTCCAACCTGCCGATAACCTAGTTTGATTAACGTTTGTGGATCAGCCCCTACCACGACCCAATCTCGTTCTTTAATAGATAACCCGAGTAATTGATCGCGAACAGCGCCCCCTACAAGATATACTTTCATGGTATCCTCATATATAGTGAATTGATTTTTAATTGACTGATAAATGTAGGTTGGGCCTTAGCCCAACGAAGCACTGCTGTTGGGCCAAGGCCCAACCTAATTCTTTTGTTAATGGGTCAATTAAAAATTAAAAGATTATACATCACTTCCCTGGTACCTAATTATGAGTAAAAAACGTCCTTACACGCGGACTAAAACTGCTCAAAATCACCGTCGCCAAGTCGACGATAAGACTGGGTGTGAAGGGTTGGTCATCACCCGTTATAGCCGCCATGCCCATGTTGAAGATGAAGAAGGGCGTGCCATTCACTGCGCCATTCGATCCCACATTACATCTTTGGTAGCAGGAGATCGCGTTATTTGGCAACCAGAAGGCCCCTCACAAGGTAGCATTGTAGCCGTCTCTCCCCGTGACAGTGTTTTAGGTCGACCTGATGAACAAGGCCAATTGAAACCTATCGCCGCCAACATTACTCAAGTCATGATTGTCATTGCGCCGTTGCCACCAGTATCCTGGCTATTATTAGATAGCTATTTGGTGATGGCCGAAACGCTCCAATTAAAACCTTATATCATTTTGAATAAAGCTGATTTAGAGATAGCTAGTATACAACAATATTTGCTGCAGCATTATGAACCATTAGGATACCCCCTAATTTTTACTAATATTAAATCACAAGATTTGAGTGCATTGCAAAAATCTCTGCGTCAACAAACTTCGGTATTTGTCGGGCAATCTGGCGTTGGAAAATCATCTTTGATTGGTCGTTTATTACCGCATGAAGCAGCTCGTATTAAAACAGGTGAGATTTCTCATCAAAGTCAGTTCGGATGTCATACTACCAGCAACTCCCATTTGTACCATATGCCCAGTGGCGGCGATATCATTGACTCACCAGGGATTCGAGAGTTTGCCCTTTGGACAATGCCTCCCTCAACGGTTGC
>JACCDN011164180.1_pt1 | contig 25306 bp, 32 predicted proteins | sample 7441691 | NCBI WGS metagenome assembly JACCDN01 (sample SAMN15323439, study PRJNA562643) | freshwater metagenome | isolation source: river surface water | place: USA:Blue River Watershed | collected 2017-08-16 | reverse complement strand
GACCCTGCAAGTATTAGTGATGGTGGAACATACACTGCAAGCGGTAACTATGTAGATAAGATAATTTGGGATTTAACTGGTTCACTGTCTCAATTTACAATTCCTAGTGGAGAAACTGAAGTAACAAAGAGTGATTTCCTTTCATACACATTCAATATTCCTAAAGAATACTTCGGAAGTTATGTAAACATGGTAACTGGATATCCTGAAGAAGGTAATCAATTTAGCTATACAAACTCAATCTATGTAGCATGTAATGTTCCTGCAACAGCTCTTCCTGCAAATACAATTGTAAAGATAGTAGTAGGTATGTTCTTAATTGGAACAGGATTAATATTTGCTTATACTCAAAGAGGAGAAGGATTAGCTCTATCACTTGCTGATTCAAAAATATTTACAAAAGCATCAATGCTACTTGTATCTAAATCAAAGAGAGAAGAAATGAAAAAAGAAGAATTTGAAAGTGAAGTATTGAAGAGAAAATAAAGTAAAATCTTACTGAAGAAACCTCTCAATAAAGTCTTGTACGTTCTCATAGAATATGAAATTATTTCTAAATAAATACTCTTTAATTTCAACTTTAAAACTTGGAGTTACCACAAATGCCCTTGTTAATCCTCGATCTGGAATTGGCATACGAAGAGTAAATTCACGAGTGTCCCGTTTTATCGCTACCTGTGGCCTGTCAGTTAATAAAGTTATTGATGTGTCAATACTAAATTGTTTTTTTTCATTTGCTAATAAAACTCCGACGGTTATCTCTGCGCCAATTTCAATCGCAATAAGTTCACCAATATGCATTGGTAGCTCTGAATAATCTTGAATTTCTTTAAGTTTTGTATTTGTAAAAAATGATTCCACGCCGCATTATACCCTATAGTGACAGGATACTGAAGAGAATATAATTGAATGCTTGAACGCATTATTCGATTACTTCTCAAATATTAGGGAGTCTACTTTGTTACTTTCAAGTATAGCTAACATTTCCTTAACCATTGGTCTTGGACCACATACATAGAAATTCTTATTTGAATCTGAAATATGCTTTTGTATAAACTCTTCATTTATTCGACCAAAGTGATATGGAGATTTCTCTTCTTGTGTTAAAACAAATATTAAATCTTCAGGATTATCCTTAAACATATCAACTAACTCATCTTTAAGAATAATATCGTTCTCTGTTTTATTAGAGAAAATCAGCCTATTTCCGACCAACTCATTTTTTGAATGTAAATCTCTAAGAATGGCTACGAATGGTGTAATACCAGCACCACCAGCAATGAAAGTACCTTTGCCTTTATAATTTATTGTTCCCCATGGTTGATCAATAATTAACTCATCACCAACAACCAAAGTACCTAATTTTTCAGTCATACCTGAATGAGTAGGGTACTGGTCAACTGAATATAATTTAATGGTAAATTCTAGATATTCATCTGTGTTTAATGATGTAAAGGTGAATGGATGTTTATTTTCTTCCCATCCTTCTTTATTTATACTAACTTCAGTTGCTTGACCTGGTATAAATTCATAACCTTCAGGTTTTTGCACTCTAAATCTCTTAACATTATGTGTTACATTCTCAATCTCTAATATTTTTACTATCATATTAATAACTTTTAATTTACTATTTTCATATTAGCATATTAGTTGTAACTATATTCTGGTATATTAAGATAATAATTAAATATAATAAATATGGAATATATAATAGTTTTTTTAGCAATATTTCTCTTACAAGTTGTGTTCTTTACATATGCAGCTTTAAATAAAACAGATAAGGTAACAGATCTTTCATATGGATTAACATTTGTATTTGGTGTTATTTTTGCTCAATCAATATCGAACTCAGAGTTATCATTAATAAAATTGATTTTAGTTGTATTAATTTCATTCTGGGGAATTAGACTCTCTGGGTATCTTTTCATTAGAGTAATAAAGATGGGTAGAGATAAAAGATTTGATGGTATTAGAGAAAGTTTTGTTAAATTGGGAGCATTCTGGCTTATACAAGCAATCTCAGTATTTATTATTCTTCTTCCTGCATTGTATTTAATATTAAGCACAGGAGCAGTTGGATTATCATCTTTAACAATAGTAGGATTAACAATTTCAAGTTTAGGTATATTAATTGAGGCAATCGCTGATCAACAGAAATTCATCTTTAAAAACAATCCTGATAATGATGGGAAATGGATTGATACAGGAATATGGAAGTATTCAAGACATCCAAACTATTTAGGAGAGATTATGATGTGGGTAGGAGTATTCATATATGTATTACCCTTAATCACAGGACTAGGATGGTTAACAATTATCTCGCCACTTCAGATTATCCTTCTTCTTCTTTTCTTTAGTGGTATACCAACATTAGAAAGAAAATATAAAGAGAGATACAAAGGGAATGTAGAATATGAGAATTATGTAGAGAGAACAGGGATATTAATACCAAAGATATTTTAATGGCTAAGAGCGAGACACCAGAAAGTAACACTATCCGGTGTCACGTTCATAACCATCGTTTATATATAATTGCATTATTAAGAAATAAGAACAAGCTTTTAATTCTTTAATTATTATTTTTCTTGGTATATTATAAGTAACTACTAAATTGAAAAGATATAATTATGGATTGTTGCAACATACTTGAAACACTTACAAACCAATCATTACTTGTTAAAGAGTATAAATATTGGAACCTATACCTTAGAAGTAGAACAAAGACACTTGGAACTAGTGCTCTAGTAACCAAACAGCACTACAATACAATGTCTGAAATTCCTCAGGAAGCAATCACCGAACTTTCACAGATTACAAAAGAGCTTGAAACAGTCTTCAACAAACTTTTTAAACCTGATAAATATAACTACCAGATGAATATGATGAAAGAGAATCATACACATTTCAATATTTTCCCAAGGTATTCATCACCGAGAGAATATTTAAACATCACTTGGACAGACAATGGATGGCCAGCATTAGTAGGTGACAATCTAGAGATTAACCAAGAGGTATTAATTGCACTTACAGAAGAAATTAAAAAAGAGATCTCACATTTAGAATAAATACCCATATGAAATTAATAGCTCACGGAGGTTTTTCTTCAAAATATCCAGAAAATACTTTAGAAGCATTTTTAGCCGCTGAAAAGTTTAAACCATTTGCAATAGAAATGGATATTATTCTCAATCCTAAAACAAATCAATTTCATTGTTATCATCCTACAGGAATTAGCTCAACTACTGGTACTTTTAACACAGATGAAATATCTGAACAACTAGATGCCATTACCCAATATCCTCTACTTAGCGATGTTTGTAACAAACTTAATAAACACCAACTCATTAACCTAGATATTAAATCTCCTTCAGAATTCACATTTCAAAAGATTGCAGAATTAATTAAGGGAAATGAAGATCGTTATATAGTTGGAATGAGGAAGTTCGAAGACTTTCTCTTCCTAAAAAAATTAAACCCTGAAATTATTACGAATGCACTCTTTTCAGAACCTGATGATTTTATTAATTATTCAAGTAATGGAGGAATGTATTTCAGATTAAGAGAGAGTGATCTAAATGAAGATATTGTCGCTAGAATACACGATAAATCACTAGAAGTATGGGTAACACCAGGTAGCAAGGCAACAAAAGATAAACCAAGAACAAGTGGTGAAATTGACGAGAAGGGTATTCAAAAACTTCTAGACCTAAATGTTGATGCTGTATTTGTAAACGATATTGAGATGGCGGCAAACTATCTAAAAGCGTCAAAATAACAACTCGAAGATAATTGTAGTTATGAAATATTAAACATATGCAAAAGCGAATTCACACATTTCCTATATTCCTTCTGTTTTTAATAACCTCAATACTAGGCAACTATATTATCTATAGATATTTTCCTGCTCGTGTTATCTCAAATGATCTAATCTTTAATATTTTCCCATATAGTTTAAATGCTGAATATATTGCTGATGCACTATTCTTTCTTGGAATTTTCCTATTCATTATCTTTTATGCATTAAGAAATATTAAAAACTTAAACCACATCGTAAATGTAATATTAATTATGTATATCGCTAGAGCAGTAATAATGATATTTACACCACTAATGAGACCTACAGGAGTTGATTTACCATCACATGGATTCTTTAGAGATTATATGACACAACTTGGGATGTTTCCTTCAGGACATATAGCACTCATTGCAGTAATGTATTTCTATATCTCAGAAAAGAAGTTCGAGATATTAAAAAAGATAATGGTTTTCATACTTATCCTTTCAAGCATTTTTATGATAACAAGTAGGGGACACTACACAATTGATGTAATAGGGGGAATAATGTTAGGTTATATAGTAGTAAATGAATATAGAAATTTTCTAAAACATTAATTAAAATACTTAGTATAATTATTAATTAAAAAATAAACATATGGCAGAAATAAAAACCAAAGTTAATAATGCAAGTGTAAAAGACTTTTTAAATAGTATAGAAGATGAGCAGAAAAAGAGTGACTCCTTTGAGCTACTCAATATTTACGAAGAGATAACTGGTGAGAAAGCTAAAATGTGGGGAACAAGTATTGTAGGATTTGGACAATATCATTATAAATCTGAAAGGAGTACACAAGAAGGAGATTGGCCACTTGCTGGATTCTCACCTAGAAAACAGAGCTTAACACTCTATATGATGAGAGTGGCTGACAATTTAGATGAATTAATCTCAAAACTAGGAAAAAACAAAATTAGTGGTGGATGTCTATACATTAAAAGATTAAGTGATGTAGATATGAAGGTACTTAAGGAAATAATTAAAAAAGCTTTTCTTGAAGCTAAAAAGAAACTAACGTAATCAGGAAGGATCAATTAGAACGCCACTGATTGAAACATTAGCAAAACTGCACTGCTTACTATTAAAACAGCATGGTCTTCTATTACCTGCATTTAACTTTGAAAGTGCAACTCCAATCCGTTTTTCTCTTGTCTGAGGATTTTTAGTAGCATTAACCCATCTTATCCACTCCCATCTTGCAAGTGGAGTAATGTCATTCCATGTTTGAAGTGCTTTTGAACTATCGGAAATAGTTTGTTTTAAATCAGCAGGTACTTTTGGCTCTATCCATTTATCTATTTGATTCAATTGGACATTAACAGTATCACCAGATTTAATTCCTAGATTCTTTTGCATTTGATTATCAATTCTAAACCAATGGCTATTATTTCCATCAGGTTCTAAAGCGCATTGAAAAGCATTCTTGTTAACTGTACCAGATACCATTGCAAGCCCTCTAGTTGTTAACTTAGAGCTAGCTTCAATTGGCAATCTTAAGATAGTCCAATTATCAATCGTATATAATTTTGCTTTAAAGGTAATCATACTTATATTTCTAATATATCAAAAACATTTACCTAATTATAGTTATAGTTGTAGTGAATAGTATGTTTACATGGTTATTAAATACATATATATTTAGATATGAAAAACAAAAAATTATTTGTATTGTTTGCAGTTATAGTATGTTTAGTAATAGCTGGTTTAGCATATTTCCTATCAATTGATAAAGATATCCCAACAAAAACAGATACTGAAGCAAGTGTAGTTCTTGGAACATATTATGTTTCAAATACAGGTAAAGATACAAATAATGGTACAAGTAAATCCACTCCTTTTAAGACTATTGCAAAAAACCAGGATATGAAATATTAATTGCGCCAGGTGTGTATAAAGAGAAGTTAGTTATTTCAAATAAAGCTGGAACAAAAGACACCCCAATTAGAATAGTCGGTGATTCAACCACTCCTTCAACATACCCAATTATTGATGGAGGCGATCCAACATATTCTTCAAATACAGATAAACCAGGAATTACAGTTACAAAATCTTCTTGGATTTCATTTGAAAGATTAAACCTTAAAGATCATTCACAAAGTACTTATTATCTTGATGGTAGTAATTACATTGTGATAAGAAGAAATGTCATTAAATACAATAAATTTGCAGTTAGATCTGCAAACATGAGTAACCATGTATTAATGGAGTACAACGATATAACTCAGAATCTTCCTGCAAACGCTACCTGGACCTCTTTAAAAGACTCAAAATATGAAGGTGGAGCATATGTATCATTTGGTGGTGCAGGATACATTGAAATAAGAAATAACTCAATGAAGAATATGTTCAATGGTGTTTACCTATATAACGGGAGTAGAAGAGGTAATTATTATGATTCAAATGTATTCATATATGGAAATAGATTTGAAAATGTAATTGATGACCCATATGAGCCAGAAACATATGCCTTCAATAACCATTTCTTTAACAACATACTTGTTGATACACATAGATTACTTTCAGTTGCTCCTGAAGGAGATCAAAAATTAGGCCCTATATATCTTTATGGAAACTATATGGTTGTTACAAATGATCCAACAAAAGAAGCCGTATCACAAGATAGAGTCAATTCTGCATTAAAAGTAGAATTAACGCCAATTTATTATCCAAATGGTGTCTACTACTTTAACAATACGCTTGATATTAATTCTGCTAATGTGAATGGATTTGGTATTGATGTATTAAATAAAACATTTAATAACTTTAATAGTTACAACAATATATTTGTAACCCCAGGAAATGTGTACTCATCATCTTCTGTTACATTAAAAAACTCAGTTATTAAAAATAACATGTCTAATAAAGCATTCGGATATAGTGAAGTAGGTAGTTTCCCAAATACAAACCCACTCCTAGACACAACAAGGACAACAGGTAAATTACAGGCAGGTTCACCAGCAATTGGCAAAGCAATTGCAGTAAGTATTACCAAAGGATTTTCTCTCAGTACTGTAGTAAATAGTGGGGCAAACCTTGGAGCTTATGACTCAACTGGTCAATTAATGAAATTCCCATCATTTAAGTATGAAACCCCAACTGGAGGTGAAAGTTCCAATTTCCCTGGAAATTACCCATGGGTTGAAGATAAATATATTGGACCAAACCCATTGAGTTCAAATATCACACCAACTCCAACTCCAACCCCAACGCCTACCCCAACACCTACGCCTACAGGTACTCAAACAACAAAGATAGATATAACACAAGATGCATATGTTCATAAAACAAATGCAACCTCTAACTTTGGAAGTTCAACTAACTTGGTAGCAGATAATGCTCCAGTTATGCTTACATACCTAAAACTTGATTTAACTTCTTTTGCAAGCAAAACAGTTACATCCGCTAATTTGAAACTATATGTTAAAGATCCTGCAAATGCTCTAACTCACTATATTTATTCAACAAATAATGCTAACTGGAATGAAGGTACAATCACATATAATAGTAGACCAAGTATGGTATCCAAATTTAAAACATTTACAGGTAAAACAACTGGTAGTTTGGTAACAATAGACTTAACAAGCTATGTTCAGAGCAACAAAGGAAAGGTAGTAACAATAGTTATTAAATCTCCTAATACAGATGCAATTTGGTTTGCTTCTTCTGAAAATAGTACAAACAAACCCTATCTAGAAGTTATAAATAAATAGATTGACCCAACAATGCATTAAGTATAAAAGGGGAGTATAAGCTCCCCTTTATACACAATCTCAATGTTTTTAAGCTAAGGTACTATTCAGTAATCACATCAGATTTCTTTATTGATCTTCTGATCTTTCTTTCTTTAACTTCATCAAGCATTGGAACTTCAGTATCAACAGGTATTAAAGGTGTAATTATCCTAATTAGCTTATCTAGCTTTGTACTAATACTACTTAATTGTTCCTTTAGCTGTGAGAGGTCAGGAGAAGTTGATACGGAATTTGAGCTTGATCTATGGTCATCTCTACCTCTTGATTCTGATCTATTGTAATCATTTCTCTCTCTTCTTGGAGATCTACTATCAATGAATCCTCTATCTTCTCTTCCATTTCCTAAATCTTCAAAACATTCACTGCAATATATTGGTTTGCCACTTGTTGGTCTAAAAGGTACTCTACAATCTCTTCCACAGTTATCACAAACAGCATCAAACATCTCTCTATCTCCTCCTCGATTTGAAAATCCATTTCTATTTCCTCTATCTCTTCCCCCTCTATTATTTCTATTAAAATCTCTCATTATTACAATCTACAAACTTAATACGTATAGATTACCATTTTAACACTTAGATTAATATGGATGAGCAAAGCTTATATATTCACAATATATATCTATCACTAAACCTTCATTTATACTATTATGAATATATTAAAGTAACTACAATAATTATGTTTGATAACTTAAAGAAATTAATAAAAAAGGAAGAGCCAGTATATATCGAACCTGTATCTCAAGATGTTCAATTAAAAGAAGATAGTGAATTAGATTTTTGGGTTAATGTATGGGACAAAGAAATTAAAGATAGAGTTATTAAAAAGAATAATCTAAAGTCTGAAAAGGATAAAGAATTTAAAAAGCTATATAACCTTGAAAGACTTAAAGTAGCCCAAAAGCAATTAGACGGAATACTTTGGATGGCTAAAAAACCTGAAGGATATTTAGATAATAAAGTGGTTGTAGAGATTGGTCCAGGATGTTGTTGTGGTTTAGAAGTATCAAAAGCTAGAATTAAGATTGGAATTGAACCTATTGCTCAAAGGTATAAGGATAATAATCTTCTTCTTGAAGATAATGATTCAGTAATCTATCTAACTCAAGGTTCAGAGGATATGCCAATTTTTAGTAACTATGCAGATGTAGTTATTGCTTCAAACTGTTTAGATCACGTAGAAGACCTTAGCGCCTCTCTAAATGAGATTAAGAGGGTACTTAAACCGGGAGGAGAACTATTCTTAAATATAGAAATAGATCATGAACCAACAGCATGTGAACCATTCGCGCTAAGTTATGAAGATGTTAAGAAATACTTTGGAATATTTAAAACTGTATTTATAAATAAAACAGTAGGGGAGGATAAAAGAGTTTGGGTTAGAGCAGTATATAAGAAGTAGAATATATTATTTATCTATAACTACTTTTCTCTTGTAATATACCTTAAAAGATATAAATACTATTAATAGTAGTATTCCTAATATTGTAAATACTATTCTGCTTTGAAAAGACTCAACAATTAAACTTCCAGAATAGAGAAGAATTGCAAGAAGCAATGTTGAAATCATATTTGCAACAGATATTGCTGTAGCCCTACTACTTGAGCTAAATTGATTATGCAAAACAGTTTCAAAAAGTACCGGACTTGCAGCTGTTATTGCATCAATTAGTATTAAAAGTATCAGACCGACTAGATTATTAGTAAAGAGCATAGGGATAAGCAACAATATATATGCAAAGTAATACCAATTAATTGTTAAATTACTATCTCTTTTTGTTAGCACAATTCCCATTAGTACAACACTTAATGTTTTAAGAATTGCTGTAAAACCAAACAAAAGGCTTTGTTGATTTGCATCAAGTCCTAAATCAATTGCTAAGTTATAATTAAAGAAATCGTTTGTAACGGTTGTGAATGAAAGGAGAATTGTTGTTATGAATGTAAAATATATAACCTTAGGATTTGCCTTTACCTGATTAAAACCATCCTTAACTGTTTGAATAAAGCCACTCCATGTAACTTTTGTTGAATCAACTTTAGGCTCATTAGCAAGAAACCAAAGTATTCCTTCAAGAATATTAGTAACTGCATACAGGAATATTGGTAATCCTATCCAAATATTGTATAGGTATCCACCAGCAAATGATGCAGCAATAATTGATATTCTAAATATTGTACTCCCAATACTGCTAATTTTAGCAAACTCTTTCTCCTTACCGTTTCCCTTTAACTCATCATAAATCAGTGAACTCTCTGAACCCGATATGAATGACCACATTACATTACTTAACATAATACCAATAACGAAAGGGATAGTGGCATTAAAAACTACAGCAATAATCATACTAATAGCTACACCAAACTTACCAATAATAAGTGATGTTCTTCTTCCAAAAATATCAGCAAATGCACCTGTTGGTACTTCAAGTATCATTCCAACAAGAAACCCAGAAGCCTCAATAAGTCCAACTTGAGAAACTGAAATATAATTCAGGTAGTAAAGTAACCAAATAGGTATAAAGAATCTAAGTCCGTATAAGAACTTGTTTAATAAATATATTTTTGTAGTATTAGTTTGATTACCTATGTAGTTAAGGATATTCATTCCGAGATTATACAATAAAACACTAGAAGTTAATTGTATTTTTACATAAACTCATTCAATATTACTCCTTAACTACTTATATTCTACAACAAGGACTGGTCTATTTGTCGGCGCTTCCTTTGAATTAAAAAGTACATTATCTGAATACTTAGTATTAAGCGCAAATCCAATTAGTGATCCCTTCTTTAGGTCAACTTGAGACTTAACATTAAAGCTTTTATATGAGTTAGAATTAATACCCTGACTTGTAGTTACAAGACTTCCTAAAGTTGGCCTTGTATTAAATGTAATAGTTGCTGGGTTCCATTTTGTGTACTTTGTCAGATATAAGTTCTGGGTAGTATTTGAAGAGGCTCCTTCTGTTGCATATAACTTAAGATTTGCAGATACAATTTCCTTACCAGCGTAATTTCTTAAATCAAACTTCATGTATGTCATTACAGTCTGATTGTAAAAGAGCTTAAGATAAGACTTGGTAACATAATTTGTTTTATAATTTAAAGAGCTAACATATGTATCTTGCATTGGAGATATGTTTACTTTCGTAGTATTTGAGCTTGCAGGTGGAGTAGGTGTAGGAGTTGGTGTAGGAGTTGGTGTAGGAGTTGGGGTTGGAGTAGGAGTTGAAGACTGAGATATGAATTCATATGCACCCATATCAATTCCTGCTCCTTGAGGTCTAGTAGTACCAAAGATATCATTTGTTACTAGTCCACTTTTCCCCTTATTTATTACAGGAGAGCTAGATTGGACTTTAAAACTCTCTTTGCTGTTGTAAACAGGAGTAGTTACAAATAAAGGATTACCAGATAAGTCACCAGCACTTTTAACTATTGTTGAGGTAGGTGAAACACCAACCCAAAAATTATTCTGAAAAGACAATCCCGTCGCAATTGTTGCATTTGATAACTTGTTCTGTGGTTGTGCAATAATATTGTTTGCGACTATAATCCCTGTTGAATTAGCATTTCCATTTAAATTTAGCGCGTAGTTAATACTTCCCCAAAATGTATTATTATATATATACGTATTTTTTACGGCACTGTTTGGAATTTCAGAAGTATAAGATGAAACGCCAGTGTTACAATAGGAAACAGTATTATTTCTAATAATGACATTGTTGTATTCATTACCCCAACCATATTTTGCGTAATCTTCAATTCCCAATGAGATACCTTGAGGACGTCTTCCCTCTCTATCATATCCTCTATCTTCACTACAGCCAATTATATTTCCATCTGCAATTACATTAGAAGAGTTATCAATATATAAATTAACTGAGAAGTTATCATATATTAAATTATTCACCATTTTTATTTGATCTCCCATTGTAATTCCAAATCCCTCCCCATAATTTTTAAATACTTTGTTATTTTTGAAAGTAACATCGACACCTTTTCCAACTTTCATTGCAGAGCCCCAACTTCCTCCTGCAGATCTTGCTTGATTACTTAGCTCAGAGTTTGTAACAGAAGAGTTTTGAACTAAGACAGTCTTACCTCGAACATATATCCCTTGGTTATAACAATCATATGCATTAATTGCGTCAATAGTAACATTAGTGCCTGTAACCAAAATGCAAGCGTCTTTACCCCTTTTTACTCCAAGATTTTTAAGAACAATATTACTTCCAGAAATTTCAATTGCATTTATTTGGGTATTAGTTCCATCAATTACGGTATTTTTATTACTATTACCAGTAATTACAATTGGGGAAGACAAAGTACCACTTTTTGTAATATTTAGTTTCTCAGAATACGTTCCATCAAGAATTATTAATTGATAGCCTGCACCAAGTTTACTTACAGCATATGAGAGTGTTTTAAATGGTGTTGATGCGGAAGTACCATTATTTAAATCGTTTCCAGTTGCTGAAACATAGTAAGTCGTTAGTGCAGCACTAGAATTCTCTGAGCCAAAATTTGGATTGATATATAAATAGTAAGCAGCTAATGAGATACCAATTACCGCGAGTAGGGAAATACCAATTACGAGTCTCTTTTTCATTTATAGTCATTCTAATATTACTATCTCAGTATATTAGATTTGGATAAAATTACAAGAAAAAACATCTACAGCAATACAGTTTTTTAGTAAACACGATCTAAAGAAATAACCACCTTCAGACTTTACGATTAACTTATACGACTAAGTTTAATTATTGAAGTATTTATCTTCCTTCAGACTCTTTAACAGTAAGTAAATCTTTTATACAACCTCCTTGATTTTGAACAAAAGAATCTTTTCCGTACCATTTCTTCCAATCAATCTCTAATTGCTTAAATTGTTTACTGTATTTATCCTTTACTGATTCATCTAGTAGAGTAGTAGGGCAGGTCATTGTTGTATTGTCGTTTGGTTGCTCGTGATTAATCTGTAATTCATATCTATAATATCTATCTCTTTCAAGAGCAGCTTTGCCTAACTGCTGTCCAACTTTCACTTTATCACCTTTTTTAACATTTAAGTCGGTTACATGGTCATATCCAATTACCCAGTTACTTCCGTCAAATTTAGAAAGAAATACTTCATAATCATTGGCTTCAGGTTGTTCTTTAATAAATACAACAACACCATCGATTGCAGAAATGATATCAATAGGGGAGTTCAAACTTCTAAACTCAAAATTAGGATTAATTCTTTGAGGTTGACCAGGAGATTTAGGTAGTTTTTGACCAAAAAGTACAATTGGTGTACTTAAACCGTCTTGTTCACGGAGTGTATCTTTTGTAAAAACAATATCACCGGAAAGACCGGTACTTGAATCAAAAGGTTCAATCTCAATTCCACCGAGATTAAATAACACAGGAGCATTATCTTCTTTTGAGCTTTGACTTGGATATCTATCATCTTTAGGTTTAAGTAATACAATTGCTAGAACAACAGCAATAATTACAACAACTATACTAATAATATAAATAGGTTTAAGTTTCATTACTAAAAAAATTAATTAAAATAATTAGTTTGCTGAATACTCAATAATCCACTCAATTCCATACTTATCTCTGAGCATACCCATATATGATCCCATTCCTTCACTCATAGGTAGTTCAACACCTCCACCAACACTAAGTCCGTTAAATATTCTTTCAGCTTCCTCCTTATTATCTACTGTTACTGCAATCTTACTTCTATTTTCGTTCTCATTAACTTCTCCCATACCTTCAGGTACATTATTTGCAATTAGCATATTATGATCTCCAATTGGTAATTTGATGAACATAAATACACCATCAACTGTTACTTTTTTAACTTCACCACCAAATACTGATTTATAGAAATCAAAAGCATCTTCAGCATTTCCATTAAAGTTAATCCATGGGTTTATCTTAATCATTATCTTGAGTCTAAAATTATATTTAATATTAACAATATTTAGACAGAAAACAAACAACTTATATATATTCAAATATAAACATAAGATATATAATTAAATAACTAATTAAGTACTTTAAATATGATAAAAAACATTGGTTGGATTACTCTTTGGTCAGAAGATTATCTGAGATTAGCAAAGTGGTATGAAGATATATTGGGTTTTAAAAGAACAAGTGAATTAGATTTAGAAAATGATACAGGAGTAATATTTGAATTTGAAAATAGTTCAAGTTTTTGGATTGGAAAACATAGTGAAGTTAAGGGAATGGCAAAAGATAGATACCGATTTTTTATCTGTTTTAATGTAGATAGTGTTTCAGAGTTATACGGAAAAATAAAGGATAAAGGAGTAGAGATTGTTAGAAAGCCTTCAATATCTCCAACTAATGACTACTTTGCAATGACATTAGAAGATTTAGATGGGAATCTCGTACAATTTGAAAGTACTCAAGAGTAGAACTTTAACCAATGAAAATTAAACAAAAAGAACGGTGTAAAACCGTTCTCTTCGTACATTGTATTTTAACCCCTTCTATACACAATATGTAACCTGACCTCTTTTTGCTAGATTGGATATCTACTGGACTAACCACCAATTGGCGAGGGATTCAGATTAAGGGAGCATTATCCTATATAGACGACATTTTGTCTATACTATCCTATTGTTTTTCTTACACCAGGGAAGTGTTGGTAAAGTGCATCTGTAATCTTTTCTTCTTGCTTAAGTCTTTCAAGCTCATAAACAACAAAAGTCATAGTACTTCTATATTTTCGATTATGGTGTAGGTTTACAGATATTGCCGAAACAAGTTTATACTCCTTTTACAATGTTTCTTGGGCACAGGAGAATCTACAGTTTAATTCTTCTACTAATACACCGCTTAATTTAATAGATTGTATCCATTCTAAGACTTTTTCAACTGAGCTAGTAGCTCCTTCGTAATCAACTCTTAACCCTTTCTCTCGATATACATTTAATTCAGCATTTACAACATCTTCAACTTTTTGAAGAACTTCTGAATCAATTGTTGGCTTTTCCCAAAACAGATTAAACATAGACGGTATTATACTATAAGTCTGAGCGGCGATAAAAAGTCACCGTATAGACATTAGAAACTTTAAGCAGTGCCAATTACAAATTTAAGAATAAGTGCTAGTATTTATAATTAAAATCTTAAATATTTAGAATTGAAGAAGGAATTAAAAGAATTTGATTTATCATCTAGAATACTACTAATATTAGGAATTATTGATATTGTAAGAGGGTTTTTACATACATTTTTAGTAAATTGGGCATCTCAAACATTTGCTAAATTAGATTTAAACTTTGTTAAGGACGATCAATTAACATTATTAGGAGCTTTTGGAATATCAAATTTTCTTACTGGTTTGATATATATTTTAGTGAGTATGAAGGCAAAACATCTATCACCATATGTACTTATTATAATTCCGATTTCATACTTAATAGGTTATATAGGATTAAGAGTTTCAGGAATACAGGCTAATGCCTCTTTCTATGGTAAATACTTTATGCTTGTTTACCTACTAACATGTGTCATTACATCAGGAATATATTTCATAAAGAAGAGTAGGAGCTAGTATTTGAACATTAATATGGATAATAGTGACGTTATAATAGGAGACAAATTGTTTTATATATTAATGCTTACACACTTGCCCCACTTATAGCAATGCTTTGTTCAACACCGTTCTCAGAGTAATAGATTGATAATATAGGTGAGCCATGAACAAGCTGAATCATTATTGGAGAGACTTTTGTTTCAGCCGAGATTAATGACAACTGTAATTCCTTCTCAGCAGGAAAGAACTCTACTTTATTTTCTATTCCAAGTACTCTACAATCACCATCAATAACTTCAAAACATCCCGGAGCAAATTCATGGGACTTTCTTTCTAAGATTTGGAGAAAGTAATATACTAAGGTTCTTAAGTCCATATTAAAGTGTTTATTACACTCTTCATTGAGATGAGAATAGTTTGCGAGAGCTTGTAATTTGTTTGGATCAGATAGTCGAGTACTAACGTTAGAAATTATTGGTTTGCAGAATGCCCATAATTCAGCAAATCCCTTTTTACCCTCAAGAAGTTCGTTTTCAGATGTTTGATTACTTGCCCTAAAGAATAGCATTAATTATTAATAGAAATTTAGAAATCTATTATATAAAAAAGAAGGGTAGGAGTAAATACTATGGGGTCACAAAATATAGTAGTGATAGTAGCGTAAAAAGAAGACTATGAAATTATACAAATAAAATATCCAGTTCTAAAAGAACTTACTTTATCTCAACACCTCCAAACACAGCAGATCCTGTTATTTCTAATATTGGAGTCTCTTTAGTACTTGATTCATAGCTATTAACCCAACCTCCAAATACTCCAACACCATTAGCCCTTACATTATACTTCTTTGTATTCACAAGTATTTCACATCCTCCAAATACAGATGTAATTTCTAATTTTGCAATTTTCCCCTTAATTTCAATATCTCTTAAATCTAGTTTTGCTCCTCCAAATACAAGATCAACATCTCCACCTAAGAAGTTCTTTGTATTTATTTTTTTCTCAACCCCACCAAAAATAACAGTTTCATTTATCCTATCATCACTTGTTACTTCTCCATTATTTTTCTCTTTACCATTATCCAATTTAAAGATTAATGATATACCAAAAAATATAATCATTACTGGCCAAATAGTTGACCAAACATTAAAGTTAGTGAAGTTTGAAACTATTATTAATACACCAAAAATAACTAAAACTAGGGAAGTTAAATTCCAAGTTTTAAATAATGATGTAAGGCAAGGAATAATAAACATTAATGGCCAAAACTTCCATACATAACCCCAAATATTAAAATCAAAAATATTTAAATTTTGTAATAAAAGGACACCTCCAAATATAACTAAAAGTATGGCCCAAAATGCTCTTTCAAATGATAATGATTTCACTATATTATAACTTCAACTTAATTCCTCAGTATTACATTCTTTTATATAAAATATCAATATATATAATATCTATTCTCTAATGTAAGGATCAATTCCAAATAATAATATTAATAGCTTTGCTTTGAATGGTCTATGATTCTTCCAATAGTGTTGAGCTTTTCCCCAAACAGTCATTATACTTTTAATCTCTGATTCTAATTCATATTCACCTGACCAAGGCAGTATTAGAAACTTACCTTCTTGCATTGCTTCAACGTTTTCCATATTAATTATTTTACAAAACCACTTTGCTTTATTTGTAAATGTCATATCTATATATACTTTTCCATTACTATGTTTTGAAACTTTCGCTCCTAGAAGTAATAATCCTCTAGTTATTTCGTTTATTACATCTTGGCTATAGGTAAAGTTAGAAGAAAATGTTAACTTTTGTTTTTCTCCACGATGCGAGGGTCCTCCTTCAGCTGCTAGATCACAATATGAATCCCACATCTTATCCCACTTAGGATTCCCTTTATTGTCATAAACCATTACGGCTGATTTCATTGTTAAAAAGTATTTAATAAATAGATTTTAATCTTTACACTCTCCGTTTACAGTAATTTCAATATCATGAATATTAAAATTTTTACTATATTTTGCAATCTCTTCAATCAATTTCTTTGGCATATCAATATGGCCTACCTTTCCACATTTTACACATTTAGTGTGAAGATGGGGTAGTGAGGAAAGTTCGTATGAATGGAAACTCTTTTCCAAATTTACTTCTCTAATCAAACCTTCAGAGAGAAGCTTATTTATAGATCTATATATAGTAACTCTATCAAAACTATTTAGATGTGTAGATATTTCTTTTGCGGATAATGCTCCCTTATTCTCTAAGAGACTTATTATCATTTCAGCTGATTTAGATTTTCTCATACTATATTTTATCACTAATTATATTCATTGTCTGCTTGACAACGCAACTGTGTTGCGTTATAGTGCCGTATTAATTTTGCGATATTCTTAACGATGAAAACTAAAGTACTTGTATTAGTTGGCTTTTTAGGCTCTGGCAAAACTACATTAATAAACAATCTATTATCAAATACCAAAGGAGTTAAGATAGCATGTATTGTTAATGACTTTTCAAAAGTTAACATAGATTCAAGGCTTTTATTAAAAGCAACGGAAGACATTGTTGAACTATCAAATGGTTGTATTTGCTGTACTCTTAGGGGTGATTTGCTTGAGGCAATAACAAAAATTACCGAAAGAGAGAGTAAAGTGGATTACATTGTTGTTGAATCAACTGGAATTGGTGAACCACTACCTATTGCTCAAACATTTTATATGGGAAACCTAAAGGATATTGTTACATTAGACAATATAGTCACGGTTGTAGATGTGAGTACATTCTGGAAAAACTATAATAATCCTGACTTTTCTTCATTAATAATTGATCAAGTTGAGTTTTCAAACCTACTTGTTTTAAATAAGATGGATTTAGTAGATGAAAAGGAGATAGAAAAGATTAAAAACCTCTGTCTGAAATTAAACCCAAAGGCAAAAGTCATTATTACTAAAAACGGTGAAGTAGATAGTAAGGAACTACTAAATACAAATAACTTCTCATATGAAGATGGATTAAATGCTCCTGCATGGGACCAAGAGTGGGAGAAGAAGGGTTCAGAAGCCGATGAATATGGATTTAACAATATTGTATATTCCAATAAAGAAGCACTAGATAGAGATGTATTTATTAGCCTAATTAACCAGTGGCCTGATAATGTTTTCAGAGCAAAAGGATATGTAAATTGGGGTAACGGTTCAGGAGCGTTTGTCTCATTTGCAGGAACTAGACTAGATATACAAGATTTCAAAATAAGGGAAGATTATATAGATCTATTTGAGAATAAGATTGTATTGATAGGTTTAAATCTTAAAGAAGATGAAATAATTAAGTTTATAGATCAAGCTAAGAAACAATGAAACACGAAGTAAATAGAGCAAATCCTCTGACAGTAGATCAGCTGTTAGAAATGTATGAGAAGTATGCAGAAAACTTAATCAAAATAGAAAACGTCAAAAAAAATATATGATTGAGAATGATGATTCTCTTGCCGTTGAATTCAGCCAACTACAAGATGAGAATGATGAGCTAGGGGATAAAATGCTTTTTGATACTCCAGAAATATGGTTAGAATATAAGGTTAGAGCATATCAACCAGATTTAGAAATTAACTCTAAGCTAAAGAAAAGAAGACGTGAAGTATCAGAAAGTATAAATACCTGGGGTGACCTAATCAATCACACAAGAAGAGATGGAATTTGTAAGAAAAGATTTGATTTCCTTAAAAGAATTAAAAGATGGAATGAGAAAAGTTTTGAAGATTACACAAATCTGCTTGATATTATAGACCAGTTCAGAGTAGATGAGGGATCTCTAAATACATGGAGAGAACATGAGTACTATTCAGAAGGCAAATGGAAGGACTACGCAATCTAGCATGTGGGATACAGATAGCATCTATAATTCAATATCAAAGCTAAAAAAACTAGAACCAAGTACTCTAGTAAATAGAACATTTTCAAAATTATACTCTTCAGTAATTAACGGAGAGGTAATTATTAATAGCAGCCTAGATAAACTTGATCTAATCAGAGAGATAGTAAGTATTGCAGAATCAAAGCTTGAGAAGTTTTGGGCAAAGAAAATAATTGCAGACCCTATGACTGTCTATGATTTTCCATACTATAACAACTACGAAAAACTTGTAGATACAGAGATAAAGTTGGTAAAGAATAGATTTAAGAAAACCGGTTTTAAACTTATCTTTATAGGGGGAGGAGCACTACCATTAACACCGATTGTATGGGCAACTAAATTCAAAAATGCTCAGATTACTGTAATTGATTCAGATAAGGAAGCAATAGAGTTAGCAAGGGGTGTAGTAGAAGAAATTGACATTAAAAACATTAAGTTTATTAACTCTCAGGCAGATGAATACATGCAATATTCAAACTACGATATTGTATATTTAGCAGCGCTTGTAGGTTTGAATAAAAACGAGAAATCCTCAATATTACATCATCTTCATAGTACAATGACCAAAGGTACTCTGATTGTTAGAAGTGCAAGTGGGAGTAGGAAAATACTGTATCCTGAAGTAGACTACCTTCCGGATTACGGTTTTAATATTGTTTCGACATTTCACCCTACCGGAGATATAGTTAATTCAACAATAGTAGCAGAGCTATAGTTGCTTTGTAAGAATTTTGTTAAGTAACTATTGTATACTCTTAAAGAGATTTTACACTTTTGCAAAATACTCACGTTCAATAATTGCTATAACTAGAATGAAACAAAATATAAATAAAGTATATATACTACTTGCAGTACTTCTATTATCGATTAGTCAGGGATTCTTTTTAAACTCAATTAATTCATTTTTTACAAGTAATTCATCTCTTTATTTAAGAATTCAAGATTTCTTTACTTTCTATAGTGGTATTGTTGTTGAATCATTACCTTTCATTCTATTAGGTGTAATCATATCAGCACTCTTTGGTGTATTTATTACTCCGGATAAGTTAGTAAGTCTAATTCCTAAAAACAAATTTTTAGGTCATATTTTGCTCTCAATGCTTGGAATATTGATGCCAGTTTGTGAATGTGGAAATATACCTGTTGCAAGAAGCTTAATGATGAAAAAGATGTCAATTCCACATGTAGTAACATTCCTACTTGCCGCACCTATTATTAACCCAATAACACTTTTTTCTACATTTGAAGCATTTAACTTTGATAGAAGCTATGTTGTAATTAGGTTAGTTTCTGCACTATTTATTTCAATAACTTTTGGTTTGCTAATAAGCTTATTTAAAGACCAGAATAAACTACTTGAGCAGAAATTCTATCAGGAAGTATGCGATCATGATCACTCACACAACAAGAATAGATTAGAAGAGTTCTTCAACATAATTTTAAGGGAGTTTTGGTCAATTACTAAAATGATGTTATTGGGAGCACTACTTGCAAGTATATTCCAAGTATTTGTTCCAAGAGACGCAATTACGCAAATAGGTTCACACGGCACAATCTCTGTTTTAGTGATGATTTTATTAGCATTTTCAATATCTATATGTTCCAATGTTGATGCATTCTTCGCTCTATCATTTGAAGGAGTTTTCAGTAAAGGTTCAATCATTTCCTTCTTAGTTTTTGGTCCTATGATTGATATTAAGATATTAACAATGTTAAGAAGTACCTTTTCATCTAAACTCCTTGTACTTATGTCTGTTTATGTATTTCTCGTGAGTTTCATTATTGGCACTTTAGTTAACTACCTAATGTAATTATGAGAAGAGTAGAGGAGTTATTACAATCAATATTGCTAATTGTATTAGGACTGTATCTGTTCAACTTACATCTCAGTGATAAAATCCTTTATTTCGTTCATCCAAGGTATGAGGTACTGTCATTAATATCAAGTATCTGCCTTATATTACTTGGAGTTACAATATCCCTGTATAAGTATAATCAGGAGTTAGTTGCAACTATAGAAGAGAATAGCGAGATACTAATTCTCGCAATCTTTTGTATTCTTCCTCTATTTATACCAATCTCAATATTAATACTCCCTTTTATACTCTTCAAAGGTACTAAGAACAGAAAATCAGATGCTATATTTAGTAGAATAACAATGCCTTTAATTCTAAGTATAATTGGATTATCAATACTTTTGTTTGCCCCAATTAGACCATTATCTTCAAATACAGTATACCAACGAAGTAAGGATCTAAATAATGTATCTAATAGGGCTAAAACCATTAAGTATGAGAGCGAAGTAGATACTTCTAAATATTCTCTTTTAGATTGGGTATTTTTAATAAACACAAGCAAGGACTTAAACTCATTAGTAGAGAAAGAGGTTAAATTCACAGGATTTGTATCAAGTGTAGATAGTACACCTGATAATCAATTCCTAATATCAAGATTTGTAATTAGTTGTTGTGCTGTAGATGCAAGACCAATAGGATTACCAGTTCTTAAAAATGAGTATGACATTAATAACGACAAATGGATCGAGTTAGAAGGTAAATTAGTACTAGAGAATAATCTAATAGTTATTGAACCTAATTCAATTAAACTAATTGATACTCCAAATAATCCATATTCATACTAATATAATATATAGTTAGATACGTTTAAACTTGGGGTAAGTGGTGGTCTGGATTTAGAAAATCCTTACGCTGCTCAATGGAGAACAAAATCACGTTGTTTTAGGTAAATTGGTTTAGGTAAATTGGACTGAAATATATTTAGGGTATAAAATTAAATATAAACTATTCATGAACTAAAGTGACAATAATTAAGTGTCCAAAATGCAGTGAGAGTCTAAATGTAAAAGATTCTGGTGTATACAACTGTCCTTCATGCCATAGTCAATTTCAATATAAGCATAAAAAAGTATCGCTACTTAAAGCGGGAAAATTAAAAGTGAAACCCTCTAGCATTGTCTCAATTTTGTTTTGGAGCTTATCAATCATAGGTATCTTTATTGCACAGCCACTCATGATCCTTAACTTTCTTGGTGGAATTCTTGTAATACTTTCCGCTCTCATTATTATGCCCCCAGTTCATAGAGCATATACAAAGAAATTTCCAATTCGATTAAGATACGCTCTCATAGCATCTTTTGTAATCTTCTTGACTGGAATAGTGTATGGAATGAATACATGGACAAACAGTAATCAATATGCACATTTAAATGCAACACAAGAGCAAAATAAAAAGCTTGAAGAGGAAACAAATAAGAGATTAAATGCTGAATTAGCCCAAAAAGAAGCTGAAAAAAGAGAAGAGGAAGCAAAAGAAAACGCTTTAAAAGAGCAGAGTGAAAAAGAAGCATTAGCGATGTTAATTGCAGAGGCTAAATCTATAAACAAAGATTATCCAAAAGAAGTTGATAGCGTTGTTACTGATGTAAAAGGAGCACAAGATGCAAACCTCAAATTAATTAATGAAACTCAGAAAGTTACAGATAGTAATACAAACGAAGAAAAAACTCTGACCAAACTACTTGATGTTATCTCAGTTGTAGACGGTGATACAATTAAAGTTTCAGAACTAGGGACACTAAGATTAATCGGAATAGATACTCCAGAAACCGTTGATCCAAGAAAACCAGTTCAATGTTTTGGAAAAGAAGCTTCAAATAAAGCTAAATCACTTTTAACAGGGAAAAAAGTTAGATTAGAGTTTGATAGCACTCAAGGTAGATTAGATAAATACGGGAGAACGTTAGCGTATGTATATACGGAAGATGGATTGTTCTTTAATAAAGAGATGATTGAACAGGGTTTTGCTCATGAATATACATACTCAACACCATACAAATACCAAACTGAGTTTAAGAATGCTCAGAAAGAAGCACAGGAGGCTAAAGAAGGGTTGTGGGGTGCTGCATGTAAGTGCGAAAAAGGCGAAGAAGTTTCAAGAAGTTGTACTGCATGTAACCAAGCAACTGTTAAGAAATCAAACTGGGATTGTTCTACTTATTCTGAAAAAGTAGCGAGTTCATCTTGTTCAAATAAATGCGCAACATCGACTCCTGTAACTCCTAAACCTACATCATCATTTTCTTGTAATTGTAGCAAGGCATGTACAGTAATTAAGAGCTGTGCAGAAGCTCAATATCAACTAAATACCTGTGGATGTAAACAAAGAGATGCAGATAAAGACGGAATCGCATGTGATAGCGCACCACTTAACTGTCAATAATTGATTTGAAATATAAAAATGATTCAACCAATTTCTGATTCTGAAAAATTACTCTTTGCAACATTACGAATTATATCAAATGGTAAAGTGGGAACTGGTTTTATTTTCAACTTTTCCAATAATAGCAAATCAACAATCTTTCCAGTACTTATAACAAATAAACACGTTATATCTGAGAAGGAGCAAACGAATATTGAAACATTTATCCATATCGGTAGTAGTGATTTAAAATCCGTAACAGACGAAAGTATAAAACTTAGTTTAAATTCAGATTGGGTTTTCCATCCGTCAGAAGATTTAGCGTGTACACCATTACAACCACTATTTGACTTGATACCTAAGAAATTACAAAAGAGTATGTTTTTTAGAAATCTTGATGAAGATTTAATTTACAATGATACACAATTGAAAGAACTTAATACGATAGAGGATGTCGTAATGATAGGTTATCCAAATGGCATATATGATACGAAAAATAATTTCCCTGTTATTAGAAAAGGAATAACTGCAAGCCACCCAGCAACTGATTACTTGGGAAAGAACAGAGGATTAATAGATATGTCATGTATTGCGGGATCTTCGGGATCTCCAATTCTTATTTATAATGAGGGTGTTCACACAAATAAAATCGGAGAAACAAGAATAGGGGGCAGAAGAATTCTACTAGGAGTACTCGTTGAAGCTTATTACCAAAATATTGCAGGAGATATTATTGTAGAAGAAATACCAACCCAACAAATTTCAAAATCAGTTACTAGAATTCCTATTAATTTAGGAATTTATATAAAAGCAGAAGAATTATTAGTGCTAAAAAAAGAATTTGTGAAAAAGTATAATTTGGATCTTTAATATTTGATTCAAAACTTGTTTATTCATGTAGAAATAGTTTCACTTTGAAAGTAATACAAAGGCCATGACCGTATTCTATATGTAAGTGAACATAAGTGATAAAATATGAACGATTAATTATCATCTTAGATACATGAAAGAATTACTAGAAAGATTATTAAAGTTCAGAAAAGCAAGAGATTGGGAGCAATTTCATTCACTTGAAAATCTAGCTAAATCTATATCTATTGAATCAGGAGAGCTATTAGAATGTTTCCAATGGTCAAACAAATACGACATTGAAGAAGTTAAATCCGAGGTTGCTGACGTTTATACCTATCTACTATATTTCGCTCATTCATTAAATATAGATCTTGATAAAGTTGCTTCTGATAAATTGGCAATTAGTGAAAAGAAATATCCAGTTGAAAAAGCAAAAGGAAACGCAACTAAATATACTAAATTCAAGAAATAGCTAAATGTACGAAATCAAGAGATTTGATTATAAAAAGGAAACATTTGGAAAAATAAGAGGATATAGATACGGAGAAAATTGGCCAATTGTATATATTCTTGAAGATGGAAAAGATGCATACATCGGAGAAACAACCACTGCATATAAAAGAGCTTCACAACACTTTGAAAGACCAGATAGAGCTAAACTCAAATCAATGTATGTTATTGCCGATGATGAATATAACAAATCTGCTACATTAGATATCGAATCAAGCTTAATTAGGTATATGTCAGGTGATGGCAAATATTTAATTCAGAACGCCAACTTTGGAATTCAAGAATCTGATTATTATGACAGAGAAAGATACCAAGCAAAATTCCAAACCATTTGGAAAGAGCTTCAAAGACTCAATATTGTTAATAACGATCTAATACAAATTCAAAATAGCGATCTATTTAAATACTCTCCATACAAAGCTCTAACTCAAGATCAGCTTGATGTTGTTGATGTGATTATGAAGAGTATTAGAAGAGGAGAAAAAACACCTCACCTAGTAGCAGGCGAACCAGGAACAGGGAAGACAATAGTTGCTACATATCTGGTAAAAGCACTAACATTAAAAAGATGGTCAAAACATTTAGAGATAGGATTAGTCATTCCAATGACTTCCCTTCGAAAAACCCTAAGAAGAGTATTTAAAAATGTTAAAGG
>JACCDN010908953.1_pt1 | contig 25311 bp, 22 predicted proteins | sample 7441691 | NCBI WGS metagenome assembly JACCDN01 (sample SAMN15323439, study PRJNA562643) | freshwater metagenome | isolation source: river surface water | place: USA:Blue River Watershed | collected 2017-08-16 | reverse complement strand
GCCCACATTTTTGTGCCAAGCTGCAATAACACCTTCGGTCATTGTATCACTTAAGCGGGGCATTAAAATCACTTCAGCCATAAGATTCGGTTGCGCTTTTAATTAAGGCTCGAAATTAAGGAAAAAATGGGATTGCAAGACCCCAAACAACTGGTTTATTTGCCTAATTATGAGTGAAACCTTACTTTTACCCTAAAGCGGCCCCCCATGATATCCATGATTTCCGAAGGCATCGAAATAAGTGTAGAAACATTCTACCAATCGGACTATAGTAGTGCCGTTTCCAATGAATTCATGTTTGCCTACCGCATTACCATCGAAAACCACAACCATTTTAATGTAAAACTGCTGCGCAGGCACTGGGAAATATTTGATAGTTGCGGGGAACTCAAAGTAGTGGATGGCGAGGGTGTTATTGGGATTCAGCCCATTATCAAGCCTTCTGACCGTTACCAATACATCAGCGGATGCAACCTAAAATCGGAACTTGGACGTATGCAGGGCAATTATGAGATGGAAAATGAAAACAACAAAGAATTGTTTACCGTTGCCATCCCCGCTTTTGACCTAATTGTGCCTTCTAAATTAAACTAAACAGTTCATACTTAGGGCTTGTACTTTGCCTGTTCAAAAATGATTTTTGCAGGAATTTTAAGCAGTTTATCGAGCGAAGTTTCTTTGTTTTTTTCTAAAAACGCTTCCACAATTCTATACCCAACAAACTGTCCAATAAACCCTGGAGAACTATCTCCAAAAACAGCCGTGTTAGGTCCGTCATGCATATAATCACCAATGAGTGATGGATCTTTTTCGTAGAGTAAATTATTTTGAACAAAAAAAGACCAGATATCTTTTTCACTTTTATAACAACCTTCTAATTGCGCTGCAGTATAACCGGTTACAATGCTATCTGTTTCATGCGGCAATACTTTTTTTAAGAAATATAATCGTTTCCCTGCTTCAACCATTTGTTCACAAAGTGGCGCGCCAGCATCTTGTAAAGGATACAAATCATCGATGATATTTTTCATACAATTGGTAGCCATGTAAGCCCGTTCAAAACGTCTTGAAACATATACAGGATAAAGGTTTTGACCTTCTTCGGTTAAATAAATAGGATCCTTTTTACCAAGGTACATTTGGAGTCCAACAGCTAACGCATCGATGGTAATAATATTTCCAAAACTATTGATGGGGCCAATAAATGTTATGAGCTTGGTAGGCAGTTTGTAATCTGGAAAATAATATTTCACATATTTTAATCCTTCTTTAATTGCTGCTTCTTCGGCTTTAATCGAAGTAAATTGAGTGCTCACTTGCTTGTACATAGACTGGTAAGCGCTCAAAAATTGAGGCAGGTCTTGTGACGCAGTTTGCGGTGTTGTGCCTAAAATATTATATAAAAAATCTTGTGTGAAAAAGTGTTCTTGATTTGCTAATTTTTGCAATGAAGCATCCAGTTTTAATGTATCGATTGCAAAAAAAGCTTGCTCAAAGCGAATGGTTGTAAGCGGCACATCAATAGCGCTTACATCGGGCGTTTTTTGATTAGACTGACAACCCAATAACAAAACTGTTGCTGCAATAGATAGGAACTTGATCATGAAACAAATTTGATGCAAAGATGTTACTTAAATTCGTTAAAAAATAAACAAGATTTAAATGAGATAGGTGGTATTTGGTATGTAAAAGTTACTGACCTTTGCAGCCACCGCAGTAATCCCTATGAAAATAAGTATCGCGCAACAGAACTATCACATTGGAAATTTCGAACAAAACATCGAAAAAATACTTTGTGCCATAGATCTTGCGAAAAAAGAAGGCGCGGATCTGATATTGTTTAGTGAAATGTGTGTGTGTGGTTATCCAGCTCGCGACTTTGTTGAATTTGAAGATTTTATAGACAAATGCTACGAAAGCATTGATACCATTAGAAAAGCGGCCGATACCATTGGTGTGCTCATTGGAAGTCCAGCGCGAAACCCAGGCAAAAAAGGCAAGGATTTATTTAACGCAGCGTTTTTCTTGTACGAACAAAAAATTGTAGCAGAAATTCATAAAACCTTACTGCCCACTTACGACGTTTTTGATGAAAACAGATATTTTGAAGCAGCTAGCAGTTGGCAAGTGATCCCATTTAAAGGAAAAAAATTAGCCGTTACCATTTGTGAAGATATTTGGAACCTAGGCGACAATCCACTCTACAAAATTTGTCCGATGGATGAATTAATGAAACAGTCGCCAGATATCATGCTCAACTTAAGTGCTTCTCCTTTTGATTATACGCATGACGAAGACCGAAAAGCAACCATTAAAGCCAACGTTTTAAAATATAAAATTCCACTTTTTTATTGCAATGCTGTGGGCAGCCAAACAGAAATTGTTTTTGATGGCGGTTCTTATGCATTTGATAAAGACGCCAATTTATGTGGCGCGCTTCCCATGTTTAAATCAGACCTTTCATTTTACACTTGCAATGAAGATGGCACCATTAGGGAACCCATCATAGAGCCTGCTAGTCGCGTTCCTAATAAAGAATTAAATCCAGCCACCCTTGTTGCAAATTTAAATGTCGATCAAATTTATCAAGCACTTGTTTTAGGTATACGAGATTACTTTACAAAAATGGGATTTGCCAAGGCAATACTTGGTTCATCTGGTGGAATAGATTCGGCTGTAACCCTTGCTGCCGCTACTGATGCGCTAGGTGCCCAAAATGTATTAGCGGTACTGATGCCTTCCGAGTTTTCTACAGAACATTCGGTGGAAGACGCTGTTTTACTTAGTAAAAATTTAGACAACCCATACCATATAGTACCTATTAAAAATGTATACCATTCATTTTTAGAAACACTGGACCCTATATTTAATGGCATGCCTTTTTCACTTGCCGAAGAAAATATCCAGAGTAGATCTAGAGGCAATATTTTAATGGCGATTGCCAATAAACTGGGTTATGTATTACTCAACACATCCAATAAAAGTGAACTTGCAACGGGCTACGGAACTTTATACGGAGACATGGCGGGCGGTCTTGGCGTACTGGGTGACCTCTATAAAATTCAGGTATATGAACTAGCCAAATACATCAACCGCGAAAAAGAAATTATTCCTACCAATATTATTACCAAAGCACCAAGTGCCGAGTTAAGACCAGATCAAAAAGACAGCGATAGCTTACCTGATTATAGCGTGCTGGATCAAATTTTATATCAGTACATCGAAAAACGTGCAAACCCTTCTAGCATCGTAGCCATGGGTTATAGCGCCGAGCTCGTAAGCCGCACTTTAAAAATGGTAAACACCAACGAATATAAACGCAATCAGTTTTGCCCTATTATTAGAGTGTCACCAAAAGCTTTTGGTGTGGGTAGAAGAATGCCGATTGTAGGTAAGTATTTGTAATTATAGATTTTCGATAATTCCTGCAATACCCTGTCCTCCTCCAACACATGCGGATACCATCGAATATTTTTTATTCAATCTTTTTAAATCATGTAGTGTTTGCACGGTTAATTTAGCACCCGTACAACCCAGTGGATGTCCAAGTGCAATGGCACCTCCATTAATATTTACTTTAGTCGTATCTAAATCTAATTCACGAATCACTGCTAAAGATTGAGCAGCAAACGCTTCATTGAGTTCAATTAAATCAATGTCCCCAATGCTCATATTTGCTTGACGCAACACTTTTGGTATAGCTGCCACCGGACCAATACCCATGATGCGCGGATGCACACCAGCTACTGCAATGTTTACCAATCTACCTATTGGAACAAGTCCTAATTCAAGCATCATTTTTTCTGACATCACTACCACAAAAGCTGCGCCATCACTGGTTTGCGACGAGTTGCCTGCAGTAACGGTTCCATCCACTGCAAATGCAGGTTTTAATTTTGCAAGCGCTTCTACACTGGTATCAGCACGTACGCCATCATCGGTATCAACGACATAAGAACGCGTGGCTTTTTTACCTTTTTCATTCACATACACTTCTTCTACCGTAATGGGTAAAATGCCTGGCTTAAAATAATTTTCTTGTTGCGCCGTCATTGCTTTTTGGTGCGACGCAAATGCAAATGCATCTTGATCTGCTCTCGAAATATTGAATTCTTTAGAAACTGCTTCGGCAGTTAATCCCATACTTAAATAATAATCTGGAAAGTTGTTGGCGATTTCATAGGAAGGAACTGTTTTCCATCCAGCCGTTGGCACCAAACTCATACTCTCTGTTCCGCCAGCAATAATACAATCGGCCATACCCGATCTAATTTTTGCAGTGGCCATTGCAATACTTTCAAGTCCACTTGCACAATATCTATTAATGGTAATGCCCGCAACATCAACGCCCAAGGCACGTGCCGAAATCATTCGACCAAACTGTAAGCCCTGTTCTGCTTCTGGCACCGCGTTTCCGACAATTACGTCATCCACTCTTGCCGCGGGTAGTGCAGGCACCGTTTTCATGAGTCCTTGAATGAGCTGAACGGCTAAATCGTCGGGTCTAAAAAAACGAAAACCGCCTCTTTTACTTTTTGTTACAGCTGTTCTAAATCCGGCTACAATGTAAGCTTCTTGCATGGCTAAGTATTTACCCTTCAAATGTAGTGATTTTTTAGAAAAAGTTGTTTATGCAACTAAATTCTTCTTTGAGCGTACAAACCTATCTTTGCGGAGCTATGATGTACCGCCTACTAAGAACCCTCTTGTTTTGCTTTCCACCAGAAGCCGTCCATTATTTTTCAATGAATTGGCTCAAAAGGTTTTGCAGTGTTCCATGGATTAAAAATATGTTACACAAAACCTGGGGCGTTCATAATCCGGCGCTGACTAAGAAGGTATTTGGCCTTCGTTTTTCCAACCCCGTTGGACTGGGCGCTGGATTTGATAAAAACGCCCTTTATCTGCACGAATTAGAAATACTTGGATTTGGCGCTGTTGAAATTGGTACCGTTACCCCACTTGCGCAAGATGGCAACCCAAAGCCCCGTTTATTTAGACTTCCAAAAGATAGGGCACTTATCAATAGAATGGGCTTTAACAATGATGGAGCTGATGCTATTACTGCGCGCGTTGCAGCATGGCGCAGTGCACATCCAAACAGTAAATTAATTGTGGGTGGCAATATTGGAAAAAATAAAGTGACACCCAACGAAGACGCTTGGAAAGATTATCAAATTTGTTTTGAAAAATTATTTGACGTGGTGGATTATTTTGTGGTGAATGTAAGTTCACCCAATACACCAGGGCTTCGTGCGCTTCAAGATAAAGATGCACTTCATACCATCTTATCCAATTTGCAAAAAATCAATGCTACAAAAAATTCACCTAAACCACTCCTATTAAAAATTGCTCCCGATTTAACGGATGAGCAACTTGATGATATTATTGCACTTAGTACCGAATTAAAACTTGATGGCCTTGTGGCTAGCAACACGACCATTGATAGACGTGGACTATACACCGATGCTACTACCATTGAAGCGATTGGCATGGGTGGATTGTCTGGAAAACCTTTAACCAATAGATCCACAGATGTTGTTAGGTATTTATCAAAAGGTTTAAACGGCCAAATCCCAATCATCGCAAGCGGTGGAATATTTAACGCCGAAGATGCTAGGGGTAAATTAAATGCAGGCGCTACACTTGTTCAAGTTTGGACCGGTTTTGTATATGAAGGACCTAGCATAGTAAAAAATATTTGCTCAAAATTATAAGCGAAAAATGGAAAGTTTATTTACATCAGAGAGTTTGATTAGTTTTTTAGTACTTGTAGTTTTAGAAATTGTACTAGGTATTGATAATGTCATTTTTGTAAGCATTATCATGAACCGTTTGCCACAAGAAAAACAAAAAAAAGCAAGACTTATTTGGATGATCATGGGCATGTTAACACGCTGTTTATTACTATTTGGATTAACATGGTTGCTATCACAAAAAGGCATTACAGTGCTTCGTTTATTTGGCAATGATTTAGACATCGCTAGTATTGTAATGCTGGCCGGTGGTATATTTTTACTCTATAAAACAGTTAAAGAAATTCATCAAAAATTAGAAGGTGAAGCAGAACATGAAGCGGGTATAGCAACCAAGCCACTTGGCTTTTCTACAGCTGTTTTTCAAATCATATTAATTGATATGGTTTTTAGTTTTGATAGTATTATAACAGCTGGTGGTACTGCAAAACAAATTGAAATTATGATTGCAGCAGTCGTAATTGCTATGATTGTTATGTTCTTATTTAGTGGACGCATTTCTAGTTTTATACATAAGCACCCTACTTTAAAAATGTTAGCCCTCTCCTTTTTAGTAATGATTGGTATGGTTTTAATTGTTGAAGGATGGGATCCAAAAAATGCACACGAAATGCATTTAAAAAACTACGTTTACTTTGCAATGGCATTTTCATTTAGCGTAGAAATGCTCAACATGCGCATGCGCAAAAAATATGTAAAGCCAGTTAGTTTAAGAGAGCCGCAAATAAAAAATAAAGATTAGATCAAACAGGGATTACAAAAACGAACAATCATTCGTAAGTGTTGAACAAAAAAATTTATAAAAAAAAGGTCTCACTTTTGGTGAGACCTTAATATAAGCAAGCAATCGAAAAGAGACTTTTTATATACATGTGGCTTTTGGGCCACATTTTGTATGTCAATACTACGCCATTTTTGGAAATTAACAAGTTTTTTTGATTTTTTTTAGGTGCAGACTAAGGGTATCGTTAAACACAACCAAAAAGGGACTATTCAATAAAAAAGAGTTGTTTAAGCGCGGCCATACTGGCCGCGCTTAAACCTTCAAAATTTTCCAGCTCATCAAATTTTACAAAAGCCCCATTTTGTTGCCGCCACCGCACCAGCGCCTGCGCCACAACTGGTTGTAAGCCAGCTTTTTGTACCAGTTGCAGTACCGATGCTTGGTTAAAATTGGACTTTGGCACCCTACTTTCGGCTAAACGCAAATACGGGCTAAGCGCCAGTAGCAAACTATCTTTTACCCCATACACCTGCAATAGGTCTTGCACCTGGGTAAAACCGCCTTGTTTTTCACGAAAACCAACAATGCGGGTAGCTAGTACTGGGCCAATGCCCTTAAGCGCCTCAAATTCACTTACGGATGCAGTATTTATATCTATGGGAGCGGCCACTGCATAGCTAGGCTTAAATGCTGTTCCCCAGGGCTTGGTTTGGCCAATTTTTGAAGATACATGCACAAAGGGCGCCAACCGATCAGCAAGTGATGAAGGCATTCCCCAAATTTTAGATAGGTCTTTACTAGACTTAATAACACCGCCTTTGTTACGGTAATTTGCTAGTGTATTTGCAAGCTTGGTACTAAACCCAAGTGAAACCAGTGTTTCCACAGAAGCTGTATTGGGATCAAAAACAAAGGGATCTTTAGTGGTAACATTTTCAACCACTTCGTAAGCGGCAGGCATATACATGGTGTCTATACCAAACTGCTCCATCGCAAGTGGCATTAGAAGCTCTGGCTTTTGCTGCCACAAAAATTTAGGAAGTAAAACAACCAAAGCTATCATGCCTATTAATACAAAGGCAGCTGTGCGTTCTGCGCGAGAAAAATAAAAATAATGATGTGGTGTATTTGGGTGAATTGTAGGCACAAGGCAAACTACACGGTAATTTGAAGCCCATCATATGCCAACATAATATTTGCGGGAAGTTCATTAGAAACATCTGTATGTGTCCCCAATTGATGTGAAATATGTGTCAAATAAACGGTTGGTATTTCAAGAGAATTTGCAAGTTCAATAGCTTCTGCTAGTGTAAAATGAGACAAGTGCTTTTCCTTGCGAAGCGCATTAATCACGAGCACTTTGGACCCCTTAATTTTTTCCTGTTCTTTTGGCTCAATAAAATTAGCATCGGTGATATAGGTAAAGTCACCCATCCTAAAACCAAGTACCGGCATTTTATGATGCGCTACCTGAATAGGCTGCACTTTTATATCACCCACCATAAATGGGTCATGGTTAATGCCTATTACATTTAAATCTGGGACACCCGGATAGCGGGTTTCTGCAAATGCGTAATAAAAATCGCGCCTGATGGCTTCCTCTGTGTTGGCCCCCGCATAAATATCGATGGGCTTTTTTGAAAAGTGATTAAAAGCCCTAATATCATCGAGGCCAGCAATATGATCTTTGTGCGGGTGGGTATAAAGTATCGCGTCTAAGTGCTCGGTATGCGTGCGAAGCATCTGGTACCTAAAATCGGGGGTGGTATCAATCACAAAGCTAGTGGTAGCAGAAGAAACCAAAATACTAGAACGTAAACGCTTGTCTTTGGGATCTTGAGAAAGACATACTTCGCAATGGCATCCTATCATGGGTACACCACTACTTGTTCCGGTTCCTAAAAAATTAATATTTAATGCTGTGTGTTGCAAGAAAATTATGCAGCCACTTCGTCAATGGCTAGTTTTAAAACAGACTCGTATAACTTTTGAGATTCGAGTGTTAATTTATCATACTCGATATTGAGTTGAGGAATTAATTCTAGTAATGTATTAATCCTTCCTTCTGTATTTAAAAACTTATTTAAGACAACAATTTTTTTGGCTTCGAGTAAACACCAGCCACTTTGAAAAGTTCCGCGCTCATACCTAACCACATATTCAGATTCTCCTAAAATATCTCCTAACTTATCTAAATTCGATTGTGTGTATTTCATAGTCAATTACAACAAAAATTGTTCTAACAAATGTAAGTGACTATCCTTCCAAAACAAGTTTTCGAAAAATTTATTTATTCACATTAATTGCCCTTAGGAACCATTTTAATGACTGGTACAATCATTTCTTCTAAACTTATCCCCCCATGTTGAAAAGTATTTTTATAATAGCCCACAAAGTGGTTGTAATTATTGGGATAACATAAAAAGCCGTCTTCTTTTGCAAACACATAACTAGAGTTAACCGTGGGTACCGGAAGACCTGCTTTTGTAGGATCTTTAAATGCCAAAACATCTTTTGCATCGTAGTCTAAATTACGGCCATGCTTGTAGCGTAAATTTGCGGTGGTTTGTTTGTCGCCTACAATTTTACTCGGTGTATTTACCCGCACACTACCATGATCTGTGGCGAGTACGATTTTAATTTTTTTATCTGCAATTTTTTTAATGGCCTGGTACAGCGGACTGTGTTCAAACCAGCTTTTGGTAAGGCTTCTATAACTTGCTTCATCGCTAGCGAGTTCTTTTAATACTTCCATTTCTGTTCTTGCGTGGCTTAGCATATCAACAAAATTGTAGACAATAACACTCAGGTCATTTTGCAATAAATTATGCATATTGGCAAGCAAATGTTGCGCATCTGCGTGGTTCACAATTTTATGATAGCCTACACGTAAATCGTCTTTTTTTAATTTGGCAATATGAGCCCGCATAAATGTTTCTTCATGCAAGTTTTTGCCTCCTTCTTCATCGTCGTTTTTCCACTCCTCTTTAAACTTCTTTTCAATATCTATGGGGAGCATTCCCGAAAAAATCGCATTTCTACAATAATGGGTAGCGGTTGGTAAAATGGAGTAAAAAGTATCTTCTTCCAGCACCCTAAAATGTTCCTGAAAAATAGGCTGAATGGCTTTCCACTGATCAAACCGCAAATTGTCAATTAAAATAAAAAAAGTACTGGTTCCTTTTTCTACATGCGGAAGCACTTTGAACTGCAACAACTGATGGCTCATAATGGGTGCATTGGATGCACCAGGAGCTACCCAGCTCTCATAATTTTTACTGATGTATTTAAAAAATGCAGTGTTGGCTTCTTTTTTTTGTGCCTGTAAAATATCACGCATTTCGGGACTATCTGATTTCTCCATTTCAAGTTCCCAGTAAACTAGCTTTTTATAAATTTCCTGCCATTCATGAAAATCAGGATTCTCCTGGAGCTGCATAAACAACTTGGTAAATTCTTGTTGATACGCCGCTGTGGTACTCGCTGCCACCAGGTCTTTTTTATCAATAATTTTTTTAAGGCTTAATAATACCTGATTGGGATTCACAGGCTTGATCAAATAATCGCTGATTTGTCTACCAATAGCCTCATTCATGAGATTTTCGGTTTCATTTTTTGTAATCAGTACTACCGGCAGGTGCGGATGATCCATTTTAATTCGGCTCAGGGTTTCAAGTCCACTCATACCCGGCATGGTTTCGTCTAAAAGCACCACGTCTACAACGCTGGAACCTAAGTATTCGACAGCGTCAAACCCATTGGTAAACGTGATTACTTCATAACCCTTTTGTGTTAAAAAGATTTGTTGCGACTGCAAGCTATCTACTTCATCATCAACCCATAAGATCCTTCCTAAATGCATCAATTGTAGGTATTTAGTTAAAAAACGCTCCGTAAATCTATTTCATTCTTTGCTATCGAACTTCTATTTGTATTTTCGCAGCGGCCAATAGCTGGCAGTTTAACAATTTAACAACAGGCATGGTAGCACCAAAAAGAAAAATCATCAACGATCCGGTCTACGGATTTATTACGATCAATCATCCCCTGATTTTTTCAATTATAGCCCATCCTTATTACCAAAGATTAAGAAGGATTACACAAATGGCCATGGGTCAACTGGTGTATCCCGGCGCCGTGCATACCAGATTCCATCATTCATTAGGCGCCTACCATTTAATGGGTAATGCTGTTAATGAATTAAGAAGCAAGGGTACTATTATTACAGAAGAAGAAGAGATCGCAGTGAAGGCGGCAATTTTATTACATGATATTGGACATGGGCCTTATTCGCATGCGTTAGAACATGTGGTTGTAAAGGGGGTTCACCACGAAGCACTTTCACTTCAAATTATGCATGAAATGAATGCAGCATTTGATGGTCAATTAACCCTAGCGATACAAATATTTACAGGCGCTTACCATAAACCTTTTTTACACCAACTTATTAGCGGACAACTCGACGTAGACCGTATGGACTACCTTAGTAGGGATAGCTTTTTTTGCGGCGTGAGCGAAGGCGTTATTGGTTACGACCGCATTTTAAAAATGTTGGTTGTGGTAGATGGCCAACTCATGATTGAAGAAAAAGGAATTTATTCGGTAGAAAAATTTCTAGTGGCGCGCCGTCAAATGTACTGGCAGGTGTACCTACACAAAACGGTTTTATCTGCCGAAAAAATGTTGGTTAAAATTTTAGAACGCGCACGTAGTTTATATACAAGTTCCGATGCTGCCATGCAAACACAGTCGGCACTGGATTATTTTTTAGGCATATTTAATGGCAGTATGGATGCATTTGCACTTGAGCAGTTTTGCAGTTTGGATGACCATGATATCATGCACGCCATAAAACGCTGGAGCACCCATCCAGACAAGGTTTTGTCACTTTTATGTAGCCGTTTTTTAACACGAAAGCTGTACAAAACAACCATTCAATCGGAACCTTTTTTACCTGCTGCCATTGCTGCAAAACAAAAAGAAAGTGTCGATGCATTTAATTTAGATATATCCGAAATGGACTATGTATGTTTTACTGGAGAAGCTACCAATACACTCTATCAAACCAAAGACGAACGCATCAATATTTTATTTAAAGATGGAAGCATCAAAGACATTTCATTGATTGACAATGCACTGATCCATCAAAATTTATCTGCTGCTGTCAAAAAAAATTACATTTGTCAACTACTATAATTTTCTAGTATGCAATTTACTGCACAACAAATAGCTTTACTCGTTTCAGGTACCATCGAAGGTAATCCGGATACTACTGTTACCTCTTTTGGAAAAATCGAGGAAGCTGCTGCGGGGCAACTTTCTTTTTTAGCCAACCCTAAATACGAAGACTATTTATACACGACAAAAGCGTCTCTAATTATTGTAAATGAAAATTTACAATTACAAAAAAATATATCAGCTACACTTGTTCGCGTTAAAGACGCATACAGTGCATTTGCAACACTATTAACAACGTATCAAAACTTAAAAGCGCAGCAAAGAAAAGGTATCGAAACACCAAGCCATATTGCAAGTACCGCAACCCTTGGCACGGATGTTTTTGTTGGCGCCTTTGCATACATTGGCGAAAAAGTAACCATTGGCAATAACACCAAAATTTTTCCGGGTGCTTACATTGCAGAAAACGTTTCTATCGGAAACAACACCACCATTCATGCAGGTGTTAAAATTTATGAAGATTGCGTGATTGGAAATGACGTGATTATTCATGCCGGCACCGTAATTGGAAGTGACGGATTTGGTTTTGCGCCACAACCCGATGGCAGTTATCAAAAAGTGCCTCAAATTGGCAATGTATTAATAGAAGATCAGGTAGAAATTGGGGCAAACACCACCATTGACAGGGCCACCATGGGTTCCACCATCATTAAAAAGGGTGTTAAACTAGATAACCTCATACAAATTGCACATAATGTAGAAATTGGCAGTCAAACCGTTATTGCCGCTCAAACCGGCATAAGTGGTAGCACCAAACTGGGTCAAAAAATTATGATTGGGGGGCAGGCAGGCATAGCTGGTCATTTAACCATCGCAAACGGGGTTAAAATAGCCGGTGGAGCTGGTGTTACTAAAAATCTAGACGGCGAAGGAAAATCATACGCTGGCTTCCCGGCCGAAGACGCAAAACAGTCTTTAAAAGCCCAAGTTTACACCAGACAACTCCCAGAATTAGAAAAAAGGGTTAAAGAATTGGAAAAATTACTAGCAGAAATGCTTCAAAATGGTTCCAAATAGACCAAAACAGTGGTTTAACCACCCATAAATCATATTTTTGCGCTAGATTTTATCGTATTTAACATTCTAGCATGGACCAACATTTTAACCCAGACAAACAACATACCCTAGCAAGCTCTATTGGTATCAGTGGAACTGGTTTACATACAGGCGCACTTGTAGACATGACCCTTAAACCTGCCAATCCAGGTTTTGGATTTCAATTTCAAAGAACCGACCTAGCAGGGGAGCCCATTATTAAGGCGGATTGTGATTTGGTAACCGATACAAGTAGAGGAACCACTTTACAAGTTGGAGAAGCAAAAGTGAGCACTGTTGAACATATTTTAGCAGCGCTTGTAGGTATGGGTGTAGACAATGCACTTATTCAAGTGAATGGTCCAGAAATTCCAATTATTGACGGAAGTTCAACACCCTTTATTGAACTTATCGAAAAAGCAGGCGTGCTCGAACAAGACGCGACCAAACAGTGGTATAGCATTGATGAAAATATTTTTCATTACGACGAAGAGAAGCGCGTAGAAATGGTGGTGTTACCTGCGCTTGATTATCAAATTACAACACTTATCGATTTTAATAGCCCGGTATTAGGAACGCAACACGCAGGTTTAAAAACCATCAAAGATTTTAGAACCGAAATTGCCCCTTGCCGTACGTTTTGCTTTTTACATGAGCTAGAAGCCTTACTAGACAACGATTTAATCAAAGGCGGCGATATCAACAACGCCATTGTTGTAGTAGATAGGCCAGTAACGGATGATGAAATGACAAGGCTTGCAAAAGTATTCAAGCGCGAAAAAATTGAAGTCAAAAGCGAAGGCTATTTAAACAATTTAGAACTACGTTTTCCAAACGAACCTGCAAGACATAAACTACTTGATATTGTTGGAGACTTGGCACTTATTGGTTATCCAATTAAAGGCCGAATTATTGCCAATAGACCAGGTCATAGCAGCAACGTTGCTTTTGCAAAAAAAATTAAACAGTACATCAAAAAAAATAAACACGTTAAAGATGTACCTGTTTACGACCCTACCATTCCACCTGTATTATCACTGGTACAAATAGAAAAAACATTACCACACAGACATCCGTTTTTGCTGGTTGATAAAATCATTGAGTTAACAGACACCTATATTGTTGGTGTAAAAAATGTTTCATTCAACGAATGGTTTTTTCCTGGTCACTTTCCGGGCAACCCAGTAATGCCAGGTGTTTTACAAATTGAAGCACTTGCACAAACTGGTGGTATTTTATGTATCAATTCGATGCCGGAAGGACAATACGATACTTACTTTTTAAAAATAGACAATTGTAAATTCAAGCAAATGGTAAGACCTGGTGACACCATGGTTTTAAAACTTGAATTTATAAACCCAATCAGAAGAGGCATCTGCGAAATGCGCGGTACTGTTTATGTAGGTGGCAAAGTAGCCACAGAAGCAGACCTTGTAGCGCAAGTAGTTAAAAGACCATAAGTACTTTAAATCAATCAAATGACGCATCCGTATACGTACATAGACCCCAATGCAAAAGTAGCACCCAACGCAAAAATTGATCCATTCACCGTTATACATGGTGATGTTCAAATTGGTGAAGGCACATGGATTGGAAGTAACGTAACCATCATGGATGGGACGCGTATTGGAAAAAATTGCAGAATATTTCCGGGCGCAGTGTTGGGCGCTGTTCCACAAGATTTAAAATTTGATGGTGAAAAAACAACCGTAGAAATTGGAGACAATACCACCATTCGTGAATTTGTAACCATCAATAGAGGCACCACCGATCGTTGGAAAACTAAAGTAGGTAGCAACTGTTTGATCATGGCATATTCACACGTTGCACATGATTGTGTTATTGGAGATAATTGTATTTTAAGTAATAGCGTTCAACTTGCAGGCCACGTTGTATTAGGTGACTGGGTTTGGATTGCAGGCGTAAGTGCCGTTCATCAGTTTGTTACCATTGGTCAACACTCCTACATTGCAGGAGGTAGCCTTGTAAGTAAAGACGTGCCTCCTTATATCAAGGCGGTGCGCAATCCTTTAAGTTACGGCGGTGTAAACAGTGTTGGTTTAAAACGCAGAGGTTTTGAACTTGAGCGCATCAATCATATTTTAGATATCTACCGTATTATTTTTAATAAAGGGCTTAACACTACGCAAGCACTAGAATTTATTGAAGAAGAATTGCCAGCAAGTGATGAGCGAGATGAAATTGTAACATTTATCAGAGAAAGTGGCAGAGGCATCATTAAAAGATTTGTAAAAGGCGCAAGCGAAGAAGAATAATACCATGCAAATCCAACTCGAGCAAACGGGAAAAAAATACAATCGGGAATGGATTTTTCGCGGACTATCCCATACGTTTATTGCAGGAAAAAAATATGCTATTACAGGACCTAACGGCTCTGGAAAAAGTACGCTATTACAAACAATTGCAGGAAGCACCACTTTATCGGAAGGTGGCATTCAATATAGTATAGAGGGGCATATACTAGAACCCGAAAAAGCTTATCAACAACTTAGTATTTGCGCTCCCTATCTCACGCTCATAGAAGAAATGACCGCACTTGAATTTCTAGCTTTTCATGAAAGCTTTAAATCATTTATGCCAGGCATTACACCCAGTTCAATCTTAGAAACAATAGGACTAACTACTGCCGCCAACAAACAAATTAGGTATTATTCTAGCGGCATGAAACAGCGCATAAAATTAGCACAAGCTATTTTTTCTGATGTACCTGTTTTATTTTTAGACGAACCCTGTACCAATTTAGACGAAACGGGATATGCACTGTACCAATCACTTATTCAAAACTTCGCATCTAATAAATTAATTATTGTAAGCAGCAATGACAAATTAGAATATAATTTTTGTGAAGAAGTGATTGATATTAAAAAGTACAAATAAGCATGAACCCTAATATAGAAGTACTTTACCGTATAGCAGGTAATCATGAAAGAACCATTATTGGGCTCATGAGTGGCACTTCTGTTGATGGATTAGATATTGCTATTTGTAAAATTGCAGGGGGCGGAAAGGACACAAAAATAAACGTCACACACCACACTACTATTCCCTACGATTCAGCATTTAAAGCTGCCATTGCCCAAATATTTTCAATTAAATCCGTAAATCTTGAACAAGTAACCCTTTTGCATGCGCATATAGCAAGGGTTCACGCAAGCATGGTTTTGTCGGCGCTTACAAATTGGAATATCCAGCCTGCAAACGTCGATTTAATTGCAAGCCATGGCCAAACTATTTACCATGCCCCAGCATCTATGCATACGCAAAGCATATATGGCAATGCAACACTACAAATTGGAGATGGTGATATATTAAGCACTGCTACTGGCATTATTACCATTAGCGATTTTAGACAAAAACATATTGCAGCTGGTGGCGAAGGCGCACCGCTGGCTTTATTTGGCGATACTATTTTATTTGCGAGTGAAACTGAAAATAGAGTGTTATTAAATATGGGCGGCATCGCTAATTTTACGTATTTACCTGCCGGACAAACCACACATATCATTAGCACAGACGTTGGGCCAGCCAATACGCTTATTGATAGTTATGTAAAAGCAAATTATAATGGTCTTAGCTATGATGCAAACGGCGAAATTGCAAGCACTGGTAACATTAATGAGGCCTTTGTAAACGCAGTATTAGCGCATCCGTTTTTTAATGCTGCGTTTCCTAAAACCATTGGCCCCGAATTATTTAACCTAGCGTTTATTGAAGCCGCATGTAAAAGTGCAGGCATTGCAACCATGACGCATCCTGATATGATTGCTTCCTTAAGTTATATTACAGCCCGTGTAATAACAGATGGTATCTATAAAGTTGTGGGGGATGCTAATCTTGAATTAGTTATTTATGCAAGTGGCGGAGGTATTCATAACGCGTATATTATGCAGCAGTTACAAACCATGTGTCCAAATGCTTCTTTTAAAAACCTAGAAACACTCGGCGTACATCCTGACGCCAAAGAAGCTGTATTGTTTGCCATTTTAGCCAACGAAGCTGTTGCCGGTTCGCCATCACTCAGCATGGGAAAAATTAGCTTCCCACAGTAAAATTATCGGCAGCTCTATATGCATTGATAAGTGCAATTTCTCCTTCTTTACCGCCACCCGCTTTACCATGTTCCATACCATAGATGCCTCTGAAACCCTTATTGTGTATATGTTTGAACAGGTTCTGATAATTCATTTCGCCGGTACCTGGTTCGTTGCGTCCAGGATTATCTCCTATTTGGAAATACGCAATTTCATCCCAGCATAAGTTGATGTTGGCAATAATATTCCCTTCATTTCTTTGCATGTGGTACATGTCAAATAAGATTTTACAAGAAGGACTATTAACCGCCTTACAAATTGCATAGGTTTGATCGGTATGTCTTAAAAATAAATCAGGCGTATCGCTTAATGGTTCTAATACCATTATTAAATTATGTTTTTCAAAAATTTCGGCACCATAACGTAATGATTCAATAACCCTAGCCGTTTGAATACCCATTGGAAGTTGACGTGCAAAATTACCAGGTACTACAGTCATCCATTTTGCATTACAACGCTTGGCAACTTCGACAGCGTCGTTGCAATATTTTATAAATTTTTCGCGCCACTGCTTATCGCCACTTGTTAAAGAAACTTGAAGTGGCCAGTTATCGTAAGCAATTACAAATACGCCCATGCGCATATTTAAACGTGCAAGTGTATCGCCAATTTTTTGTTGCATTTGTGGTGTACGGGACATCATGCCATTGTCTTCGATAGATCTAAACCCTACACTATGCGCAAATTTGATTTGCTCAATAAAATCAGGGCCAGCGTGCGCACTAAACATACCATCATGAAAAGCATAATCGGCAGTAAATGGTTTTGAATCCAATACTTGTGCGTTAGTTTCTGCAGCCTTACTAATAAAAGGTAAAGAACCGGCAGCAATGGCTGCACCAGATAAAATATTTTTCTTTAAAAAATTTCTTCTTTCCATGATTTTTTGTTGAAGCTGATTAACGCCTACTGGCAATCAATAAATTAAGGTCGGTATATTTTAAATCAAATTTTTGACTGATATAAAAATCGGTTAAAGCACCTTTAAATAAATAAATGCCTTCCCTAAAATTCATGTCGTGCCATAGCATTTCATCTAATCCACCTTCATCACTAATGGTAAGCATCAGTGGCATGAGTACATTGCTAATGGCCTGGCTCGCCGTTCTTGCAAAACCAGATGGGATATTTGGAACCCCATAATGTATCACACCATGCTTTACAAAAGTTGGTTTTTCATGACTCGTTAATTCACTGGTTTCAAAACAACCACCTCTATCAATGGCAACATCAATAATAATACTGCCTGGCCTCATGGCAGCTACCATTTCTTCAGTTACCACAACAGGCGCTCTACCATACTCGTTACTTAATGCGCCTACTGCCACTTCACAAGTTTTTAATTGCTTGGCTAAAATTTTAGGCTCTAACACAGAAGTCCAAACGCGTTGGCCTAAATTATTTTGTAACTGCTTAAGCTTGTAAATATCGTTGTCAAATACTTTTACGGAAGCGCCTAATGCAAGTGCATTGCGTGTAGCACTTTCTCCAACAATACCGGCACCAACAATCACTACCTTGGTTGGTGGAATGCCACTGATACCACCAAGTAGCACCCCTTTACCTTTATTAAAACTGCTCAGGTACTGTGCTGCAATAAGCATAACGGCACTACCAGCAATCTCACTCATACTGCGAACAATTGGATAGGTACCACTAGCGTCTTTAAAATTTTCAAAACTTAAAGCCGTAATTTTTTTCTCCATCATCTTTTGAATGTCCGCTTGTTGGAGTGCAGAATAATGAATGGGAGAAATGATAATTTGATTGAGTTGTAATAAGGGTAAATCTTCAGAAACAATGGGTGCACTTTTTACAAGAATTGGACACTTAAAAATTTCATGTCGATCAAAAACAATATTAGCGCCCGCTTCACTATAATCGGCATCTGAGTAATGACTCCCCTCGCCCGCTAAATGTTCAATAGAAACTTCATTACCATTAGAAACCAAAACACCCACCGCCTCAGGCGTTAGTGCGATACGATTTTCTTGAAACGCCGTTTCTTTGGGTATTCCAATATGCAATTTTGCACCAAGTGGTTTGATATCTAGCGTTTCTTCGAGGGTTTCGTATAAAAAAGAAGTAGAGATGGTAGGTTTACTAGTAGCCATAATGTTAAAGTTAGCATTTTACACTAGAATATATATGCCTCGTTTTTTCATCAATAAGAGACAAGCGCAGTTCAAATACAGGTCCGGTTAAAAGCGCAGGTACATTTTCGGGCCATTCAATAAAACAGGTATCGCCACTATGTAAATGCTCGTCAATGCCGGCTCTCACGGCTTCTTCCAAAGACCCTAATCGGTACCAGTCCATATGAAAAATACTGCCCCCCGGATGCTGGTATTCATTTACGAGTGCAAAAGTTGGACTACTCACCGTGTCAATTACGCCCAAGGACTCACAAATGGCATGGATCAATGTCGTTTTACCAGTACCCATGGGGGCATAAAAAGCCCAAATAGGGGTGTCCTTGCCTTGAGCCCAAACAGCGGCCGCAACTTCCTTAATTTGGTCTAGGGTAAAATTTTGATCCATGAAACAAATATACAAACAAAGGCCTCCGAATGAAGTAACTTTGTAGCAAAATACGTCTTATGGAAAAAGTGAATTGGAAGGTAAAAGGCATGAGCTGTACCAACTGTGCACTTAGTGTAGACAAAGTGCTTACCGGCTCTGGAATGGAGGAAGTGAAGGTGAATTTTATGGAGGGCGAAGTAAGTTTTAACGCCCCCGCAAATACCAATAAAAAAGCACTACAAAAAGAGGTAGAAGCGCTCGGTTACCAAGTGGCTGGAGAAGGTTTAGACGCCAACAATGCTTCAAAAAAAATATTTAGTTCGCACTTACAACGTTTTTGGTTTTGCTTGGCATTTACATTGCCACTGATGTTGCATATGGTTCCAGGTGTACATATTCATGTACTCATGAACCCCTACGTGCAACTAGGTTTAACCATTCCTGTTTTTGTATTAGGTATGTCTTATTTTGGCAAAAGTGCGATCCTAAGTATTGCAAAAGGCATACCCAATATGAATGTACTGGTTGCACTTGGCGCCGTTGCTGCATTTGGATATAGTTTGTATGGAACCATCATTGGAGAAGCAGAAAATTATTTATTTTATGAAACCACAGCTACCATTTTAACCCTCGTTTTTTTTGGCAATTGGTTAGAAGATAGATCCGTACAAACAACACAAGCTGCTTTAAAAAAATTAGCCGTGTCGCAAAAGACAATGGCCAATCTTATTGCCTTTGATGAAAACCACCAAGAGCTCGTATTTCCGGTAGAAAACACCAGTTTAAAAGTTGGCGATATTGTACTTATAAAAAATGGCGAAACCGTACCCATGGATTGCAAAATTTTATGGGGAGAAGCTAGTATCAACGAAGCCATTATTTCTGGTGAAAGCGTACCCGTTATTAAAAAAATGAATGACCTGCTTATTGGTGGTAGCATGGTAGAATCCGGCACGATCAAAGCTTATATAACAGCTGTTGGTGAAAACACAGTGCTTGCAAATATTTTAAACCTCGTAAAACAAGCACAAACCGAAAAACCTCCTGTTCAACAACTTGCCGATAAAATATCTGCCATTTTTGTGCCTACTGTTATTGGCATTGCACTTCTCACCATTGTAGGAAATTATTTTTTTGCTTCACTTCCCTTTAGTAGTTCATTGTTAAGAGGTATTGCCGTTCTTGTTATTTCATGCCCATGTGCTATGGGCCTCGCAACACCTGCAGCCATTGCTGTTGGGCTAGGTAGAGCTGCACGGGGTGGTGTGCTTTTTAAAAATGCAAGAAGCTTAGAAATATTTAAAAGCATTAAGCAGGTTGTTTTTGATAAAACCGGAACGCTTACCACTGGTAAATTTACCGTTACAAATTTCACCTTGTCTCCTACTGCTACAATTGATGAAAGTACTTTTAAGCAAATTGCTTTTTCATTAGAAAAATATGCCAACCACCCCATTGCAAACGCTATCGCTGCTGCTTGGAAAACAAAAGAAGATATACGCTGGCAAAAAATTGAGGAGCAAAAAGGACTTGGCATGTTTGCCACCGACAAAGAGGGTAATACCTATATAGCTGGATCCTTTAAAGTTGCTACACAACATACCACAGACCATAGCCACAATGTATATATTTTAAAAAACAACATTTTACTTGGGTACATTGATGTTGCTGATGAAATTAGACCAGAGGCTAAAGAAGTTATTACAACCTTAAAGCGCATGGGTCTTCAGCCCATTTTATTAAGTGGTGATAAAAAAGAAAAATGCGCACTCGTTGCCAATGAATTAGGCATCACTGAATTTTATTACGAGCAAACGCCAGCTAATAAACTAGATAAAATTGGAAGCTTAACCCTCCAAGCGCCTACTGTAATGGTAGGTGATGGTATCAATGATGCACCAGCGCTTGCAAAAGCTACTGTTGGGGTATCATTAAGTGAGGCTTCACAAATAGCCATGCAAAGTGCGCAGGTAGTACTCATGAACCATGGCATTAAAAATTTACCACTCGCTTTAGGACTTGGCAAACACACATACCTCACCATTAAAGAAAATTTATTTTGGGCCTTTGCCTATAATATTGTTGCCATTCCGGTAGCGGCTTTTGGTTTTTTAAATCCAACATTTGGCGCACTTGTAATGGGCCTTAGTGATGTAGTACTTGCCATCAATTCTATACGACTCAATTTTAAAAGGGTAACACGTTAAGCGCCGCATGTCTACACCATTACAAATACTAGAAAAATATTGGGGGCATGATCAGTTTAGGCCACTCCAATCCGATATCATTGATACGGTATTGGCTCAAAAAGACGTGTTGGCATTATTACCTACCGGAGGCGGTAAATCTATTTGTTTTCAGGTTCCCGCGCTCTTACAAGATGGCATGTGCCTCGTTATTAGCCCACTTATTGCGCTGATGCAGGATCAGGTAAGTAACTTACAAGAAAAAGGAATTGATGCTGCTGTCATTCATAGTGGCATGCCTTTTGGCGCTGTTAAAGAAACGCTACAAGCATGTACTAGCGGCGCGTTTAAATTTTTATACCTATCCCCTGAACGCATCGAATCAAATTTATTTAAAGAATATTTACCAGCACTAGACATTTCACTGATAGCAGTAGATGAAGCGCACTGTATTGCGCAGTGGGGGTATGATTTTAGACCTCCCTATTTGCGTATTGCGGATTTAAGAAAAGAACTGCCCGGTGTACCTGTTATTGCATTAACAGCATCAGCAACCAAAGAAGTAGAAACTACCATACTTGAAAAATTGTCGTTTAAAGATTACGCTATTTTTAGACAACCCTATAAACGTCCAGCGCTCTCCTATAGTTATTTTGAAGTAGAAAGTAAAATCAATAAGACCCTCGAAATTATTAAAAGTGTTAAAGGAGGCGGTATTGTTTATTGCAACACAAGAAAACAAACAAAAGATATTGCCGAACTATTACAGCTTCAAAAATTGAGTGCCGATTATTACCACGCAGGACTCAGCGCTGAAGAACGACAGTTAAAACAAAAAAAATGGATGGCTGGAGAAACGCGCATCATGGTGTGCACTTCTGCATTTGGTATGGGGATCGATAAAGATGATGTACGCACCGTTATTCATTACGATATGCCAGACTGCCTAGAAAATTATTACCAAGAAGCAGGTAGAGCTGGGCGTGATGGCAAAAAAGCGTACGCAGTTTTACTTGCCACCAGCGCTGATATCACCAAGGCCCGTAACCTACACGAGACTAGGTTTCCAGCCATTGAAGTGATCAAAAATATTTATCAATCGATTGCCAATTATTTACAACTACCGGTGGGTATTGGTGAAGGCAGTTATTATGATTTTAATATACTGGAATTTTGCAACAACTTTAAATTGGACCTTGCAACAGTAACCCAAACATTAAAAGTATTGGAACTAGAAGGGCATATTCAATTTTCTGAAAACATATTTTTACCCACACAAGTTTGCTTTACATGCTCCAAAGAAAGTTTAGAAAATTTTGAGCAGGCATACCCTGCATTTGAACCGCTCATCAAAGCACTTTTAAGAAGTTACCAGGGCATATTTGATAACCGCATTTCGGTATTTGAAAAAAGACTAGGCGGCATATCTAAACTTGATGTAAAGGGCGTACAAAAGCAGTTGCAGCAATTAGCGGCTATGGGTATTATCGAATATTTGCCTCAAAAAGAAACGCCGCAAATTCATTTTTTAGTGAACCGAGCGCCTGCTGCTTTTTTACATATTGATAAAGATCAATACCTCAAACGTAAAAATGCTTTTACCACCCGAATAAATACCCTGATAAACTTTGCAACAAACCCAGGCTGCTGCCGGAGTGTTTTTATAGGGAACTATTTTGGAGACATCGACAAAGACAGTTGTGGTATTTGCGATTACTGCCTGTCGCTTAAAAAAAATAAAATAGACGAAGCAAGTTTTGCTTCCATAGAAAAAGCTTTGTTTTTATTAGTGGGCAAAGCACCCGTGTCCACCGCTCATATCATTGCTACCATTGGGAAAGAGAAAAAAGAAAACACCTGGGAAGTAATTCGCTTTTTGGAATCTGAGAACAGATTGATAATGAACGAAGACGGCACCATTCAGCTCGTTTAAATTTGTTTTAACAAAATATTGGAAGTTCAACTGCATCAACAGTTATTAATTTACCTTTATTTCACATAAAATAGTATCCCATGGAAGAAGCAAAAAAATACAAGATTTTACTTTGTGAAGACGACACCAACCTAGGCATGGTTTTAAAAAATTACCTAGAACTCACAGACTACGATGTAACACTAGAGCGTGATGGCCGTTTGGGATTGGCCGCTTTTCAGCGCGAAAAATTTGACATCTGTTTGTTGGACGTGATGATGCCCAATATGGACGGCTTTACGCTAGCAGAAGAAATTAGAGACGTAGATCCAGATATACCCCTGTTTTTCTTAAGTGCAAAAACCATGAAAGAAGATATTATTCAGGGTTATAAGCTTGGTGCCGACGATTATATTACCAAGCCTTTTGATAGTGAGGTATTGCTTTTAAAAATCAAAGCAATGCTTAAGCGAGGCGAAGAAGAAAATAAAATCAACGACAATATTGAATTTGATTTAGGAGGTTATCATTTTAATCCAAGACTTCGTGAATTAAAAATTGGCGCTACAGTTCATATTTTGTCACCTAAAGAAAATGAGCTCCTTAAAATGTTAGCAGAACATAAAAACGATTTGCTACCTAGAGAAAGAGCACTCAAAAAGATTTGGGGTAGTGACACTTACTTTAATGGAAGAAGTATGGACGTGTACATTGCTAAATTACGCAAGTACTTAAAAGAAGATACACAAATCGAAATCGTTAACATTCATGGTAACGGATTTAGACTTGTAGCTCCATAGTAATTACTCAGAAAATAAATTAGGCTTGCTTGATAAGCCTGCTAAACGGCCAAGGTGTGTATACGCTTTGGCCGTTACTTCTCTACCCCTAGGCGTACGTTGTAAAAATCCTTCTTGAATTAAAAAAGGCTCATACACTTCTTCAAGTGTGCCAGCTTCTTCACCTACTGCAGTAGCAATGGTTGTTAATCCTACAGGACCCCCTTTAAATTTATCAATAATCGTGAGCAAAATACGGTTATCCATTTCATCGAGGCCGTGGGCATCTACATTAAGCGCTTTTAATCCGTGCTGCGTAATGCCTAAATCAATTTTGCCATCATTTAATACTTGTGCAAAATCACGAACCCTACGAAGCAAGCCATTGGCAATACGTGGTGTTCCTCTGCTTCTGCGCGCAATTTCAAAAGCGGCGTCGGTATTAATTTTTGTATTTAATATGGTTGCACTTCTTTCAATAATTTTTTGAAGGGTATCGGCCTGGTAATATTCGAGTCTTGATTTAATACCAAAACGAGAAAGTAGTGGCGCCGTTAATAACCCCGATCTAGTAGTAGCGCCAACGAGTGTAAATGGATTTAAATTAATTTGAACACTTCGTGCATTAGGGCCAGAATCAATCATGATGTCAATTCTAAAATCCTCCATAGCAGCGTATAAATATTCTTCTACAACTGTACTTAAGCGGTGAATTTCATCAATAAATAAAACATCGTTAGGCCCTAAATTGGTTAGTAGCCCTGCTAAATCGCCTGGCTTTTCTATTACAGGGCCCGAAGTTTCTTTAATATTTACACCAAGCTCATTGGCCACAATACGGCTCAGGGTTGTTTTACCTAATCCGGGAGGGCCATGAAATAAAACGTGGTCTAATGCTTCTCCTCTAAGTTTTGCCGCCTTAATAAAAATAACGAGGTTTTCAATGAGTTGAGGCTGCCCCGAAAAATCATTGATTTCGGATGGACGTATAGCGTTTTCAAACTCCTTGTCTGCAGAAGTTAAATTAGAAGCGTCGGTATTTAAAT
>JACCDN010084643.1_pt1 | contig 25320 bp, 25 predicted proteins | sample 7441691 | NCBI WGS metagenome assembly JACCDN01 (sample SAMN15323439, study PRJNA562643) | freshwater metagenome | isolation source: river surface water | place: USA:Blue River Watershed | collected 2017-08-16 | reverse complement strand
GGGCGCAAATCAAATCGTACTCATCGAAAAAGAGAAAAGAACATTTAAACAGCTACAAGCCCAATATCAACAATTGATTTCCTCCCCAATCACAGGCCATTTGGAAATCATTGAGGGAGATGGCCTTGCCTATATGCGTCAATTGGATAAGGATTCATATCATTTGGTACTCCTTGATCCCCCATTTAGTCAGCCTGAGGTATTGAAGGCTGCCGTTATCGAGGCTGCGCGCATATGCGATGATCGATTTGGAGGAGGAATTTATATCGAATCCTCGATTGCGCAGGAGTTATCTGAACTTGAGAAATTACTGGTAGGCTGGACCTGTGTGCGTCAGATGCAAACTGCCCAGACAAGAGCGGCATTATTTAGGCGCACTTCGGGCTAAACTCATCATTATTTAGTTTAAAAAGGGGTGCTTTTATGACCATAGCTGTTTATCCAGGAACCTTTGATCCTTTTACACGAGGACATGAAGACTTGGTGCGTCGGGCATCCAGTATTTTTACCAAGTTGATCGTTGGGGTTGCTGATAGTAGAAGCAAAAAGCCAATTTTTACTCTTGATGAGCGTATTGAAATTGCTAAAGAGGTACTGGGGCACTATCCCAATGTTGAGATTGCAGGCTTTTCTGGTTTGCTCAAGGATTTTGCAAGGGAACACAATGCTAGAGTAATTGTGCGTGGCCTGCGGGCAGTTTCTGATTTTGAGTATGAGTTTCAGATGGCCGGGATGAACCGATATTTATTGCCTGATGTAGAAACCCTATTCTTAACACCTTCTGATCAATATCAGTTTATTTCTGGTACGTTTGTCCGTGAGATTGCCTTGATGGGCGGGGACGTCAGTAAATTTGTCTTCCCCTCGGTCGAAAAATGGTTACACAAGAAGAACGCGCAAGCCAAATCAAAATAAGCTATCCTGATCTTGATTCAAAATGAAGGATGTAAGCCATGGCCTTAATGATTACAGACGAGTGCATTAATTGTGACGTCTGTGAGCCCGAGTGCCCTAATGATGCAATTTATATGGGGCTTGAAATCTACGAGATTGATCCGAATAAATGCACTGAGTGCGTTGGGCATTTTGATGCGCCTCAATGCCGTCAAGTATGCCCCGTTGATTGCATTCCCTTGCATCCAGATTACTTAGAAACTCAGGAACAGCTATTGAGTAAGTATCAAATCCTAACTAAAGCGAAAGCGAACACTTAGGTAACCATCAGTCTGGGCCATGCAACACCTGCATGGCATTTTGAGTGTCTCCCTTAAGTAACAAGGGGAGTATTTTTAAGGCTTTATCGATGGATTGGTCGATTTTGCTTTGTTCTTCACTACTCGGTTTTTTTAATACATAGTCGGCAACATCCATTTTGGATTGGCCTCCTGGAAGATCTCGAGGGTGGCCGATTCCAAAGCGTAAGCGCCAAAATTGAGGGCTAGAAAGATGCGATTGAATATCTTTGAGCCCATTATGGCCACCGTTACCACCACCTTGTTTCAGACGCGCGGTCCCTGGCTTTAAATCTAACTCATCATGAACCACCAAGACCTCTTGGGGAGAGATTTTATGAAAACGGCACAGCGGTCCAACTGATTCACCGCTCAGGTTCATATAGGTATCAGGTTCTAATAGGTAAATATCGTGACCCTCTAATTGGATCTTCGCAACGCGGCCTAAAAAGCGCTTTTCTGTTTGCAAAACCTGTTTATTTTGCTGGGCGAGACGCTCAACAAACCAAAAGCCTGCATTGTGGCGATCATGCTCATGTTTAGAGCTTGGGTTTCCGAGGCCAACAATTAAACGAATCATATGCAGTATGCGGTCGATATTTTCTTAATCATCCAACTATAAACGAGTCACCTCTGACCATAAAAAAACCCGCACAAGGCGGGTTCTTAGCAAGTGGAAAAGGGAGATTAACTCTTTGCCTCTTTATCCTTTGCATCTTTATCACCAGCCGCCGCTGCTGTGGCATCAGCAGCAGGCGCAGCAGCAACTGCGCTTGGCTCTGGTTCTGCTTTAACCGTTGGAATACGTGCGTTAGCAATAACAGGGTTTTCTTGTTCGACATGCAAGACCAATGAAACACCTTTGGGTAAAGAAACATCTTTTGCATGAATGGATTGACCAACCACAATTTTGCTGAGATCCACTTCCAAGAACTCGGGGAGGTCTGCCGGTAAGCAGGTAATTTCCAGCTCATTCGCAATATGGCTAACAACTGCGCCACCGAATTTAACAGCCTCAGAGTCCTCGGCGCCCTTGAAGTGCAGAGGTACGCGCATATGAATTTTTTCTGTCGCAGAAACACGTTGAAAATCGACGTGCAATACGAGAGGTTTGAATGGATGCATCTGGTAATCACGCAGCAAGGCTTTTTGTGATTTACCGTTGAGTTCAATGTCCAAAATGGAGGAATGGAAGGCCTCTTTACGCAGAGCGTGGAATAAGGCGTTATGGTCTAACTCGATTGCGCAGGGAGATTCTTGCTTTCCGCCATAGATAATCCCGGGGGTTTTCCCAGAATTGCGCAGGCGGCGGCTCGCACCAGTGCCCTGTACGCTTCTTTCAAATGCAACTACTTTCATGATGACTCCTAAGAAGGTTAATTTCCGTTCGCGACCAAACGGAAAGCCTTCGATTATAGCCCGAAAGGCCTAAAAAACCTCCAAAAATGCCTAGTTTTGGGCTTTAATCAGCAAAAAGCGACATGACTGAATCGCCTTTAGTGATCCGAGAGATGGTCTCAGCCAGTATGGGGGCAACACTTAACTGCCTGATTTTATTAACAGCTTTCGCATCCGCATTGAGTGGAATGGTGTCAGTGACCACTAACTCATCGATCTCAGAATTGGCAATTCTGGCTGCGGCGCCCCCTGATAAGACAGGGTGGGTACAGTAGGCAGTCACACTTTTTGCGCCACGTTCTTTCAGGACCTCGGCAGCCTTGCACAAAGTGCCGCCGGTATCAATGATGTCGTCCATGATGACGCAATGGCGATTTTCGACTTCACCGATTAAATGCATCACCTCAGAAACATTGGGTTTGGGACGTCGTTTATCAATAATGGCCAAATCACAGCTTAATTGCTTGGCAAAGGCTCGGGCACGAACAACACCGCCAATATCGGGAGAAACCACGGTTAAATCAGCCTGGTTCTTAGCTCTTAGATCGCCCAAAAGGACTGGGGAGGCATAGATATTATCGACGGGGATATCAAAAAATCCCTGAATTTGATCTGCATGCAAATCCATGGTTAGAACCCTTTCAACACCGGCAACGGACTGGAGCATATTGGCCACAATACGAGCTGATATGGCAACGCGAGCAGAGCGTGGGCGACGATCTTGCCGGGCATAGCCAAAATAGGGGATAACGGCGGTAATTCGGTTTGCGGAGGCCCGTTTAAGGGCGTCAATCATGATCATCAGTTCCATGAGGTTGTCGTTTGTAGGAACGCAGGTGGATTGGATCACAACAACGTTTTTACCCCTGACATTCTCTTGAATTTCAACCTGAATCTCGCCATCTGAAAAACGCCCAACGAAGGCTTTTCCTAGCTCCAGCTTCATTTGTTTGGCTACTGCCTCGGCAAGGGCTGGATTGGCATTGCCAGTAAAGATGGTGAGCGCGTCAGAGTTCATGGTCTTGGCTTTTTGTTGGTTATCAATCATAACGATGGCAGGGGAGGAAGGACTCGAACCCTCGCATGCCGGAATCAAAATCCGGTGCCTTGACCAACTTGGCGACTCCCCTGTGGCGTCTACTGATTAAACCGAATTGTAAGCGGGATTTTGTTTTAATCCCCGAACAAGCCGACCTACCCACCCAGAGGGAAGTTTTTGCAATATGTGATCGATTTCATTTGTGCCGAGTACTTTGGGTACAGCAACAAATACACAACTGCCAGACCCGGACATTCTTTTTGCCGAATTAGGAAGTTGCTGCGAGATCCAATCTAATGCTCGATTTACCTCTGGGCAGATCATGCCAGCTACTGGTTGCAGATCGTTCCCAAATTGGGGATCGGACCAGTGGCCGGCAAGAAAGTGTGAGATTGTAATCGGAGCATGATTGCGGGTCAACGTTTCTGCTTGGAATACATCTTTGGTGGCGATTGATTTACCTGGGAATATAACTAGAAATTGATCCTCAGGGAGTTCGATTGCCTCTAGATGCTCCCCGATTCCTTGTACAAATGCAGTTTGCCCAAAGAGAAAAAATGGCACATCAGCACCAAGCTCTAAGCCGAGGTTCATTAACTCGGATTGACTAAGATTTAAATCCCAGAGTCGATTTAAGCCAATCAAAACACTTGCCGCATCGGATGAGCCACCGCCCAAACCAGCGCCCATAGGAATATTTTTTTTCAAGGCAATGGACGCCCCAAATGGATAGGCAGTATGCCTTTTTAAAAGGTGCGCTGCTCGAACAACCAGATCGTTTTCCGCAGCAACCCCATTGGCACCAAGCGGCCTCGTAATATCATTACTCTCTAGGAATCGTAAGGTGATGCTATCGCACCAATCAATCAACTGAAAAGCAGATTGCAGTTCATGGTAACCATCGTCACGCTGCCCTGTGATGTGAAGAAATAAATTTATCTTCGCAGGAGCAAGAAGCTCAATCTCTTTACTCATTCACTTGGTCAAAAATCAATCGCACATCAATCGTGCCCGTATTGGTATTGCGAGTCATGCTTAAACGCTCGATCTTTTTGGCTTCACTCCAAACATATGCCAAATTCCATCCATCTTGTCGAATATTTTTTACTTGCCCTCGTTCATCGCGCTCTAGGCGCGCTGCGCTACCAGGGCGTACTTGACCATTCAGCCAGTTAGATAAGCCCCGTGCCGGCAGTGGTAGACCAAGCGTATTTTGTAATAGCGTATCGGCATCAATTGCTGTAACTTTCTGACCATCGCGTTCTAAAATTGCCTCGCCTGGATTAATAACGATCTTAGCAATGGCGCTCCCCATAGGACTGCGTATTTCCAGAGTATCGCTGTAGCCATTTTTACTTAGAGTAAAACTGCCAGTCCCGCCTTGCGTTTTGCTGTTGGGGCGGTCACTCATTTTGACTGCAAACCGCCCATCCCATTGATTAGCAATCTTATCAACCGAGAGTATCCAATCGGGCTTGAGGCGTTTTAATGTCTCTTTTAGAGTTGGATTATTTGCATCGATTAGTTCTCCCTGGCGCCAAGCTGCTTCTGCTTCTAAGGGCCGATTTAAAACCCAGAGTACTTCGCCAAGGTGAGCGGCAATATCTGCTTCTGGCTTCATCCGAAAAGCATCTTGCAGTTGGGTTAATGCAAGAGACGTTTTGCCTAAACGAAAGTTCACCCAACCCAAGCTATCTAAAATAAATGCATCATTTGGTGACAATGTATGTGCTTTAAAAATGAGTTCGTACGCTTCAGATAATTTGATGTTTCGATCTGCTAATGAGTAGCCTAAGGCATTTAATGAGTTGACATCGTTGGGATTCTTTTTGAGGATACTGCGGAGTGTTTTTTCCATTACCTCAAATTGACCAGCTTTTTCAGCTGCTAGCGCATAGCTATACAAAATCTCAGGATTATTAGGTGGGGGCACTAAAGCCGAGATGATTTTGTAATAGGCGCGCATCGCAGCGCTTTCATCCGATGCTCGACCAATTAAGCTTTGCCATTGTTTGAGTGTTTGCTCCCTCTCGCTAAGCGATTGTTGGTTTAGGAGGGCAATTGCTGGTTTGACGGATTCAGACCAACGCTGATTGAGCATGAGGAGTGTAACCAGAACCTCTTTTGGCCTTGTTTGTGATGGCTTTGATAGTTCATCCCAAGTTTGTGCGGCTACTAGAGCTAAATCAGCAGCATTTGCAGCAATGGCAATTTCCATTGCGCGCTGTGCCAAATCAGCCTCGCCGGTTTGCCGTGCAAGACTTAGGTAGGTTTGGTAAGCCAAGCCTGCCTCACCCCGTTGAAGAGCAATTTCGGAGGCTAAGATTTCAAATACTTGTTCACCAGTAGCCCCCTTTGCTTGCTGTTGTGCAGAAGAGGGCTGGGAGATCAGGATAAAAATGAGGGCAAGCGAAAGCGTAAAGAGGCTTCGTAAATCAAGCCCACTTACTTGTTTTTGCATGAAATTCATATTCATAAGCACATTCTAATCCTCGAAACTACAATTCATTTATGCCAGAACTACCAGAGGTTGAAGTCACTCGTCTAGGAATCAAGCCCCATATTGAGGGACGGTCTGTAACCGGGGTAAGCATCTTGGATGGCCGCCTACGCTGGCCCGTGCCAAAATCGTTGCCTAAGCGATTACTTGGTCAGCGTCTTAGTACGATTGAGAGAAGAGGTAAGTATTTGTTGCTCAAAATGGATACCGGCCATTTGTTGATTCATTTGGGCATGACTGGAGTTTTGCGGGTTCTGCCTACGGCTGATGGAATTAAGCCACACGATCGGGTGATGATTCATTTTGGTGAGATTGGCTTGCGCCTTCATGACCCTCGTAAATTTGGCGCTGTTTTATGGCATCCATTTTCTAAAGGGGCGATCGAGAATCATCCCCTGCTAAAAAAATTAGGCCCCGAGCCACTTGCTGCAGAATTTGCTGGTGATTTGGGTGCAGAACGTTTATTTCGATTCTCCCGCAAACGGACGGTCGCAGTGAAATCCTTTTTGCTGGCCGGTCAGGCTGTTGTGGGCGTGGGAAATATTTATTGTTCAGAATCGTTGTTTGAAGCAGGTATTCATCCGCGCCTACCAGCTGGCAAGTTAACAAAAGCACAATGTGAGCGTTTAGCCAAATCGGTACGGGATGTTTTGACTAAAGCGATTAAGGCTGGCGGTAGTAGCTTGCGTGACTTTGTGGATGCGCATGGCGAGCCCGGCTACTTTATGATGCAAACCAAGGTCTACGATCGCGCAAATGAACCTTGCCGAATTTGTAAAACACCTATTGTGCAAATTGTTCAGGCTCAGCGCTCTACGTATTTTTGCCCTATTTGCCAACGACGTTAAAGCATGTCATTCGCAACTACGATTATCCGTTGGCACGCTAAATATGGACGTACAGGCTTACCTTGGCAGAATAAGCGTGATCCCTATGCGATTTGGGTCTCTGAAATCATGCTCCAGCAGACGCAAGTGAGTACCGTAAAGGAGCGCTATCAACTTTTTATGAAGCGTTTTCCGACCGTGAAGTCCCTGGCAAACGCACAGATTGATGAAGTGATGGCTTTATGGAGTGGACTGGGATATTACTCTCGAGCGCGAAACTTACATCGTTGCGCGCAAACAATCATGACTGAATTTTCTGGAGAGTTTCCACGCAATATTGATCAACTGGAAAGTCTCCCTGGTATTGGTCGGTCAACTGCTGGAGCCATTGCTGCTTTTGCCTATCAGGCACACACTCCTATTTTGGATGCAAATGTAAAGCGCGTCTTAAGTCGCTTTTTTGGGATTGCAGGTGATCTACAGAATCAAAAAACGACTAAGGAACTTTGGCTCAAAGCGCAAGAGCTCTTACCAAAATCGGCAGAAAAGATGCCGGTTTATACCCAAGCCTTGATGGATTTTGGAGCCACTTGGTGCACGCCAAAGCAGGCCAAGTGTATGGCGGAGCCCAGCGCACAATGTCCCATGATGAAATCTTGCTTTGCTTATCAAAGCAATCGTGTTTATGAAATTCCGACTAAGAAAAAAAAGTCTGTTTCTCCATCCTTTCAGACGCAGATGTTTCTAGTCGAATGTGGAGAATTTGTATTACTGGAGCGTAGGCCACCCAAAGCAATATGGGGTGGCTTGTATTCATTACTTGAGTTGCCTTGGGAACAGCTAGATGTGGCCCCTGTGAAAATCACTCTCCATAATGCTCCAAAATTGATCAAGCAAACTGTCCTTGGTGAGCAACAGATTTCCATCAATGATAGGCAAATCATTTCAGTGACAGCATGTAACCCGATTGACCATATTTTTAGTCATCGCCGCCTGAAGATTTATCCCTATATTCTTCAGCTGAAAAAAAAATGGTCACTTACCCCAGGAAATGTAATGTGGGTGAAGAAAAGCCATCTAGGGCAAATTGGCTTGCCTCAGCCAATCCGACTATTTCTAGAGTCAAGTTCGCGATGACGTTCTAGAAAATAAACATTGTTAATTTCTTTTTTTCCTGAAAAATAATTTTTCAGTTGATGGACAATATAAACGGAGCGATGTTGGCCGCCTGTGCAGCCAATTGCAACCGTTAAGTAACTTCGACCATCTTGTAAATAGCGAGGCAGCCATTTTTCGAGATAGGCCTTGATGTCGGCTAGCATTTGGCCAACTTCAGGAAACTCGCCTAAATAGTCGGCAACTGGCTTATCTTTGCCGCTCAGCTCCCGCAAGGGGGCTTCATAGTGGGGATTGGGCAAGCAGCGTACATCAAAAACGATATCAGCTTCACTGGGCACTCCCTTTTTGAAGGCAAAGGATTCAAAAATAAGGGCAAGTCCAATCGGTTTCTCTTTGAGATGCTCTGTGATCCATTGCCGCAAGGTGTGGGCGGGAATATGACCAGTATCAATTTGTTGCGCTTGTTCTGCTAAGGGCGCGAGCATTTCGCGTTCTTTTTCAATCACATCAATTAAGGTCGTGGATTCATTTGGATTGGAAAGAGGGTGGCGCCGTCTTGTCTCAGAAAATCGTTGCACTAGAGTATTCGTATCTGCATTTAAGAACAGAATCTCTACCTCATGTTTGGAGCGTAATTTTTGTAACAGTGCCGGTAATTGCGAAATCGACTCGCCTCTGCGAGCATCAACTGCAATTGCAATTTGCCTGCGTTGTTCTAACTCCATTGTCTCAACTAATCTTTCAATAAGGGAGACGGGTAAATTATCGATGCAGTCATAACCAGAGTCTTCAAAAGCCCGCAGAGCGACTGATTTGCCAGAACCGGAGATACCAGTAATGAGCTGAATTCGCATCTTATAAAAGACGACCTTGGGATTTATTACTATCGCTATCGAGATTCATTTGATTGCGCTGGCGCTCGATGAATTCTTTTAATGTATCAATACCGCGCAACTGTAGGATGGTATTTCGAACTGCTGCTTCAACTAGTACGGCCAAATTTCGTCCTGCAGCCACTTGGATTTTTACAGTACGAATAGGAATATCAAGTACGTCAATAAATTGAGATTCAATGGGCAATCTTTCAAACTCACCATCATTGCGCCGTACAAGCTGAACAATGAGGCGAAGCTTAAGTTTGCGACGAACAGCCGTTTCTCCAAAAATTGTACGAATGTCTAATAAACCCAAGCCGCGTACCTCTAAGAGATCACGCAGAATATCTGGGCAACGACCTTCAATATAGTCTGGGCCAAGGCGTGTGAAATCTACCGCATCGTCAGCTACTAAGCCATGACCACGGGAGATAAATTCAAGACCTAATTCACTTTTTCCCAGACCCGACTCACCGGTGATTAGGACGCCAAGACCCAGGATATCCATGAATACGCCATGCATGGTGATGCAGGGGGCGCCGATTTTAGTTAAGTAAAAACGGAGATGATCGATAACTTCAGCTGCTGATGTGCTGGTTGAGAACAGAGGGGTTGAGGAGCGCTGGCAGTACAACTGCAACTCTTCATCGGGCTTGCATCCGTCGGCAACAATAATGCAGGGGGGATTGCTGGTAATAAGAGAGCTGATCTGGGCTTGCCGTTCGCCACTCGAAAGTTTGGCATGGTATTCAACTTCCTGAAGACCAAAAATTTGTATCCGACTTGGGTGAATCATGTTTAAGTGACCCACCAAGTCCGATGACGCAGCTGCAGACCTCACTGCTTGCGAATCAAATTTTCGATCAGCCCCCTCCAGTCCACTAATCCAGGACAGTTTCAAGTCGGCAATGTTGTCATCGAATATTTGTTGTGCAGTTACGCCTTCCAGTAGAAGTTGCTGGCTCATTTTTAGGCTTCCCAGTGGCAAATGAGTTGCTGTACTTTTTCAGTGCTGGATTCAGTTTGTAACTGTTCGCGAACCTGTGCATCTGAAAGAAATTGGGCAATGGCGGATAGGATTTCAAGATGCTCCTGCGTTGCTTTCTCGGGAACTAATAAAAAAATGAGCAAGGAAACAGGTTGGCCATCAGGCGCATTGAACTCAATGGGCTTACTTAGTCTAAAGAAGGCAGCGTAGGGTTGCTTTAGGCCTTTGATACGTCCATGAGGAATTGCTACACCAGCCCCTAAGCCAGTTGTGCCCAGGTTCTCGCGGGCATTTAAAAAGCCTAAAACAGTGTCTGCGGGGATATTGAGCTTTTTAGCGAAGTACTGACTGGCATCCTCAAAAGCCTCAGCTTTTGACTTAGCTAAACCATTGAGGTTGATGCCGTCAGTTGTAAAAAGTTCAGTCAGAACACTCATGACCTCCTATTATAGGTCTCTATTGGGAAAGGCTTTGCACCTTATTTTTATCATGATGATGGTGTTGAATTCGCTCTTTGTGTTTGACCAATTGGCGATCTAGTTTATCAATCACCGCATCCATTGCTTGATAGAGATTCTCATGATGGGCCTCGGCAAATAGCTCTTTGCCCTTTAGGTGCAGTGTGAGTTCTGCAGTCTGCCGTAACTCTTTCTCTTTGGCTTTATCCACCATCAGAAAAGCAGACGCATCAATTACATGATCAAAATGCTTGCGGATTCGCTCTAGACGACCTTCGAGATGATTCCGAATGGCTGGCGTAACTTCCATATGACGGCTGTTGATGCGTAAATTCATTACAAACCTCCATGATTAATGCCTACGCAAATGCATGGCGGGGATGCGCAGAGACTCCCGATATTTCGCTACAGTTCGGCGCGCAATCACATATCCTTGGTTTTCTAAAATAGTGGCAATTGAGTTATCTGAAATCGGCTTGCTTGGCAATTCTTGTGCAACGATGCGTTTAATGATTGCCTGTACTGCAGTTGCACAGATATCATCACCTTGTTCAGAGGCAATTGCTTTACTAAAGAAGTGTTTCAGCTCAAATAATCCCAAGGGGCAGCTTAAATACTTTTGATTGGTTACACGTGATACTGTAGATTCATGCAACTCTAGGTTATCAGCGATTTCTCTTAAAACCAATGGGCGCATCCCAATATCCCCATCATTAAAGAAGTTTTGCTGCCGTGCAACGATCTCTCCGGCCACGCGCAGTATGGATTCCTCGCGTTGCTGAATATTTTTTACAAGCCATTTTGCTTCGCTTATTTTCTGACGCATCGCACCAATTGCATTTTTATCGCGGTACTCACCCAAAATATTTATATATTCTTGATTTAATGAGATTTTTGCGATGGCCTCAGGATTGCGTTCGGCAACCCATAGTCCCCCACGTTTTTTTACTAAGATGTCGGGTGTAATGTACTGATTTGGGGTGCTTACAAATTCACTTGCAGGATTAGGATTGAGGCGCTTGATTTTTTGAATTGCAACTTCAATCTGTTTTTCTGATTTGCCTAATAAGACCCGGAGTTTTGAAAAATCATTGTTTGCAATTCTCTGCAAATGGGATTGGCAAATTTGTAATGCAAGTAGATATGGCTCTCGATCTGGATCGGCAGAGTCGATACATTCTAAGTGCCGCTGTATTTGTAATACGAGACATTCGCTTAAATCTCGTGCTCCAATTCCGGCAGGCTCCAGCTGCTGAAGTTGAGTGAGCGCGGAGTGAACCTGCTCTAAGGTATAGCTTTCTTGAAACAACTCAGCTAACTCAAGGGTAATGTTTTCAAGACCACTATCGAGGTAGCCGCGCTCATCTAGGCATCCCGCCAAATAATGGACTAAACCTTTTGTTTGGGTATCAAGATCGAGCAAGTTAATTTGTTGTTGTAAGGAGCCAATGAGGGTTGATTCAAAGGCAAGACTTTCAAGGCGATCAACGTCAAATTCTCCGGTCAACCTTGTTTGGCTTGATTGGAATTCTAAAATTGGGTTCTCTTGAGCAGCCTTTTCAAGTTCAATCTCTAACTCTAATGACGATAGCAGTAGCAACCGAACCGCTTGCTGCATTTGGGGGCTAAGCGAGGTTTGTTGGCTAAGACGTGTGCTGAGTGAGAATTGCATGAAACTATTCTAGGAAGACCTAATTCTCAGAAAAGTCTTAAATTCACCAAAATGGTGCATTACATGCGGAAGTTTTCTCCTAGGTAGACCCTTCTTACAGCATCGTTTTGAATAATCTCATCCGGTTTGCCTGCTGCAAGGACACTGCCCTCACTGATGATGTAGGCATGATCACAAATTCCAAGGGTTTCTCGAACGTTATGGTCGGTGATGAGAACTCCAATTTGACGATCACGTAAAAAACGAACAATCCGCTGAATTTCACCTACCGCAATCGGGTCTACTCCAGCGAAGGGTTCATCGAGCAGAATAAATTTAGGGTGTGATGCCAAGGCCCGAGCAATTTCTACGCGACGTCGCTCACCCCCCGAAAGGGAGAGGGCAGGATTATTACGTAAATGAGCAATCTGTAGCTCACCCAGCAGTTCATCGAGCCGTGCCTGTATTTGTTTCTTAGTCAGAGACTTCCCTTCGAATTCCTGAAGCTCAAGAACCGCTTGAATATTTTCTGCCACACTTAACTTCCGGAATACCGAAGCTTCTTGAGGAAGGTAGGAGAGACCCATGCGCGCGCGCTGATGGATTGGTAGATGGCTAATTTTTTTCTCATTCAAGGTAATGGCGCCACCATCGAGCGGAACCAATCCTACGATCATATAAAACGATGTTGTTTTGCCTGCACCATTAGGGCCCAGTAATCCAACTACTTCACCACTTTTAACCTCAATACTGACATCGCGCACTACGGTTCTGGAACCATAGCGCTTTTGCAGACCCTCGGCTTGTAGAGTGGATGGTTGAGAGGGGCTCATATTAATTAATTAGGACTTTCTTGCGGGGGGCTAAGATTGCTCTGGATTGGGGTGGAGCATTAGGGTCGATTGCTTGAGGCCTCACTTTATAGCTTTCTCTAATATCTTCATACTCGATTTGCCAACCCTGTAGCTGGTCAAGCATTTGCATATTTAATAAGCGCTTTACCTGAGCATTGCCAGTCAATATGATTTCTTCTTTCTTGTCATCATAAAGAATATCTCTGCCAATGCCTTGCATAAATTCTTCAGCAATACCATCGCGTCGTTGGCGCATTGATGCAAGGGATTCCACTTTACCCTTGAGATCGATGCTTTGATAACCTTGCGGATCAACTTGAATGTTGCCTTTATCCCCTTTAGCAATCATGGATCCTTTAATTAACAACACATCGCCGCTCAGCACATAGTTTTGTTTGACATCATCAACATCGACGCGATCCGCATTCACAATTAAGGGCTTATCTTGATCATTTTTATTTGCATGAACATTACTCATCCAAAGGGATGATGAAAGCAAAAGCACAATAAAAACAGTTTTCAATTGCGTCCCCGCTGCTCAGAAGGCTCAATTCGCCCACGCACCTGTCCAGTCAAGGTCACACTTTGTTGAACGTTATTAAAGGTGCCTCCTCCAGTCGAATTCATGATCGACATACCTTGCTGTAGTTCCAATGGTTTATCGGTTCGCACAATATCCTCATTGATAAGAACCTGAAAATAGCTCGAGCGAGCTAATAGTCTAGGTGAGGCTTTGGCATTACCAATTGCTTCTTGTGCTGGGCGATAGATTTCTCCATTTTCATAGAGATCCAAAATGGTCAGGTCGCCATCGATGTGCCCACGATCTGCCCTAACGGTTACGGGCGGGCCTTTCTCTTGAAAAGCCCGCATTCTGGGCCGCTCTAGGTCCATGGAGGCATCGTCTTCAAAGTGCACTAGTTTGTTTCCGAGTAGGCGATATTTTGTCTGACCGAGTTCATTTAAGTTCGATAAGGATGCGTTCTTCAGAATGTAGTCCGGCACATGTTGTGGCACTCTAGCTAAGGCGAGCGATTCTGGCGGAGAACTTCTTTTTACTAACCAAAAGGTTGCAAGGGTCAATGAGCCCATAATCAAAAAGGGCAGAATCCGTAGTACTCCACGGATTAGAAATTGAGAAATTTGCTGACTAGTCAATTTCATGATGGCGAGGACTGACCTTTTGCTGCGGACAAAAGAGTTTCATATTGGCCCTGAGCTTTGAGGATTAAATCGCATGCTTCACGTACGGCGCCAAAGCCACCTTTTGCTTGGGTAATGTAATGTGCAATTTGACATACCTCAGAATGAGCCTGTGCAGGCGCAATACGAAAACCAGCCCTCATTAGGATTGGTAAATCAGGCCAGTCATCACCCATGATGGCAAGATCGCTTGCCTGTAAAGTAGTGCGCTTTAAAAGTTCTTCGAGCGCAGTGATCTTATCTTTTACACCCGTAAACACGTGTCGGATATCAAGCTCATCACATCGTCCCAAGACCATTTTGGAGTGACGCCCTGTGATTACTGCGCATGGCACACCACTACGTTGAAGTAATTGAATACCATAACCATCCTGAATATCAAAGCCTTTCAGCATTTCTTTACCATCTACTCCAAAAAAAACCTGGCCATTCGTTAGTACTCCATCCACATCAAGAACGAGTAGGCGTATCTTGGAGGCTCTCTCTAAGGCCTGGGGGTGAGCGCTGATTGGATTTGTGGTGTGGGTAGTAAACGCAACGGGCATGAGCTAGATTACTTTCGCAGCAAATAAGTCATGAAGGTTTAAAGCACCCAATAGAGTTTTATTGGTATCCGCAACAATTAAATGATTAATCCGATAGTGCTCCATCATTTCAATGGCTTCTTCGGCAATTAGTTCTGGTGGAATCGTTCTAGGGTTGCCCGTAATCGCCTCTGCCAGATTAATTGTTTTGATGTCTGATCCCTTTTCAATCAATCTTCGCAAATCACCATCGGTCAAAATACCCATCACCTGATTTGTTGAGTTGATGATCACTACGAGGCCCATCTTGTGACGACTCATTTCTGCCAGTGCTTCTTTGAAAGAACTGCTTTCGAGAACTTTAGGAGTGTTAGCAAAATCCCGCATCACCTCAGAAACGTGAACCAGTAATTTGCGACCTAAGCGACCACCTGGATGAGACCGTAAGAAATCCTCTGCCTTAAAGCCTCTGGCATCTAAGAGGGCTACCGCTAAGGCATCCCCCATGGCAAGCGCAGCAGTAGTACTTGTTGTTGGGGCCATATTCAACGGGCATGCTTCTTTGTCCACACTGACATCCAAATGCGCATCTGCTAATTGAGCAAGGGATGAGTTTGGGTCACCCGTTAAGGCAATTAGCTTTGCTCCTGTCCGTTTAATAATGGGCACAATTGTTAGCAACTCTTCGGTTTCCCCAGAGTTGGAAATTGCGACAAAAACATCGTCACGGGTGACCATGCCAAGATCCCCATGGCTAGCCTCCGCTGGATGAACAAAAAAGGCAGGCGAGCCAGTAGAGGCAAAGGTTGCGGCAATTTTTCGGGCGATATGACCCGACTTACCAATTCCAGAAACAACAATCCGACCACGGCATTGCTCTAAAAGAGTGACAGACAAGACAAGCGCATCTTGACCAGTCTTTGCAAGCCGCTCACGCATTTTGCGTAAAGCATCCGCTTCGATATCGAGGGTATCGCACGCTAACTCAAGCGCACGTTGGTTCTTAGCTATCATGGAGTAAGTATATGCCGTCCGTTCTTCAGTTAACCCTCTTTTTGTTGGCCTCAGGTGTGGCGGGAGTGCTTATTTTCCGCTATTTTGGGCTGCCCCCTATTTTGGGTTACTTGGCCGTTGGGGTTTTGATTGGCCCCCATGCTTTGGGGCTTGCCTCTGATTCTGAGACCGTAAAGTATTTAGCAGAATTTGGCGTAGTCTTTTTGATGTTCTCGATTGGCCTGGAGTTCAATATCCATAAACTGCGCTCGATGCGCAAAATTGTATTTGGCTTGGGCGCAAGTCAGGTCATTCTAACGATTGTCTTGGCCATTCCAATTGGTTTGATGATCGCCTGGATTTATCCCATGTCCTGGCAGGCAGCGCTTGCCTTGGGTGGCGCTTTGTCGATGTCATCAACGGCAATCGTGACCAAAATTTTGTCTGATCGTATGGAACTGGAAACCGAGCAAGGCCGAAATGTAATCGGCATTCTTTTGTTTCAAGATCTTGCCGTTGTTTTCTTATTAATTTTGATTCCTTCGCTAAGCCAAAGCGGTAAGGATCTGGTCACCGATATTTCGATGGCTTTGATCAAGATTACGGTGGCATTGATTTTGATTTTTTACATCGGCCAAACCGTCATGAGTCGTTGGTTTAAGTTAGTCGCCGCCTACCGTTCGCAAGAGCTTTTCATGCTTAACTTGTTATTGATTGTATTGGGCATGTCGGCTCTCACAGAGCATTTCGGTTTATCAATGGCGCTCGGTGCATTTTTAGCAGGAATGCTGATATCTGAGACTCCCTATCGCCACGAGGTTGAGGACGATATAAAGCCATTCCGGGATGTATTGCTGGGCTTGTTTTTTATTACGATCGGAATGTTGCTTGATCCCCGGGTTATTTATGAGCAATGGTTTTTAGTTTTAATGTTGTTTGTTTTGCCTCTTTTATTTAAATTTGGCTTGGTTGCAATCCTTGCCCGATTATTTGGATCGAGTTCTGGGATTTCAATTCGGACCGGATTGTGCCTTGCCCAGGCCGGAGAGTTTGGATTCGTATTATTAAATCAAATTGACGGCTTACATCTTATTGACCCTGCATTTAGCCAAGCCGTTTTAGCAGCGATGTTGTTGTCTATGCTAACCGCGCCTTTTTTAATTCAGTACAGCGATCAGATTGCCTTGCGTTTTGCAAGCAATGAGTGGCTTTTGCAGTCGCTTGCACTAACGAAAGTGGCTACGAAAAGTGTCCGCTTTAAAGATCACGTGATCATTTGCGGTTTTGGCCGTTCTGGTCAAGCTCTTGCCAAGATGCTTGATCAAGAAAACATTCCTTATTTAGCTCTTGACTTGGATCCCGATCGAATTGCAGATGCGGTAGCGGGCGGTAGTCACGTCGTTTATGGGGATGCAACGCGAGAGAATGTTCTGGTTGCCGCAGGCCTTTCTCGGGCAAAAGCCCTTGTTATTTCATTTGTGGATACGGCAGCAAGCTTAAAGATCTTGCATCAAGTAGAGGATTTAAAGCCAGGCATGACCGTACTGGTTCGCACTCGGGATGATGCTGATTTAGAAAAATTACAAAGTGCGGGCGCAACAGAAGTCATTCCGGAGTTAATCGAAGGCAGTTTGATGTTGGCTTCTCATGTTCTGTTAATGATGGGCGTGCCAATGCGCAAGGTGGTACGGCGTGTTACTGATGCCCGGGAGGAGCGATATGGATTACTGCGCGGCTATTTTAGGGGCACCGAGGATGATGAGGTAAGTGCTAATCAGTCATGGCATCTTCATTCCGTGCCTTTACAAGAAAACGCAAAGGCACTGGGTAAGCGCTTGTCCGAGCTTTCGCTCGAAGAGGACGGAGCTCATATTCAGGCTGTGCGGAGAAAGCAGGCGGGATCTGACTATCTCAAGTTAGATCTTAGCGAGGATCCTATTTTGCAAATGGGAGATATTGTCGTCTTATCTGGCAGTCCAGAATCCATCGACTTAGCTGAGACTCGCTTGCTCTAATGATTTTTTTGTCTTTAATGGCGTTGTTGATTTAGTTTTCAAAAGTGGTTTGAGATATTTGCCAGTGAAGCTTTCTGGGGTATTAGCTACCTCTTCTGGTGTGCCTGTAGCAATAATTTGGCCACCACCTGCACCACCATTGGGTCCAAGATCAATTAACCAATCAGCGGTTTTGATTACATCCAGATTATGTTCAATGATCACAATAGTATTACCTTGCTTCTTAAGCGTGTGAATCACGCCTAGCAATAATTTGATGTCATGAAAATGCAAGCCAGTCGTAGGCTCATCTAAGATGTAGAGCGTGCGACCAGTATCGCGTTTGGAAAGCTCAAGAGATAACTTCACTCGTTGAGCCTCACCGCCAGAGAGCGTGGTTGCACTTTGCCCGAGACAGACATAACCCAGGCCAACATCGAGCAAGGTTTTTAGCTTGCGCTTAACCACCGGTACTGCTTCGAAGAACTCATGGGCTTGCTCTATGGTCATCGCTAAAACTTCATGAATATTCTTACCTTTGTAACGAATGTCTAGGGTTTCTCGGTTATAGCGCTTACCATGACAGACATCACAGGGTACGTAAACATCGGGCAAAAAGTGCATCTCTACTTTTAGTACGCCATCGCCTTCACAGGTCTCACAGCGACCTCCTTTAACGTTGAAGGAAAAGCGTCCCGCTTCATAGCCGCGCTCGCGAGCTGCCGGCACCCCAGCAAATAACTCCCGAATTGGAGTAAAGACTCCAGTGTAGGTTGCTGGATTGGACCGCGGTGTTCGACCAATTGGGGATTGGTCAACATTAATGACCTTATCAAAAAATTCGATTCCATCAATCCGATCATGTGGGGCTGGTTCAGCACTCGATCCATAAAGATGCTGGGCAACAGCATGAAACAAGGTGTCATTAATGAGGGTTGATTTGCCAGATCCCGATACACCCGTGACGCAGGTTAATAAACCTACCGGAATCCTCGCATCTACTTTTTGCAAGTTATTGCCCGTTGCGCCGATGATGCTTAAATAACGTCCATCGCTTTTGATGCGCTGTTGAGGCACGACAATTTCTTCTTGTCCAGATAGATAGGCGCCAGTGAGAGAGTTTGGATTGTTCTCAACTTCAGCAGGGGTTCCAGTTGCAACAATTTTTCCTCCATGAACTCCAGCTCCTGGACCGATATCGATGACATAGTCAGAGGCGCGGATCATATCTTCATCGTGCTCTACGACTAAAACACTGTTTCCTAAATCACGCAAATGCTTAAGAGTCGCAATTAAACGATCGTTGTCGCGTTGATGTAAACCAATCGATGGCTCGTCCAAAACATACATCACACCTGTCAGCCCCGAGCCGATCTGAGAGGCCAAACGAATACGCTGGGCTTCTCCGCCAGACAGGGTGTCAGCACTTCGCTCCAGCGATAGATAATCCAAGCCAACATCGTTTAAGAAGCGTAAGCGGGAGCTAATTTCTTTAACAATTTTGTCCGCGATCTCACGTTTAGCCCCCTTTAGATTTAAATCAGTAAAGTAGGTTTGGGCTTCCCGAAGGGGGAGGGCGCTGATCTCGTAAATTCCACACGCTTGTTTAGCCTCACCCACTTTGACAAAACGCGCTTCTTTGCGAAGGCGTGTGCCCCCACAATCAGGACAGGATCGAATATTTTGATAACGGGACAGTTCTTCACGAACTGCAACTGAATCAGTCTCGCGATAACGACGTTCGAAGTTCGCTAATATTCCTTCAAATGCATGCTCACGCACAACCGAGCGCCCCTTTTCATTGATGTACTCAAAAGGGATAGTGGCATCACCCGAGCCATACAAAATAAGATCTTGAGCTTTCTTGGATAGTTTCTCAAAGGGCTTTTCTAAGTCAAAGCCACCATGCTTTGCTAGGGTTTGAAGAAGCTTGAAGTAAAACTGATTACGTCGATCCCAGCCCTTGATTGCCCCAGATGCCAGTGAAAGGTCTGGATGGGCCACAACACGTTTGGGATCAAAAAAGGAGATATGGCCTAAGCCATCGCAACTGGGGCATGCCCCCATCGGATTGTTGAACGAGAATAAACGAGGTTCCAACTCTTGTAATGAGTAGGAGCAAACAGGACAGGCAAATTTGCTGGAAAAAATGGTTTCAGCGCCTGTGTCCATGTTAACGACCATGGCCTTGCCATCGGCAAGACGTAGGGCAGTTTCGAACGACTCTGCAAGACGTTGACTAATTTCTGCTTTAACGCGAATACGATCAACCACCACTTCAATGGAGTGCTTTTCGTTCTTTTTCAATTGAGGCAGTCGATCTGATTCGTAGATTTCTGCTTTAGCAGCATTGCTGGTGCCGCCCCCAGAGCGAACTCGAAAACGAACGAATCCTTGGGCTTGTAGGTTTTCAAATAAATCAACAAACTCGCCTTTGCGTTCGCTAACAACGGGAGCTAGGATCATTAACTTGCTGTCTTCTGGCATTGCCATGACAGTGTCGACCATTTGCGAGACACTTTGTGCCTCTAGCGCTAGTTCATGATCAGGGCAATATGGAGTTCCAGCCCGAGCAAATAGCAAACGCAAATAATCATGAATCTCAGTTACTGTACCCACAGTGGAGCGGGGATTATGACTCGTTGCTTTTTGCTCGATTGATATTGCTGGAGACAGCCCCTCGATCACATCAACATCTGGTTTTTCCATCAGTTGTAAAAACTGTCTTGCGTAGGCTGAAAGGGATTCTACATATCGACGCTGACCCTCGGCATAAAGAGTGTCAAAAGCCAATGAGCTTTTACCGGATCCCGATAGGCCAGTCAGAACTACAAGCTTCTCCCGAGGGATATCGAGATTAATGTTTTTAAGGTTGTGGGTGCGTGCACCACGGATTTTGATTTCGTTGTTCATGATTTTTTGGCGTAACTTGTTAATATAGCCTTTTCTAATGAACTCTTCCGAACTTCGCTCAACTCTGGCTCTAGCAGGCATCTTTGGCCTGCGGATGCTTGGTTTATTCCTTTTGCTACCCGTTTTTTCCTTGCATGCCAGGGATTTGCCGGGAGGGCAAAATGCCCTATGGGTTGGATTGGCCTTAGGAATTTTTAATATTGTTCAGGCCTTTTTTCATATTCCACTAGGCACCCTTTCAGACAGGATTGGTCGCAAACCAGTAGTTTTATGGGGACTGAGCCTCTTTATCGCTGGTGCATTAATTGCTGCTAGCAAAGACGACTTACTTTGGATTGCAATTGGCCGAGGATTAATGGGTGCTGGGGCAATTTCTGCTGCAGTATCGGCCTGGGTGGCCGATTTAACCCGTGAGCAGGTGAGAACAGCTGCGATGGCTATTGTGGGCGGGAGTATCGGCCTTTCATTTGCTCTGTCTTTAGTCATTGCGACACCAATTTATCGAGCCATTGGCTTAGATGGGATGTTCCTATTATTGGCAGGACTTGGTTTGATTGGTTTTTTAGTGGCCTGGCTCATAGTGCCAAGTCCACCTAAACAAATTCGGGCGGCACATCAACCCTTAAGCCAGATTTTTTTGCGTCCTGAACTATTTCGTCTCAATGTGGGTGTTTTTGTTCTAAATGCTACCCAGGTTGCGATGTTCTTAGTGGTGCCAAGGTTACTAGTGGATGCAGGCTTGCCCTTAGACGACCATTGGAAAGTATATTTTCCAGTTGTAGTCGCATCCTTTTTCTTGATGTTGCCAGGAATGATTTATGGTGAGAAAAAGAAACAATTGCGCTTTGTTTTACTCACGTCAGTTGTCATCCTCTTGGTTGCACAAATTCTATTTTTACAGGCACATTCGCTCACGATGATTGCAATTGCTTTATTAATTTATTTCATCGGCTTTAACTTATTAGAAGCTTTACAGCCATCCATGGTCTCGCGTTGGGCCAAAGATGAAAAGGGCGCTGCACTGGGGATTTACAACACGACCCAATCTGTAGGATTGTTTACTGGGGCCGCCTTGGGCGGACTCTTAATGCAATACACCGGTGAGTTGTCTGTCTTTATTGGCGGAAGCATTTTGATTATTGCCTGGCTTATAATTGCATGGCCAATGCGTGATGTTCCATCTTCGCAAAAAGCAATGTAGCTTTAGCCACACTTTTATTTACTTTTTACTTCGGGAGACAAAATGGCTTCAGTCAATAAAGTCATCATAGTTGGTAATGTGGGTCGTGACCCAGAAACACGATATATGCCCAGCGGTGATGCAGTCACTAATATTTCGGTGGCTACGTCAGACCGTTACAAAGACAAGCAAACGGGCGAGATGAAAGAAAATACGGAATGGCATCGAATCGCCTTCTTCGGCAAGTTGGCTGAGATTGCTGGCCAGTATCTAAAGAAGGGATCGCAGGTGTATGTGGAGGGACGTTTGCGCACACGTAAGTGGACAGATCAGAGCGGTCAAGAGAAGTATTCAACTGAGATCATCGCTGACAGTATGCAGATGTTAGGAGCGCGTATGGCTGGTTCAGGCGATGCAGGTGAATCCGCTCCTCGTAGCAAATCAACTGAAGGTAGCTCCAGCCCATCATCCAGTGGCCTAGGCGCCATGGACGACGATATTCCGTTTTAACCTACTACTGCCTGGCGTGGCGAATATTGCTAGGCCAGGCAGCGTTGTAATAGGTCCGAAAGGGGTTGATATCTAAACCACCCCGGCGTGTGTAGCGTGCATATACGGATAATTTCTCAGGCTTGCATCGCGACTTGATATCGCAAAATATTTTCTCCACGCAGTGCTCATGAAATTCACCCAGTTGGCGAAAGCCAATGAGATAGCGCAGCAAACCCTCTTCATCTATTGGCCTTCCTTGGTAATGGACTTGTACACTTGCCCAATCGGGCTGGCCAGTCACAGGACAGTTCGATTTGAGTAAATGAGACACCAGGGTTTGAGTAATTGGGGCAAGCGAACCATCAGCGTGAAGTAGTAGAGGGTCTGCTTTTTGAAAGTCGTCGACTTCAATATCGAGTCGATCCAGTAATTGTCCGCCAAGCTCTTCGATGGGGCCCATTTTTTTATCAGCACTAATTTCGTTGGGTCCGGTAAGTTTTATCTGCAAGCTACTTCCAAGGACAGACCCCAAGTCGTGCTGAAGACAGTTTCGCAGTTGAGTCGTGTCAGCAAAGCGTTGCTGATTTAAGCTATTGAGGTAAAGCTTGAATGATTTTGATTCAACCATATTCGGCGAATCAGCCGGAATCACAAATTCTGCTAATGCAATTTGAGGCTTCCCCTTGGGATTTAGCCAACTAAGTTCGTAGGCATTCCAAATGTCGACCCCAAAGAACGGTGGCGTTTGTAAATGATTTAGTCCAAGACTGGCGCGATTTTCGGACCGCTGAATTGGAAAGAGCAGAGTAGGGTCGTATTCACTAGGGTAGGCAGTGTGTTGCCCAAGAACAAATTCAGTCATGATGAAACTTTATTCGGATTTATTACGTTCAGTGTTCGCAACACCTGAGATTACATGACCTGTGGGAGCAACGCTAGACGCTGCATTGCAATGACCAGTTTGATCATCAAAGAAAAAATCAGGCTCAAACTCTTTTAGGAATTCTCGTTTGGATAGGCCACCAAGAAACATAGCCTCATCAACCCCGATTCCCCAGTCCATCAATGTACGAATTGCGCGCTCATGAGCGGGTGCAGAGCGAGCTGTTACAAGAGCGGTGCGAATACGCATCTCACTTTTTGTATCGGAATCGTTTTGTAATTGATGCAGCGCTGCTAGTAATGGTTTAAAGGGGCCTGGTGGTAGCGGAATTGAGACATTTTTACTTTCGTGAGCAACAAAAGCTTTTAGGCCTTGATCTTGAAATACCTGCTCTGCTTCATCCGAGAAAAGTACTGCATCACCGTCAAAGGCGATACGAATTTCATTGGGATTATGCTCAGCAGTTTTACTGGATTCAGGATAAACACGTGCCGCTGGAAATCCAGCATCCAAGGTGGCGCGAACATCTTCTTCGTTGGCCGATAGAAATAAATTGGCTTGCAAAGACTTCAAATAGTGATATGGGGGCCTGCCTCTTGTAAAAACACCACGTTCAATATCCAGCCCGTGGTGCTTAGCCGAACGAAATACGCGCAGACCACTCACCGGATCATTGCGCGATAGGATGACTACTTCAACCCGTTGTTTGTCTTGATTAAAGCGAAGTAATTTTTTAACTAAGGGGAAGGCTACGCCCGTATGTGCTGGATCTGCTAAGCGCTCAAGCTGCAGTTTCATATAGGCGCTGTCATCGCTTTCCTCAAACAAGCGATTTTCCTCTTCAAAATCAAATAACGCTCTTGAAGAGATTGCAACTACCAATTTACCAGCGAGCGTGTAGGACATTTTATTTAAGGAACAATCGGTATGCGGGGTTTTTGCTCTCATCCCAATGGGGATAACCCAAGGTGGCTAAGAAACGCCTAAATGCAGGCTCTTCATTTTTGGGAACTTGAATACCGACCAAAATTCGTCCGTAATCTGCGCCATGGTTCCGATAATGAAAAAGACTAATGTTCCAGTTGGGCGCAAGACGATCCAAAAATCGCATTAGTGCGCCTGGTCTTTCGGGGAACTCAAAGCGATACAAAAGCTCATCCTTTGCAAGTTGTGAGCTCCCACCCACCATGTGACGAAGATGTGCCTTTGCAAGCTCGTCATGGCTTAGGTCAATCGTTGCAAAGCCAGCCTTACGAAAAGACTGCGCGATTGTTTTACTGTCGCCCGCTTTTTGTGTGCCAATACCAACAAAAATATGCGCTTTATCGTGATGGGCAATTCGGTAATTAAACTCAGTGACATTACGTTTACCCAACATTTTGCAAAAGGCCTTAAAGGAGCCGCGCTCCTCAGGAATCGTCACCGCGAATACTGCTTCTCGAAATTCACCCACATCGGCACGCTCAGCCACAAAACGCAGACGACTAAAATTCATATTCGCGCCGCAAGCAATTGCCACAAAGGTTTTATTTTTCAGACGATGACGTTCAATGTACTTCTTGGCACCGGCAATTGCTAGGGCGCCCGCAGGCTCCAAAATACTTCGTGTGTCAGTAAACACATCATTAATGGCCGCACAGATTTCATCTGTATCAACGAGAACAATATCATCAACAACACGCTGACAAATCTTGAATGTTTCTTTACCGACCAGCTTGACTGCGGTGCCATCAGAAAATAAACCAACCTCTTTAAGTTCAACCCGTTTGCCAGAGGCTAGAGATTGCTTCATGGCATCGGAGTCCACCGTTTGCACACCAATCACTTTGATACCTGGACGAACTGCTTTGATGTATTCACCGATACCCGAAATTAAGCCACCACCACCAATAGCAACAAAGATTGCATCAATAGTATCGGGATGTTGTTGAAGAATTTCTTGAGCGATGGTGCCCTGACCGGCAATCACATCGGGGTCATCAAAGGGATGAATGAATGTGTACCCCTTTTTTTTCTGGAGTGTTTGTGCATGTTGATATGCATCACTATAGGAGTCACCAAATAAAACGAGCTCAACCCATTTCTTTCCATGAGATTTCACGGCATCCACTTTGACTTGTGGCGTTGTCACCGGCATCACGATAACCGCTTTGCACTTTAACTTCGCTGCAGCAAGTGCTACTCCTTGCGCATGGTT
>JACCDN010428231.1_pt1 | contig 25323 bp, 20 predicted proteins | sample 7441691 | NCBI WGS metagenome assembly JACCDN01 (sample SAMN15323439, study PRJNA562643) | freshwater metagenome | isolation source: river surface water | place: USA:Blue River Watershed | collected 2017-08-16 | reverse complement strand
GGGCAATGACCTCACTTGGGTTTTCTACTAGTTTGCTCTCGTAAATGCCTTTGCCGTAAGTAGCCAAGCGAATTTTTTGGTCGCGGTAAAACGGCTTGAGGATATTGCCATTGGTAAAGAGGGGCAAGCCGTTGTTTTCCAAAACAAAATCACTGGTATTGTTGCGGTAATAAACAGCGTAGTTGGTAGCTACGTAAATACCGCCATCGGTGCCTGCTATGTGCACCAAAGACTGCACTGATTCATTGTTGAGCAAACTGCTCGTGAGGTTCTGCCAGTTGGTGCCACCATTTGTACTCTTGAAAACCTTGAAGCCATTGGCGCCGCTCGGATACGCCAACCAAAGTTCTTGTGCGTTGGCGGGGTTGAGCGCCAATAGCATGCGGCTCGAGTTGCCGGCAGGAATGCTGAGCTGTGTCCAGGTGAGGCCGCTGTCGGTTGTTTTCCAGAGTTTGCCCGTGCTGCCGCTCGCCGCCTTCTGATTGAGGTAAATAATTTGCGGGTTATCTGAGGCAATTTCGATGTAATTGATGCGCTCATTTGGATTGGATCCAAAAGTTTGAACGAGCTCAAAAGACGCGCCTTTGTCATTGCTGCGGTACAATTGATTTGCTTTACCGGTGTAGGCGATCGCGTAGCAATTCGGATGAAACACAAGTTCTGTAGATTCTGCTGCCCAATAGCTTTCATTCGGGTCTATGCCAAAAGAAGCATTTTGAATGGCGCCGTCTAAAGTGGCCGGAAGCCGCTTGCCATCGATATCGGAATAATAAGTGAGTTTGTTGTCGCCCGGATTGACGTATCCTGTTGGTGCTTCTCCGCCACCCAATTCCAAAAAGTTGCCCGCACCATAATTTTCATGGTAGGCCAAATTGCCGTTGTGATACAAACCGCCAACCAATACATCTTCGTTCCAGCCGTTGTCCAGACCCCAGTAATCGGAGCCATGAACGCCAGACATATAAAAGTCGGGCTGCGTATTTACAAAATCAGTGCTATGGTAGATACCGCCATCGGTTGTGATCCAAGTGTGGTTGCCGACGACCCTGAAATCTTGGTTGTCTACGTGTAAGCCAAGAGGGCCACCCACATAACCAGAAACCGAAGCAAAAGTAGCGGCGCCATCAGTACTGCGGTAGAGATTCAAGCCGCCAATCAAGACTTCGTTTGCGTTGGTAGGGTTGGCCACAAGCGCACAATTGTAAAAGCCTTGGTGGTAGTTCCAGGTGGGCGTGCCTTGTGCTAAGTTCGGATGGCTTGTGGTGTAGGGGCCGCCAACAGGTCCGTTTGGCAAGGTCCAGTTTTGACCGCTGTTGTTGCTGCGGTACAAGCCAATATAACCGACATCATTGGGTTTAGATTCGCCAATGAGGTAGGCGTAAACACGCTCGGGGTCGGCTGCGCTCACAGCCAAACGGCCGCCACCATCTACGCGTGCAGGATCAGTGGAGCTGTACCAACCGGCATCTTGAAGGGCCCATGTAAGCCCCGCGTCTGTAGAAACAAAAAACTCACAACGGATGAGCGCAGGGTTGTTGTTGAGCAAATAAAGCGTTTGGGTACTGCCCGGTTTTTGTTTGATATCGTAAGTTTTTTGGGTGTAGAGTTGCGTCCAGGTCTGGGCGGCGTCGGTACTGCGGTACAAGCCTTTGTCAGTAGCAGCCAACACAATATTGGGGTCGTTGGGCAATATATAAATTTCATTGACATTCAGACCAGAACTCGGCAAGGTATTGACCCAAGTTTGGGCGCCGTTGGTACTGAGAAAAATGCCTTTGTTGCCGCCAGCCAAGATGAAATTGGGGTTGTTTGGATGCACTTCTACGGCAGTTACACCAGAGCCAAAATCGATGGTTTTGGAAACGAGTTGCCAATTGAGCCCACCATTAGTGCTTTTATAAACTTCGCCCGGTTCGGTGCCACAATAACAAGTGTTGGGTTGGCCAGCGCACTGATCAAAACTGTACACATTTGTTTGGCCAGAACCTTGCGTGAGGCCTTCTTGGTAATTGGTAATAGGGCCAACGATGGTCCAGTCGGAAGTTTTGTGCTGCTGCTTTTGCTTTTTGAGATACACTTGATTGGCTAGGCTCAATTCTTCGGAAGTTGGTTCTTGTATGGTTCCGGCATCATTGATCCAGTATTGGTTTTGTCGGATCCAACGCTTGTAGTATTGCGTGTGGTAACTCTTGACAAAAGGATGTGTGCGGTAATAATCTTGATATGCATTTTGTACCTCAAAAATATTGGCCTGCTCTGCGTACATGAGTTGTGCCCATTGTGGCAAGCCAGCGATTTCTAAACTAGAGGGTTTGGGCATTTGCTGCGCCAAGAAAGCGTTCAAAAAAGAAAAGGCAAAAATCGCTAGAAAGAATAGTTTTTGAGTCATAGGAAGCTATTTATGCCTCCAATTTACAATATTTTAGCCAATAAAGCGCTCGCGCTGTTCAGCAGTTGGTAGTGCGCATTGGGTGTGTTTGCCAAACCAACGGTAGCGGTTTTTGGCAATGATGCGGTAAATGAAATCTCTGAAAAAGCGCGGAAATACCCAGGCCAACTGAGACCAGTGAAAAGGACCGTGAATATCCTTGTAAATAAGCATAATGGCTGTACTTTGCTGCCACCACCTTCCTTTTCGGTAGTAGGAAATACTTTCCTCTAAAGGGAATTGAAGCCCATTTTTGGACAGCGCTTCTGGCAAGCCCTGAAAAGTACTGAAGGTCAGCAGATGCTGGTGGTCATTTTTGAGTAAGTATTGAACCATGCGATTACAAAGGATGCAAACGCCATCATATACGATTACATGATCATACTGAGCAGCCATTACTTTTTCTCGGGTACCACTAGCTTTTTAGGCGCACTTACTTTTTCTTGGAGCAAAGCCAAGTGCAGTACTTCAGCCATTTTGTCTACGTAATGAATAGAAAGCCCTTTGAGGTAGTCGGCGGCAATTTCATCGACATCTTGTTTGTTTTTGGTACACAAGATAATCTCTTTGATGCCCGCTCTTTTGGCAGCCAATATCTTCTCTTTGATACCGCCAACAGGCAGTACATCGCCACGCAGAGTGATTTCGCCGGTCATGGCGAGGTTTTTCTTGACTTTACGCTGTGTAAATAACGAAGCTAGCGCTGTCAGCATGGTGACACCAGCACTTGGGCCATCTTTAGGTGTAGCGCCTTCTGGCACGTGAATATGTACGTTGTAAGCGCCAAAAACCTTCGGATCCAGCCCTAGTAATTCGTGATGACTTTTGAGGTATTCGAGGGCTATGACGGCAGATTCTTTCATGACGTCACCCAAATTTCCAGTAAGATTCAGCTTGCCGTTTCCTTCTGAAATGAGGCTTTCGATAAAGAGGATGTCTCCACCTGCAGCCGTCCAGGCAAGGCCTGTAACCACCCCAGCTACATCGTTGTTGTCGTATTTGGTGCGCATGCGGCCCGCTCCCAAAAAGGTAAAGAGGTCTGCGCTGGTGAGTTTGGCATCAAAGGTTTCTTCCATGGCAATTTGACGCGCGCGGTTGCGCACCAATTTGGCCACAATTTTGTCTAGGCCGCGCACACCAGATTCAAAAGTGTAAGACTCAATGATTTGTTGCCACAATTTTTTATCGATGGAAATATCGTTTTTTTGAATGCCATGGGCAGCAATTTGCTTGGGTAGCAAGTGTCTTTTGGCAATTTCGATTTTTTCTTCTAGTGTGTAACCATTGACTTCGATGATTTCCATGCGGTCTAGCAAGGGGCCTTGGATGCTTTGGAGGTTATTGGCAGTTGCAATAAACAGGACTTTGGATAAATCGAATTCGGTTTCGACGTAGTTGTCGTAGAAGTTGCCGTTTTGTTCGGGGTCCAGGACTTCGAGGAGGGCAGAAGAGGGGTCGCCGTGGTTGCTGCGACCGAGCTTGTCTATCTCGTCTAAGACAAAAACAGGGTTTGCTGTTTCGGTTTTCTTGAGGTTTTGCATGATGCGGCCAGGCATCGCTCCAATGTAGGTTTTGCGGTGTCCGCGGATTTCGGCTTCGTCGTGGAGCCCACCGAGCGACATGCGGACATATTTGCGCCCCAATGCTTCGGCAATAGATTTGCCTAATGAGGTTTTACCAACCCCTGGAGGGCCGTAAAAACACAAAATAGGCGCCTTCATATTGCCTTTGAGCTTGAGGACGGCAAGATACTCTAAAATGCGTTCTTTGACTTTTTCCAAACCAAAATGATCTCGCTCGAGCACGCGTTTGGCGATATTCAAATCTAGTTTGTCTTTGCTGTAGACGTTCCATGGGAGTTCAAGCAAGAGGTCGAGGTAATTGAGCTGAACGGTGTACTCAGCGCCTTGCGGATTCATGCGCTGTAGTTTTTCGAGTTCTTTGCCAAAAAGTTTAGCCACACGCGCATCCCATTTTTTTGATTGGGCTCTTTTTTCGAGCTCGCGGGCGTCTTGAATTTGGGGGTTGTCGCCGAGTTCGTCTTGGATGGTGCGCATTTGCTGGTGCAAAAAGTATTCGCGCTGTTGTTTGTCGAGGTCTTTGCGCACTTTGTTTTGGATCTCGTTGCGCATCTCGAGCACTTGGATTTCCGCTGTGAGGTGCTCAAGAACCATCATGACGCGCTTTTTCATGTCCATTTCTTCGAGCATGGCTTGTTTTTTGGCTACATCGGCGTTCATGTTGGACGAGATGAAATTGACCAAAAAGCTAGGGCTATCAATGTTGCCTATGGCAAATTGTGCCTCAGATGGAATGTTGGGGCTTTCTCGAATGATCTGAAGAGCAAGGTCTTTGATGGTATTGAACATGACCTCGAGTTCTTTATTGGCGGCGTCTAGCGGTTGTTCGGTCAGAACCCGAACTTTAGCCTTCATGTATGGTTCTGTTTGGGTGGCTTGCAGCATTTCAAAGCGGCGCTTGCCTTGAATGATTACAGTAGAACTGCCATCGGGCATCTTGAGCAAGCGAATGATTTGGGCAACGGTGCCCACTTGGTGTAAGTCGGCAAATTGAGGTGCTTCAACATCTTGGTTTTTCTGAGAAACTACCCCGATGATTTTACTGCCTTTATTGGCTTCTTGAATCAGTTTAATGCTTTTGTCTCGGCCTACTGTAATGGGTATGACAACACCTGGAAAGAGTACATTGTTGCGCAAAGGAAGTATAGGAAGTTCTTCAGGGTATTCTTGTTTGTTCATGTGCTCTTCTTCCTCTGCCGTGATGAGTGGAATGAACTCAGCATCGGCGTCATAGCCAGAGACTTCAAAAAAACCTTGATCAAAGAGATTGCTCATAATAGAATTGTTTCAGAGAGGTGGGGTGTCAAGATGCATGCCAAAGGCAGAAACGCTGCAAAAAAGTCAGTTGTTTGCCAAGAATTCAAAAATTTGGCGCTCTTCTGGGCTAAAAGCTACTTTTCTTCTGGCCATCATGGCAGTTGCGGCATCTATAGCTTTGTCTAGGCGGTATTTTTCGGTGGCCGCATCGGAAACCCATTCAAAGGAGGCGATGTGCTTCTCTGGAAAATGGCTACAAAACACGTTGCTGCAAACCCCCACAACACTTGCTGTGTTGAATTGTACGTTTATGGCCGACTTGCTGTGGTCGCCCATGGTGAGCCCCATAAAGAGTTGGTCGGTCTTGACTTGGTCTTGCGCCTCATAGCTATACGTACTCACCGTGCCGTAGTTGTTTTTGAGGTTGGAGCAGTTGGTGTCTGCACCCAAATTGCACCATTCGCCAATGAGTGCATTGCCGAGAAAACCATCGTGCCCTTTGTTGGAGTAGCCCTGAAAGAGGCAATTGCTAAGCTCGCCACCTACACGGCATTCTGGCCCTATGGTGGTGGCGCCATAGATTTTGGCACCCATTTTAACAACGGCGCCGTCGCAAAGCGCTAAAGGGCCCCGCAACAGCGCACCTTCCATGACTTCTGTATTTTTACCAATGTAAATAGGGCCTTCATTGGTGTTCAAGATGGCGCCTTCAATACACGCACCTTTTTCAATAAATAACTGCTCTTCAGGGCCAATAAGGCGGTTAGTTGTACTCAATTCTGCACTTGTTCTTCCTTGAGTAACCAATGCAAAATCTTGCTTTAAAATGCTTGTGTTTTGAAGATAGAGATCCCAGCGGTTTTCAAGGATAATAAGGTTTGAATCGGAATATTCTATTTTGTCATGGCTGGCGCCATTTTGAGCAAGCAAAACTGAATTCATGTACAGTTGTTCACCTGCCTTGAGTTGGCTAACTGCCAAAGCAAATTGCCGATCTGGAATAACTTGTGCGTTGACCCAAATGCCAGTGTTGCTGGGGTATTTTGCTTGTAAATAGCTTTCTGTTTGATACCCAATTTGCGCACCAGGCAGCAAATGCATCCAGCGCTCGGTATTGGTGAAAAGGCCACAGCGCAATTCTGCCAACGGACGCGTAAGGGTCAGTGGGGCAAAGCGCAAATGCAATTGGTTGTCAGACAACAGGAGTTTCATCGGCTGTTTGGGGTTGATAGGCAAAACTACTCAAAAAGAGCAGCACAAAAGTAAGCATTCCGTTGAGCAAGAGCATTTCGTTTCCGAATTGATAGCCTTTCCAAATGAGGTCTGCATTTTTACTCAAGAAGTAACAACAAACTGGTGCGAGCACTACAATAAGCGGAATGAGTGCTGCAGGTGCATTTCTTTTGGTTAAAATACCAAAGGCAAAAAGCCCGAGTAGTGGGCCATAGGTGTAGCCTGCAATGAGGAAGATGAGCTTGACGATGCTTTTGTCGTCGTAAGACTTGAAAAAGAAAACCAACAGCGTAAAAAGCACCGCAAAACCAATATGAACGATTTTTTTGAGTCGCATGCGCTCCGTTTCGGGAAGGTTTTTGCGCTCAAAACCAATGATGTCTATGCAGAAGGAAGCCGTGAGGGCGGTGATGGCGCCGTCGACCGAGGGGAACAAAGCTGAAATAAGCCCGATGGTGAAAATGATGAAAACGCCAGTAGGTAAGAATTGTTGAATAACCTGAGGAAAGAGGTCGTCGGGGGCAAAATTGAGGCCGTTTTTGAGCGCGAAATAACTCAGGATACTGCCGAGTAGCAAAAACAACGCATTGACGATGAGCAGTGTAAAGCTAAAAACAACCATGTTTTTTTGGGCATCTTTGAGCGTCTTGACGCTGATGTTTTTTTGCATCATTTCTTGATCAAGGCCGGTCATGGCGATGGTGATAAAAGCGCCGCCAATGAAATGCTTCCAGAAGTAGTCGCTCTTGGACGGATTCCAAGACCAAACTTGAGTGAGCTGCTCATTTTTGAGGTTGGCCCAAAGTTCAAACCACGAAATATCCATTTGCTGCTGGAGTGTATAGATACACACCACCAAAGCCAATAACATGAAGAAAGTCTGGAGGGTGTCTGTCCAGACGATGGTTTTGACGCCACCTTTGAGCGTGTAGGCTAAAATCATGAGGATGATCAGGAGCGTAGACTGCCAAAAAGCGAGGCCAATGGGTTCAAAAACAAAAAGTTGCAATACGTTGATCACGAGGTAAAGCCGCACCGTTGCACCGAGTGTGCGCGAAAGAATGAAATAAGCGGCTCCCCATTGATAGGCGCGCAAACCAAGGCGCAGCTCTAAATACCGATAGATAGAGCTTAGTTGGTATTTGTAGTACAGCGGCAAAAGCACAAAAGCCACTACGAAATAGCCTGCAAAAAAGCCCAGCACCAATTGGTAATAGTGCCAAGCACCTGTGCTGACATCGCCAGGAACAGACACAAAGGTGACGCCCGAAAGCGAGGTGCCGATCATGCCAAAAGCTACTAAATACCAAGGGCTTTTTTTGTCGCCGGTGAAAAAACTATGACTGCTCGCATTTTTAGAGCTGAAATAGGCAATTGCGAGCAGGAGCCCGAAATATAAAAACAAGATGAGTGGGAGTAACACATTATTCATGGAGTAAAAATAGCGCAAAGCACTATATTTGCCTCAAAAAAATACGTATGGAACTCATTTTTGTGGTTATTTCGTTTCTGTTGGTCAGTTTGGCAATGGTGACAATCGTTTATTTATTTCTCAAGCGCCAACACGACCACAGCCTCGTGCAGCTCCAAACCGAACTCGCCATGCAGCGTCAAAATTATTTCCTACCGAGCAAGCTAGAAGCGTATCAGCGTTGTATTTTATTGCTCGACCGCATTTCACCTGCCAACCTCACGCTGCGCACCCTACAAGTGACCAACAATGCCAGAACCCAACAAAGTTTACTCGTCAAGACCGTCAGAGAAGAGTTTGAACACAATATTGCGCAACAATTATTTGTTTCGCCACAGGGCTGGATCATGCTGATTCAAGCAAAGGAAGAGGTATTGCGCGTTATCAATATGGCAGCCAATACTTTAGATGCGCAAGCAAGTGCCACAGACCTCGCGGCTAAAATTTTAGAAATTTCCGCTCAAATTGAGCAGTTTCCGACAGAAATTTGCCGTGCGTACTTACAAAATGAGTTTCAGCGTTTCAACGCTTAGCCATTTTTTCTTTGGCAATAGCGAGCAGCATCGGGAGCAAAGACAGGCCGATGATGCCAAAAATGACAGTCTCGAAGTTTTCGCGCACAATTGTGAGGTTACCAAAAAAGTAGCCTAAAAGTGTCAAGCCCAGCACCCAGCTCACGCCACCGATTACATTGAATCTCAAAAAGATGCTGTAACGCATACTGGCCAAACCTGCCGTAAAAGGTGCAAACGTGCGTACAATGGGCACAAAGCGTGCAATGATAATCGTTTTGGAACCGTGTTTCTCAAAAAACGCTTGGGTTTGTTGCAAGTGCTTCTCTTTGAGTAGGGCATAGCGCCCAATTTGCATTTGAGCCAATTTGCGTCCGTATTTTTGGCCAATCCAAAAGTTCAGCGCATCGCCTAATATAGCTGCAATCATGAGCAAACCTAATACGACCCATAAATTGAGCTGCGCCAATTCGTTGTCTATTTGTACGCCTGCGCAAAATGAACCCGCCGCAAAAAGCAGTGAGTCACCGGGTAGTAAAGGCATGAAAACCAAGCCTGTTTCCACAAAAATGATCAAAAACAAAATCGCATAAATCCAGACGCCATAATCCTGAATGAGCAAGAAAAGGTAGTTGTCAATATGCAGGATGAAATCGAGAAGCTGAAGGAGATAACTCATTACTGACAAGTAATTTGAGGTGCATTTTGCTCAATCCAGGCATTGATCCCGCCTTCTAATACACAAATATTGGTGGCTGCAAATTCAGTCTCCATGAAATTAGCGAGGGCTTCTGCGCGTTTTCCGGACTGACACATGAGCACCACTTGTTCAAAATGCGCGTAATTGGGATATGCCACTGCAAAAGTGGCCATCGGGACAGACGGGCAGTCTATTTTGCAGTTCAATAATTCGTAGGGTTCACGGATATCGATGAGGCAACAGCTTTCTTGGGCTTCTAGCGCCTGAAGAACGGCCTTCGGACTAAGCATTTTCATGGTGTCAAATTTTAGCAAAGATAAAATTCTTGTTCAATAGACTTTGATTTTATCTATCTGCTTTTGCGCATGGAGGGTAATTTGATACGCATCTTCATTCGCAAACTCGACCTCTAGGTGCCTTAATTTGATGTGTGTCTTGCCTTTTGCAATTTGTTTATACTGGATTTTACAATTGTGATAAATCTCAAGCGTGGGCAATAAAAACGCACATTTTGCTGCTGGTTTGGGGCCGAAAGCTAGCGCTTGGGAGCCGTCTCTGATCATCAGCACCCGATCGCCTTGAAAAAAAGTTGTTTGTTGCTCCTGCAATTTGCGCTGCCTTTGCTGAGCCATGAAAAGCAAACTACCGATGAAGCCCAACTGAGCAAAGTATTTATGCTGACTTTGCAAACCATAAAATAAATAATAGGTCGCCAACCAAAAAAGCAAAACCCACCAAAATGGCAGCACAAACCCTTTGGCTAAGGCACCCGGAGCTTCACTGAAAAAACGCATGATGTCCAGCATCCAACGAATGGAGGTTTCCAAAACAAAAGCACTAAGGCGATCTAGCCAAGGAAGCGCCTGCAGAAAAGGAAAAAACATACCCACTACTAAAATCAAGCTCGACAAACTCATCAGGCAGAGATTGGCAATTTGAGCGTAATTCGGATACAAATGAAAATGATACAAACTCAATGGCAGCGTGGTAAGGGTGGCTGCCAAGCCGAGTGCTGTGCCATCCCATAAATGTGTCAAGATTTTCCATCTGAATTGAAGTGTTGCCCGGATTGCTTCATAATAAAGATATATCCCTAGCATCGCGAGATAAGACAATTGAAAGCCGAGGTCAAACAAATAGCGGGGATCGTAGAGCAAGAGGCAAAAAGCCGAAAAAAACAGGGCGGAAAGCTGACTCATTTGGCGTCCAGACAATTGGCTCAACAACAACACACTGAACATAAAAACACTGCGCAATACCGAAGCCGACAAACCTGTGAGCACAGCATAATACCAAACGATGAACAATACCAAAAACAAAGCCTGCTTTCGACTTACCCATCGAGACAACAAGCCCAAAATTTGAAGCAGCACCAAGATCAATAAACCAATATGCATGCCCGACACCGCTAAAATATGCATTGAGCCCGTCGCCAAGAAATAAGACCGCAATTGTGCATCAATGCCGTCTCGCTCGCCTAAAATGAGCGCCCGGCCAATCGCCGCTGAGCGCGGAGTGAGCGCCGTTCTGAACGCTGAAGAAAGCTGGTTTTTGACTGCTAATAGCCAAGAATTGTGCTGATTTTGGGAGCGAGCGCCAAGGTCTTTGATTTGCTCGCTATACACAAAAGCCCGATGGCTCAGGCCTTGTAATTCATAATACCTTGACTGGTCAAAAGCACCTGGATAGCGCTCATTGGCGAGCAATTCTGGTTGGCAGCGCAGTGCGTAAGCATTTGTGAGTTGAAGAGGGGTTTTTGCAAAGACATAAAGTTGCAAGCTGAGTGCCTTTTTTCGCTGGGCAGCACCAAAATAAAAACGACCTTTTACTTTTTGAAATTCGGCTCGATTTTCTTGGGATTCAGGTATAAAAAAACCAGTCGTTTGTTTATTGAAATTTAAGCTTTGTGCTTCTCGGAATGCGATTTGCCGGCTCTGTAAAAGCCAAAAACCGAGGGCCATAAATGAAAAAAGGAGCCCGAATTGCCGCAATGATTTACTCAAGAGTAGTAAAATACCACCTACAGTAAAAAACTTGAAAAAAAGCAGGAGGTCCTCCGTTAAATTACGGTAGTCAGCCAGGTAAATACCAATGATAAAAGGCAGTAAAACAAGGGCAAAGTGCCATTGAAGTTTCGGCACTTCTGAAACAGAAGGGGTGGTCATAAGCGAGAATTAGAGGTAGAATTTTCCCGCTTTAAACTTGATTTTTTCGGTGAGTAAATGTGGACGAATCAGTGGTTCGAGCTCAGATTTGGCGCATAAAAAATGGGCCTCGAGCTCCTGTATGCTGCGCGCTTCTTGGAGAAAGTCCAAAAGAGTGCTTTCATTTAAAGTGCGTGGCACACAGACATCGCACTGACCACAAGGGGCAATGCTTTGCCCGAAATATGTAATGAGTTGCTGGGCGCGGCAAGTGGGCTCTTGGCAATAGCGTTGCATGGCCATTAGTTTATCTTGAGCCGCTTGCTTGCGTTCGAGGTAAATTTGGGGTTTGAGTTGCAGGTAAGACTCAGGGAGTCTTTCCATTGTAAAATAGAGCAGGGGTAGGCTGCTTTTTTTAGTGAGTTCGATGATGCCGTTTTTTTGCATGAAGTCTAGTTGCTCTTCAAAACGCTGCGGCGTGGTTTTTAGTCTTTGAATGATTTTGTCTTCGTGCAGGCGGGTCATTTGATCAAAGATGCCTGGATAGCTGCGCACTAAGGTGGCGCAGAGCGTGTAGAAGGCTTCGTGTTGGATCTGAAAGTTGTAGAGCACTTCATTGCTGACGATAAACTGCAGGCGCGTTGGCTGAAAAAAGGCTTCGTCGAGCGTTAAATTGCCATTTTGCGCCAAAATTTTGAGTGCATAATAGACTTCGTCTTCGGGTAGCTCGAAGGTTCGGCAAAAAGTTTTCATGTCAAAGGGGTAAGACTCATCTTTGCCCGAACCAATAGCTATCTTAAGGTAGTTGCAAATAGCACGGTACACAAATACGACGCGATCGGCACTCGGAAAGCTTTTGCTAAGCTGTTGTTGCATTTGTTCGAAATCATTGTGCTCGTGGAGCAGCAGCGCATAAGCAGGCTGGCCATCCCGACCACCGCGGCCAGCTTCTTGAAAGTAAGCCTCTGGGGAGGTGGGTACATCGTAATGCAATACAAACCTCACGTCGGGCTTGTCTATGCCCATCCCAAAAGCATTGGTGGCGACCATGATTTGATTTTTGTCTGTGAGCCAAGCGCGCAGCATCTGGCTGCGCTCTTCTGCGCTCAGACCGCCGTGGTAAATGCCGCAGCGCAAGCCATTGGCCAAAAGAACGCGTGCCACTTCTTTCACCGCGCGCCGGGTCTGACAATACACAATGCCTGTGCCTTTTTCTCGTTGGCAAATCGCCAAAATTTCTTGCATTTTGTTGTGTGCGGGCCGCACTAAATACTGCAAATTATCTCGGGCAAAAGAAGCTTCAAGGATTTGCGCTTTAGGCATTTCTAGCTGCGCGCAGATGTCTTGTTGTACGGCTTTGGTAGCCGTAGCGGTGAGTGCTAAAATAGGTGCTTCGGGTTGGAGTTTTCGCAATTTAGCAATTTGGCGAAAAGACGGCCGAAAATCGTGGCCCCATTCGGAAATACAATGCGCCTCATCGACAACTAGTAAGGAAATTTTCATGCGCTTGAAGCGCTCAATAAACAGCGCAGATTGGATGCGTTCTGGCGAGGTGTATAAAAAATCAAGACCGCCAAATCTAGCGTTATCTAGGATCTGATCGATCTCTCGGAAGGTGAGCCCACTTGTTAAGGCTTTGGCGCGCAAGCCGCGTTTATTGAGGTTTTCGACCTGATCTTGCATGAGTGCAATGAGTGGCGAAATGACCAAACAAAGCCCTTCTCGCTGCAAACCAGGCACTTGAAAGCAAATAGACTTGCCGCCACCGGTAGGAAGCAGCGCTAGGGTGTCTTGACCTGCAAGCGCAGCCTTGACAATTGGTTCTTGACTCGATCTAAATGCAGCAAAGCCCCAATGCTTTTGGAGGATTTCGAGGGCTTGTGTGAAGGCGTGCATAACACAAAGTTAAGGAATGCTTTTAATAAGGTCAATAAGTTGTATGCTCCATGATTTAGCTGTATATTCGCGCATCAATTAACACGCTTATGTCAGGAGTTTCCTTCAACTTCCCCGTCACGCACAACGCCAATAGCCAGTTGTCTGCCGTAGATTGGGATAACCTCCCTTTCGGAAAAATCTTTGCCGATCACATGTTTGTGATGGAATACGCCAATGGCGCATGGCAGCAAGGAGAAATTTTGCCTTTTGGCCCCATCGATATGCATCCGGCGATGTCTGCGATTCACTATGGCCAGTCTATTTTTGAAGGCATGAAAGCCTACCGCAACAAAGACAATGAAGTCGTTTTGTTTAGACCTGAGCTCAATGCACAACGTTTTGCAGAGTCTGCAGCGCGCATGTGCATGCCCGAAATTCCAGAAGAATTATTTTTACAAGCCGTTAAGCAACTCGTTGCCATAGATGCAGACTGGGTCACCAACAAACCTGGTTACGCACTTTATATCCGTCCGTTTATGTTTGCCACCGACGAATTTGTCGGCATCAAACCTTCTGATACCTACAAGTTTGTCATCATCAATTCGCCAGTTGGCGCCTACTACGCAGAGCCTGTTCGCGTTAAAATTGAGGAGCATTACACACGCGCTGCCGAGGGTGGTGTGGGCAGAGCAAAAGCCGCTGGTAACTACGGCGCATCTTTGTATCCGGCCAAACTCGCTCAACAACAAGGCTTTCATCAATTGGTCTGGACCGATGCCAAAACCCACACTTTCATTGAAGAGTCTGGTACCATGAACATCGTATTTGTCATGGACAACAAAATCATCACGCCAACCGAAGACGCCGATACTATTTTGCGCGGTACTACCAAAAAAACAGTCCTAGAACTCGCCCGACATTTTGGGATTCCAGTAGAAGAGCGCAAAGTAACAGTTGCCGAAATCATCGAGGCTGCTCATGCAGGAAAACTGCAAGAAGCATTTGGTGCAGGTACTGCTGCTACCATTGCACCAATAGCACTTATTGGTTACCGCGACGAAAAAATCATGCTTCCAGCGCTTGAAACCCGTGAAATCTCTCTGAAAATCAAGGCTTACCTCGATGGCGTGAAGTCCGGAGAAATTGCCGACACGATGCACTGGATTCAGAAAGTTTGCTAAAATTGTGAAAATCCACCAAGGTTTGCATCTTTGCTGTATGCAACAGCTGTGGTTCTTATGCTTTTCACTCTTTAGTTTTGGGGTTGTTGCCCAAGAACTCAATTGTGCGTTCACCGACCTTCAAACCAAAGATGCAATTCCAAACGTCAATTGCTGGCTCATTGCCGGTTCTGATACCTTGGCTTTTGCGAGCTCAAAGCAAAATGGTACTGTTTCTTTTTCCTTGAACACTGTAAAGCCAGATCAAACAGAATTTGCCTTCGTCAGCTACACGCATCCGTTTTATATTGGAGGCAAGCGCAAGATCCCATTTTTCGAGCCGACTGACACCATTCAGCTGCGCATTCAACTCAAAACCGAGCGCGTTCAAGAGGTGCGAGAAGTAGTGCTCAAACCCAATAAACCCGACACCGTTTTTGCCTCCAAAACATACAGTGTAGCCGACTTTGAACTCGATGCAGACGGCACTCTTATTTTACTGACCTACGAAAAGAATTTACAGAAAGACGCGCAGCTTCAAGTATACAAAGACCGCTCCACCGCTGCTGTTTTATCTATACCGGAGCGTGCACAGGTCCTAAAAAGAGATTTCAGGGGCAACATTCATGTGCTCACAGCTGAAAGCGTTTTTGGTCTAGAAGCTATTGACAGCAATTACACCTTGGTGAACATCCCAAAAGATTACTTTTTCAAATACTTAGTTCCTATTGTAGACAGCAGCCAGACGCGCTTATTTTACTCGAATTACAATGATATCTATCCAGCTTTTGAATACGGCAGCGTAGATCAACTCGATTCTACCTACAAAACCCTCTTGCAGATCCAAGACGACCTCATGATGGAGTTGTATCGCTCGGAATACAAATGGGTAGACGTGCGCACCAAATTATGGGCAAAAAACTTAGAAAATCAGACCGGAATAGACGCAGAAATTTATGTGGGTGCAGCTTATTTTACGCAGTCTTTGTATTATGAACCCGTGTATGCACCGCTCTTTTTGGTTCGGGATACTATTTATATTTTTGATTACCCGAAAGATATGCTTCGGGTCTTTTTAAGCGATGGGACAGCTGTTCGTACCATACCGATTTTTCATCATTACCAAGCCCGGCAGAGTGGCTTTCAGAGAAATCTCCAACAAGACCGCCAAACAGGAAAAATTTATGCCGTTTTTGAGCAAGAAGGGCATTGTTATGTTGGGCTAATTGATTTGCAAACTGGAATGATCACTCAGAAAGTCAAGCTCTCCTTTAGGTATGTCGAGAAGGTGAGGGTACACAACAACGAAGTGTATTTTATTTACCGACCTTTTGAGTCGACGCAAAAGAAGTTTCTCTACAAGCAAAAACTACCTGTGAGAACTGAGCCTCGGTAAGGCTCAGCTATGGGTGTAAAATCACTTGGACAGATACCGGCAAGTGATCTGAATAACCTCCGAGATATTTAGGACCTGCATAGGTTCGGTTTGGAACAGTTTGCCCTTTGTATTCGGTGAGTAAATATGGAAAATCATGGATTTTACCACTTGCTGCCATAACTTGTATTTTTCCATTGAGGGCATTGGCAGACGCAAAGATATGATCGAGTACATCCCATTCATTTTTGTAGTTATATGAGCCGCCAAATTGACCACTCGCCTTGGTGATTTGAGGTGTTAATTTGGTTGCAATAAGTTGTGGGGCAGCATCTTGTGGGTGATCATTTAAATCTCCCATTAAGATGATTTTAGCATTTGGTTCGCTGCGCTGAATCGAGTCGATGAATTGCGTGGCATATTGTGCAGCTGTAAGGCGTCTGGCTGCGCTCTCTTCTTGGCCACCGCGGCGGCTAGGCCAGTGATTGACCATCACATATAAATATTCTTTTTTGTATTGGTATTTGGCCCAAACGATGTCGCGGGAAGTCGGGATACTGTCGCCGGGCAGCGTAAAACGGATTTTTCCGGAAGCTTTCAAGCGCAGCAAGTCTTTGCGGTAAAGCATGGCGGCGTCTATGCCGCGTGCGTCGGGGCTCTCGTAGTGCACAATTCCGTAGCGCTTGTCTTGGCCAATAACGTCTTCGAGTACCATGCGGTTCTCGATTTCACAAACACCTAACACCATTGGCATATTCAATTCGGCCATTACTTGACGAATGTGTGCAATTTTAGCTTCATACTTTATTGCATCCCATTTGCTTTCGGCACTTGGCAAAAACTCGGCGTCGTCATTGGGACCGTCAATGGTGTCAAAAAGGTTCTCTACATTGTAGAAGGCGATGGTTTGAATTTGTTGTGCAAACGACGCGTAGTGAAGGCAAAAAACAAATATGATGAAGAGGTATTTTGGTATTTGTGTTGTCATTTTATTGTCGATATATGGTAAATCAGTACTGAGAATTTATGCTTTCTTTTTCAATTTGGTTTCGATGGGAGTTCAATTACCAACTGCCTCCAGAGCCGCCGCCGCCAAAGCTACCGCCACCAAAGCCACCAAAACCGCCGCCTCCTGAAGAGCCTCCTCCAAAACCGCCACCGTAGCCGCCAAAATAAAAGAAGCCTGGCCCGCCGCGTCTGCCGCCGAAGGTTGTGCCGCCACCACCGCCGCGCTTGATGATCAAAAAGAGGATAAACAAAATAGCGAGCAAGCCAAAGAGGCCTTTAACCCAGTCGTTTTGGTGTAATTGCTTTCGGTAGCTTTTCTCGTTGATTTCACCTTTGGCAAGCCCAAATAAGACGTCGAGTGCTTTGTTGATGCCTTCGGCGTATTGATTTTGCTTGAATGCAGGTAGGATCTCGTGCTGAATAATGTCTTGACATGTGAGGTCGGTAATGGCCGCTTCTAGACCTCGCCCTGGTGCCAAATAAACCTGACGCCCTCCATTTTCTTGGGTGGGCTTGATCAAAAACACCAAGCCGTTGTCTTTGTCGGCTTTGCCAACCCCCCAGGCTTCTCCGAGTTCGGTTGCAAAATGCCAGGGCTCGTCTCCGCCGAGGTCGTCGATAATGACGATCGATATTTCGTTGCTGGTTTCTTGTTCAAATTGATCTAGACGCTGCTCAATTTGCGCTTGTTCGGCTTCGCTAAGGATATTGGTCGTAGAAAAATTATTGAGGAAGCGTGCAGGCGAAGGAACTTCTGGCACCTGAGCAAACAAGGAGACACAACCAAGCCAGGCAAGCAGAAAGAAGATGGATTTACTCATCCGAAACTGATTTGATTGGGCAATTCGTTTTGGTCGTTGGCCTGCGGCGGAAAATACTTTGCGAGCTGGACTCCAGCTTCGGCAATGGCTGCGCAAAGTCCTTCGGCAATTTGACCTTTCTTAAAATTTGTTACCATGATGTCGCGAACGCTGTCCCAAAAATCAGTTGGAACTAATTCATTGATACCAATGTCGCCGATAATGGCTAGATTTTTTGTTTCGTAGGCCACGTAGATCAATACGCCATTGCGTTGTTCGGTGGCTTGCATGCCGAGTTCGTAAAATAAATCGACGGCGCGTGCCACTGGATCGATGGAGCAAGAAGCCTCGAGGTGCACGCGCAGTTCGCCACTGGTTGTGGCCTCAGCTGCTGCAATGCTGGCCAAGACCTTTTGTTGTTCGAGATTGCTGAGCATTAAAACTTGACCTTTGGCGTGTTTTCTGAGCCAGCAGCAGCTACAAATCCTTCTTTTCTTGGGAATTCTTCGCCGTTTAAGAAAAAGCGCGCAAAGAAGCCGCGGATGTGGGTGTTGTATTCCTTGACAGACTCGTTGTAGCGATCGCGTTCGGTTTTGATGCGGTTTTCGGTGCCTTCTAATTGATTTTGAAACTGACTAAAGTTTTCAGTAGACCTGATTTGCGGATACGCCTCATACGCCAAATTGATGGCTGTATTGATTTTGCGACCCATGATTTCGAGGTCTTGAGGTGTTTTGGCGCCAACAATTCCAGCTCTTGCTTGGGTAACTTGCGTGAGGATGTCCTTTTCGTTTTGGGCAGCACCTTTAACGGTTTCTAGTAAGTTTGGAATGAGGTCTGCTCTGCGTTGGTAGGCCGATTGTACATTGGCGAATTTTTCGTCGAGCCCTTCTTGGAGACCGACAGCTTTGTTGTACATGTTGTAGTAACCTAAAAAGAGGAAGAGGAGTAGGGCGCCAATAGCGGCCAATACGACATAAATTGGTTTCATTTTTTACGGATTTAAGTGTTTTCTGCTCAGTAGCAAATTATGTTCCAAGTTACAAAAATGACACAATGTCAGTATCTGTTTGCGCGCTTTTTTATTTGTTGATAACTTTTGACTATAAATTAATCAAAATATTGATGAATTATTCGTCAATCTGTTTAATTTTGTGACACCAACCAATCGAACTTTTATTGTTTCACTTTTAAACTGACTGTACCTATGGCTACGCGTCGTTCGATTGTTCATATGGACCTCGACACCTTTTTTGTTTCTTGTGAGCGCCTCTTAGATAGCCGCCTCAACCACAAGCCAATTCTCATTGGCGGCACCAGCGAAAGAGGGGTGGTGGCCTCCTGCAGCTATGAAGCCCGGCGCTTTGGCGTGCACTCCGGTATGTCCATGAAAATGGCCAAAGAGCGTTGCCCAGAAGCCATTTGTATCAAAGGTAATACCCAAACCTACAGCAAGTTTTCAAGGCTCGTGACCGACGTCATCAAAGAGGCCGTTCCGGTCTATGAAAAAATGTCCATCGACGAATTCTACATCGACTTCACCGGCATGGACCGCTTTTTTGGCATCTGGACCTACGCCTCCGAGTTGCGAACGCGCATCATCCAAGAAACAGGCTTGCCCATCTCCTTTGGCTTATCCGAAAACAAAACGGTTTCTAAAGTAGCCACCGGCGAGGCCAAGCCCAACAACCAACTCCATATCAACTATGGCTCCGAAAAAGACTTTTTAGCGCCGCTCTCCGTGCAAAAAATACCGATGGTGGGGCCCAAAACCTACCAGACGCTCTGCAGTCTGGGTGTCAAAAAAATTGGCACCCTGCAAGCCTTACCCTTAGAACTCGTAGAGCAGGCGCTCGGCGAAAATGGCCGCACAATTTGGTCCAAAGCCCAAGGCATAGACCTTAGCCCTGTAGAGCCCTACAACGAACGCAAGTCTATTTCTAACGAGCGCACCTTCCACCAAGACACCATCGACGTCGGCAAGCTCAGCGGCATCCTGACCGCTATGGCCGAAAACCTTACTTTTCAGTTGCGGCGCGCCGGCAAGCTCACCGGAACGGTTACCATCAAGATCCGCTACGCAGATTTCCAGACCCAAACCCTCCAACAACAAATCGCTTATACCGCCGCCGATCACGAGCTTCTACCTTTGGTTCAAGAACTTTTCAAGCGCCTCTACCAGCGGCGCATACTGGTGCGCCTCATTGGCGTGCGCTTCAGCTCTTTGGTTTCAGGGGCGCACCAACTGCGGCTCTTTGATCAAGACCTCGCTTTTCCGGCGCTCTACAAAGCCCTCGACCACATCCGCGTGCGCTACGGCGACCGCGCAGTTGTGAGGGCTGTTGGGCTAGAGGCGAAAAGCATTGGCTACCACAATCCTTTCGACGGTGAGCCGCCCATTTTATTGGCCAATCGCAGTGTTTAAGTCACCGAATTTATTTTAAAGTTGGAGTTTTTCATTCATTATTTCGCAAATGCGCGTACATTCTTGTTTTAGTTTAGGTTATGGCATCCTCAAGCCAGAAGAACTCGTGCAGTGGGCTCAGCAAAATGGCCATGCGCAATTGCTGCTCACCGACATCAATCATACGGGGTCGGGCTTGGCCTTTGTGCGCGCTGCACAAGCTACCGGGTTGCAACCGCTATTGGGCTTAGAGCTGCGCAATGGCCTACAGCACCTCGCCACCATTATTGCGCGCAGCAACAACGGTTTTCAAGAGCTCAACACCTTTCTTAGCGAACACCTGCTACAGGCCAAGCCTTTTGCACTGCCGCTGCCTGCATTTACAGATTGCTGGGTCTGGTATCCATTTGAACAACAACCTGCGCACTTGCGCGCACACGAATTCATAGCTGTTCAGCCCCAACAAATCTTTCAATGGCAGCGGCAGCAGGCGCGTTTTGAGGCCCATAAATATGTCGCAGACCAACCCATGACCTTTCGCCATAAACGCGACCACAACACCCATCGCTTGCTGCGCGCTATTGCGAGCAATTGCCTCTTATCGAAATTACCACCACAAGACCAAGCGCCATTTACCGAAAAACTTTTACCCGACTCGCAGTGCCAAGCTGCGTTTGCTGCGGCGCCTGAACTTTTTACAAATACCCAAGTACTGCTTGCCCAATGCCATATACACTTTGAGTTTGGTGAAGCAGCAACACCCCAACAACCCGCACACCTCCACGGTTCCAAAGCCTTAGACTTACAGCGCTTAAGAGAACTTTGCGCCGAAGGATTGGCTTATCGCTACAGTACCATCACCGACGAAATTATCGCGCGCATCGAGATGGAACTCGATATCATCACCGAGAAAAACTACCTCTCTTATTTTCTGATTACCCATGATTTCACTTCCTATGCGCGCGCCAAAGGCTATTTTTATGTAGGCCGGGGCAGTGGTGCCAACAGCATTGTGGCTTATCTCTTGCGCATTACCGACGTCGACCCACTCGAACTCGACCTCTACTTTGAGCGCTTTATCAATCTTTACCGTAAAAATCCGCCCGATTTCGACATCGATTTCTCCTGGAAAGACCGCGACGACGTCGTTCGCTATATCTTTGAGCGCTACCCAAACGCCGCTTGGCTCTGCACCTATAGCACCTTTCAGTACCGCGCTTGCGTCCACGAGCTCAGCAAAGTTTTTGGCCTGCCCGCCGGCGCCAGCAAAATACTCAGTAGGGGCAGTGGCAGCATCTCGGAGTTCACCGAACTCGGAGCACTCATTTTGCGCTATGCCAAATACATTGAGGGCTTGCCTGCGCACCTGAGCGTACACGCCGGCGGCATTGTCATTAGCGAGCAACCGCTCGCTGTATTTGCCGCCTGTTTCTTGCCGCCAAAAGGCTATCCCTGCACCCAGTTCTCGATGTTAGAGGCAGAAGACGTCGGGCTCTATAAATTTGATGTCTTGAGTCAGCGCGGTTTGGGCAAAATCTCAGAGGCGCTCGATATCATTCGGCAAAGCAAGCCCGCACAAGAGCTGCCAGATATCCACAATATTTCCGTCTTGAAGCAAGATCAAAAAATTGCTCAATTCCTGCGCAATGGTTGGGCTCTAGGTTGTTTTTACGTAGAGTCTCCGGCCATGCGCATGCTGCTCATCAAGCTTCAAGTAGACAACTACCTCGCACTCGTAGCGGCGAGCTCTATCATCAGGCCAGGCGTCGCGCAATCTGGCATGATGCGCCAATATGTCTTGCGCCACCGAGAGCCCGAGCGCCGAAAAGAGATCCATCCGCTGCTCTTGGCCATCATGCCCGAAACCTATGGCGTCATGGTTTATCAAGAAGACGTCATCAAAGTGGCGCATTACCTCGCGGGGCTCAGCTTGGCCGAGGCCGATGTCTTGCGCCGCGGGATGTCAGGTAAGTTTCGCTCGCGCGCCGAATTTTTGCAGGTAAAGGCGCGCTTTTTAGAGGCTTGCTCACAGCGTGGCCACGACACACAATTTGCTTCAGACACCTGGCGACAAATCGAAAGCTTTGCAGGCTATGCCTTCTCCAAAGGCCACTCCGCCTCTTATGCCGTAGAAAGCTACCAAAGCTTGTACCTCAAAGCACACCATCCTTTGGCTTACCTCACGGCCTGCATCAATAACTTTGGCGGCTATTACCGCACCGAAATCTATGTGCACGAAGCCCGGCGCTTTGGCGCACACATAGAAGCTCCTTGTATCAACGAGGGGTCTTATGAATGTGCATTGAAAGAAAAGCGGCTGATACTCGGGTTCAATTTAGTGCTGGGTATAGAAGCTGCACTTATTGAAAAACTCCTTTTAGAACGCGTTCAAAACGGCATTTTTTACAGTCTTGAAAACCTCTTGAAAAGAGTTTATATTCCACTTGAGCAATTGAGTCTCCTGATCAGAATAGACGCGCTGCGCAGTTTTCAAAAAGCCCGCAAAACCCTCTTGTGGCAGGCTTATTTTTTCCACAACAAAACTTTTAAAGGACAGCAAAAACCCGAATTATTTGAAGTCCGGCAAAAGCAACAGCAGTTGCCTGAACTAGAAGAACACCCCCTCGAAATCACTTTTGAGCAATTTGAACTCCTCGGCTTTCCGCTCTGCGATCCTTTTTTGCTCTTGAAAGAAAAGATCCAAGAGCCGTTCAGTTATGCCAAAGATTTCAGCCAATGCATAGGTAAAGTTATATTGAGCTACGGGTATTTAGTCAGTATCAAGCAAACCAGGACCAGCAAGGGTGACACCATGAATTTCGGAACCTTCCTAGATCCAAATGGCGACTTCATCGATACCGTCCATTTTCCGCAAATTGTACTGGCTTATCCGTTTTACGGCAAGGGTGTTTACCGCATTGAAGGTAAAATTACTGCCGAATATGACTATTATACTTTAGAGGTCAGGAGCATGAGTAAGCTGCCTTTTATGGAAGATGTGCGACTTGCGCAAGCAACTACGCTCGCTCATCCAACTCCTTGAGCGCAATTTGCTGTTCTTCGGCGAACATCCGCAAAAGCTGCGGGGTGGTTTTGGCACTGTTGTAACGAAAAGTCATTTTTTTAGGACAAGGCCCAAACGGTACCATGAATTCAGGATAAGCGCCCACCCATTTGTCTCTGGCAACAAGTTCTATTTTGAAAAATCTTTTGGCCAAAATGAGCTGCTTCACGTTATTCGGCGCCAAATGAAGTTCAACGTCTCGTTTGCGGTAACTCGACAAATCAGAAAAGATCATTTCGGTATCTGCTAGGTAGCACGAAGTAAATTGCTTGGTAATTCCACTGCTGTCCCAAGTTTTAACTGCCCCAAAAATCAATTCAAGCGCAAGTGGTTTTTTGCCGATGAGTTTCATGAGTTTAGTTTGTTTTTACTGAACGAATACCAAAAATAAGATAGAAGGATAGGTGTGCTGTAAAGCCCAAAAAGTAAAATGGTGCTATCAGTAGTCAAAAAGTTAGGCAGCAAGATGCGCAGCACATGCAGCAAGAACACAAAAAATAACTGAAACAAAAAGAGGAGCACAATTCTCGAAAAGTGATAAACAACAAAATCTACCCGTTCAAAAAGAAACCCAACAGACCACTGTTTGCTCAGCAGCAGCAAGAGTACACAAGCAAAGCTGGGCCAAAGATGAAAAAATCCAAAAATGCCAGCCCTCCCTTTTAAATACAAAAACAAGTCAAGGAGCAGTAATAGCACATTGGTCAAGGACAGTAGAAACGCGGTAACTTTTGACATTTTTTTTTTCAGGAGAGCGGGGAGGGAAAAAATAGAAAAAGAATTAATTGATGATTAAATGTAAAAATATAACATATATGTTATAATCGAAGCGCGCAACAATGTGGAACTTCATGGTGTGAAACGTGAAGCTTATTTGAAAACCATTGGACTCAATGTCCGGAAAGAAAGGGTAAAGAAGGGTTTCTCTCAAATGGAATTAGCTTACCGCTGCGGAAAGGATCAGTCTTCTATCAATAGGCTAGAAAGGGGTCATGTCAATCCTACCTTATTTTACCTCGCTGAAATCGCAGCCGGACTCGAAATAGAAATTCAATGTTTATTTGAAGGAATAGACACCTCCACATTTGGCGATGATCAACTAAATTTCAAGTAAGATAAACAGAAGACACCCCATTATTTAACTTCACCTTGATGGATTCGGCAGCTAATCCATATCTTTTTTCATAAGCAGCAAACAAAGTAGGGAGTGCCCTATCAAAAAAGAAGGAGGCCTTTGCGAGTACGAGTAAACAGCCTCCAAAACCTCCGCCCATCATTCGGGCGCCCAAGACACCTTTTTGGGCACAAATTGCTTCTTGTAAAAAATCTATTTCCTCGCAACTTACTTCATACTGCGCCTGAAGGCCTACATGCGTTTGATTAAGGTAAGTGCCTAATTGTGCCAGAAATACTTCGGAATGTTGACCAGGAGCAAGTAAAGCCATTTCTTTGGCTAAATTTTGTACTGCGCGCACTCGCGCGATTTCCTCGACTACATAACTCAAGCGTTTTTGAGTAGTAGCCACTAATTGGAAGCTCAATTGCTCGAATTCAGCGGCATTTAAATCGCGCCAGTTCTCCAAGTGAGGAAATGATGCTCGAGCCAACTCCCATGCTTCTTCCAAACTGGCTCTTCTTTCGTTGTAAGCAGAAGAGGCGAGGTTGTGCTTCACTTTAGAGTCAATCAAAAAGAGCTGCGCACCTTGTAAAGGCAATTCAAAAGGTGTGATGTCATGACTGATGCAATCAAAAGCAAGCAGGTGATTTGCTTGACCAAACAACGAAGCAACTTGATCCATAAGGCCGCATTTGACCCCGGCAAACTGATGTTCTGTTTGTTGGGCCAGCAAAGCAAGTTCCATGCGCGATTTACCGAGTGCGTAAATTTCATTGAGGCCATAAGCCAAGCCGCAGCAAAGCGCCGCTGAGGAAGAGAGCCCTGCGCCAATCGGAATATTGCTTTTGAAACGGATATGAAGGCCCGAGGGAGCGTGGGAATCAAAACCCATTAAAAGGAAAACACCCTTTACATAAGTCTTCCAACTTGTTGTGAATGAATTATTTAATTCATTCCATAAAAACTCCCACTGCTCATTTAAATCTAGAGCCTCTATCAAAACCGTTGGTCTATGTGTTTCATTGAAATCAAATTCAACATAACGATCAATGGCAGCAGGCAGCACGATGCCATGGTTGTAGTCGAGGTGCTCGCCTAATAAATTGATGCGACCTGGTGCGATGACGCGCAGTCGCTTTAGGGTTGGGGTTTCCAAATCAGCGTTTCTTTGAGGTTCAAATCGGGAATGCTT
>JACCDN010301123.1_pt1 | contig 25325 bp, 26 predicted proteins | sample 7441691 | NCBI WGS metagenome assembly JACCDN01 (sample SAMN15323439, study PRJNA562643) | freshwater metagenome | isolation source: river surface water | place: USA:Blue River Watershed | collected 2017-08-16 | reverse complement strand
GCATGCGTTCGGAATGGTCGCGCGTCGGTTCCTTTTCGATCACCACCGTCTGACCGGGGGCATTGAGGCCCGCCAGCAAAACCGCGGACTTCACCTGCGCCGAGGCCACTGGCAAAGCATAGCGCACCGGAACCGGACCCGCCGCACCCACCACGGTCATCGGCAGGCGCCCGCCTTTGCGGCCATAGGCCTGCGCGCCAAACAGCGACAAGGGATCGGTCACACGGCCCATGGGGCGTTTGCGCAACGAGGCGTCACCCGTGAAGGTCGCCGTCATCGCGGTGGTTGCCATGCAGCCCATGATAAGCCGCACGCCGGTGCCCGAATTGCCGCAGTCAATCACATCAGCCGGTTCCTGAAAGCCGCCAACGCCGACGCCGTTCACCGACCATGCGCCGTCGCCGTGCCGCGTGACAGTGGCGCCAAAGGCCCGCATCGCCGAGGCGGTGTCCAGCACATCCTGCCCTTCCAAAAGCCCGGTGATCTTGGTTTCGCCGACCGCCATTGCGCCGAAAATCAGCGAGCGGTGCGAAATCGACTTGTCGCCCGGCACCGAGGCCATGCCCTTCAAAGGCCCGCATTTGGCGGAAGTCATCGGTTGCGCGTCGCCGTGGCCGGACATGGGAAACTCCGTAGTGGTTTGCACGCCTGATAGCGCAAGCGCGTGGCGGGGTCCATTCCTGCCAAGGCCGCGCCCTTGGTAAATCGCGGACGCTCCGCGGGGAGTATTTTTGCCAAGATGAAAGGGCTTTCACTTTGGTAAAAATACTCCCGCCGGAGGCTCCCGCAGCGTCAGCCTGCGCTGCGCCGGAAGGTCAGGTAATGCGGGTCGCGTCCTTCACGCAGGGCCTTTTGTTCGTAGCGGGTCGAAAGCCAATCGTCCCATGCGGCACCTTGGCCGGTTTGGGCGATCAGATCAAACCCGGCTTGCGGCACTTCTTCCAAGGTCTGGCGCACATAATCGGGAATGTCGGTGGCGACCCGCAATTCCGCGCCGGGGATCATGCAGCGGGCAAGGGGGCGCAGGTAGTCTTGCGTCACAAAGCGGCGGCGGTGGTGGCGGGCTTTGGGCCATGGATCGGGGTAGTTCAGGAACACCTTGGACAGGCAGCTATCCGGCAAGACATCAAACAGGTCGCGCACATCGCCGGGGTGCAGGCTCAGGTTCGTGACTTCGGCTTGGCGAATCTTGCCCAGCAACATTGCGATGCCATTGACGAAGGGTTCGCAGCCGATGATTTCGACCTCGGGGTAGGTTGCGGCCATATGCACCAGATGTTCGCCGCCGCCAAAGCCGATCTCCAGCCACAGCGGTTTGCCGTGAAAGCGCGTCATGTCCAATGGGCTGCGGGACGGATTGTCATCAACGGTCACGCCCGGCAGGCTGAGCCGTGCCAGATCTTCGTCCAGATAGGTCTTCTGGCTTTGGCGCAGCGTTTTGCCATGGACACGGCCATAGAAGTTGCGGCGTTCAGCGGGGTTATACATCGGGCGGACCTTTGGTTGACGCCGCGCCTCTAACCGTGATCGGCGCGGCTCGCAAGGGTGGCTCAGCCACGGCCCCGATAGGGAGCAACGCCTTGATCCGGAATCCAGACGCCATCGGGCGGGGTGCCGGTCTGCCAGAAAACGTCAATCGGGATGCCGCCGCGCGGGTACCAATAGGCCCCGATCCGCAGCCAGACCGGATCCAGAAGCGCCACCAGCGTCTTGGCGATGTCGATGGAGCAATCCTCGTGGAAGGCCCCGTGGTTGCGGAAGCTGTGCAGGTAAAGCTTCAGGGATTTCGATTCCACCAGCCAGTCGCGCGGCACATAATCAAGGACGATATGGGCAAAATCGGGTTGCCCCGTCATCGGGCAAAGCGAGGTGAACTCGGGCGCGGTGAAGCGCACCGTATAAAGGGTCCCGGCATGGCCTGCTGGCACCTTTTCCAAAATGGCCTCGGCGGGCGAGGCGGGCAGGGTGGTTGCGGCGCCAAGCTGGGTCAGGCCGGAAACGTCGGTCTTGGTCATGCGGGTTCTCCCAAAGGCAACGGCGATGCGGGGGCCGCATCGCCGTGGATCAGTTTAGCAGGTTGTCAGAGCGGGCGGCAGAGCTGCCTCTTGCCCCGCCCAAGCGGATCAGACCGCCTTTTTCAGCGCCTCGATCAGATCGGTCTTTTCCCAAGAAAAGCCGCCATCAGCCTCAGGCGCGCGGCCGAAATGACCATAGGCCGCGGTGCGGGCATAGATCGGGCGCGTCAGTTGCAGATGTTCGCGGATGCCACGCGGGGTCAGGTCCATGCATTGCATCACAGCCTGTTCGATGCGTTCCGCCTCGACCGTGCCGGTGCCGTGGGTGTCGACATAGATCGACAGCGGTTTGGCCACGCCGATGGCATAGCTGACCTGCAAGGTGCAGCGGTCGGCCAACCCGGCGGCGACGACGTTCTTGGCCAGATAGCGGGCGGCATAGGCGGCCGAGCGGTCGACCTTGGTGGGATCCTTACCGGAAAACGCGCCGCCACCATGGGGCGCCGCGCCGCCATAGGTGTCCACGATGATCTTGCGGCCCGTCAGGCCCGCATCGCCATCCGGGCCACCGATCACAAAGGTGCCCGTGGGGTTCACCCACCATTCGGTTTTCTCGGTGATCCAGCCCGACGGCAGCACTTCGCGGATATAGGGTTCCACAATGGCGCGGATGTCATCCGAGGTCTGGCTTTCCAGCGCGTGTTGGGTGGACAGCACGATTGACGTCACCTCCACCGGCTTGCCACCCTCATAGCGCAACGAAAGCTGCGACTTGGCATCCGGGCGCAGGGTGGGTTCCTGACCCGATTTCCGCACCTCGGCCAGACGGCGCAGGATGGCGTGAGAATACTGGATCGGGGCCGGCATCAGTTCCGGCGTCTCGCGGCAAGCATAGCCGAACATGATGCCCTGATCGCCTGCACCGTCCCGGTCAACGCCTTGGGCGATATGGGCGGACTGGCTGTGCAGGTAGTTCTGCACTTTCAGGGTGTTCCAGTGAAACTCGTCCTGTTCATAGCCGATGTCCTTGACGCAGGCGCGGACGATGTCCTCCACCCGGTCCTTCATGGCTTTCAGCGCCTTTTTGTCCGAAAGGCCAACCTCGCCGCCGACCACAACCCGGCCCGTGGTAGCAAAGGTTTCGCAGGCGACGCGGGCATTGGATTCTTCGGTCAGGAAAGCGTCAAGAACTGCGTCGGACACGCGGTCGCACAGCTTGTCGGGATGCCCCTCGGATACCGATTCCGAGGTGAAGACGTAGTTCTTTCTGCTCATGGAAATGCTCCGTTATGAGAAACCTGCCACGCCAGGAAGCCGTTGTGACAGTCTGTGGTCCGCCTTCGCTGATTGGGCGCGAAAGGTCAAGAATACTTGGTGCCGCGCCGCCGGATCAAAAGAAGGGCGAGACCGGCCAGCAACAGCAGGGCCGGGGCCTCGCCCCAACGTGCAAAGAGGGTCATGGGAAGCGGGGCGGGCAGGGCCACATCAAGGTGGCCTTCGGTGCCAAAGGGCAGCGACGCGCGCAACTGCCCCCGCGCATCATAAACTGCCGTCACTCCGGTATTGGCGACCCGGACCAGGGGCAGCCCTTGCTCGATTGCCCGCATCCGGGCCTGATCCGCGTGTTGGAACGGCCCCGACAGCGTGCCGAACCACGCGTCATTGGTGATTTGCAGCAGCCAGTCAGGGCGTGCGGGGGCGGCGTTGACGTCTTGCGGAAACACGGCCTCGTAACAGATCAAAGGCAGCGCGCGGCCCATTGCCGGGCCAAAGTCGATCAGTTTCGCGCCGTCTCCAGCGGAATAGCCGGCCCCTTCCTGTGCGGCAAAGGCCCGCAGGCCGAACAGCCGGAACGCCAGATCACCCAAGGGGATATATTCACCAAAGGGCACAAGGTGGTGCTTGTCATACCGCGCGCCCAAGGTGCCGTCGGGTTCGATCACGGTCAGGCTGTTCCAGAACCGGTTGCCATCTTCGCGCTGGGCACCAAGGGCGACAGGCACGCCTTGCGCGGCAGCCGCGATCATGGGTGCCAGATCGCTGTGGCGTTCCAAGAGGTAGGGCAGGGCCGTTTCGGGCCAGATCACCAGATCGGGGCGCGGTTCGGCTGCGGTGGCGGTCAAGAGCCGGTCAAGAAAGGTGCGGGCTTGGTCGGGATCCCATTTCAACGCCTGTTCGGCATTGGGTTGCACCAGCCGCAAGATGGCAGGCCGGTCGGCCGGCATGGGGCGTGACAGGGTCCAAAGCCCGAAGCCCCAAGCGACAGCCAGTGCGGCGGCTGCCACTGCCCCTTGCCGCCAGCGCCCCTGTGACAGCGCAGCGGCAATCAGGAGCAGACCCAACGTCAGGCCGGTTGGGCCGACCCAAGCGCCCAGTTGGGCAACGGGGGTGGAAATCCAGACATGGCCGGGCATCGCCCAGGGAAATCCCGTCAGGATATGGCCACGCAGATATTCCACGGCCGTCAGGGCCAGCGCAAAGCCGAAGGCGGGCGCGCGCAGGGAAAGGGCGCGGGCGGCCAACGCGGCGCAAGCCCAGAAAAGACCCAAGCCCAAGGCCATGAAAAACAGGGCAAACGGCGCCATCCAGCCATAGGTTTCCGGCTCAATCAAGAAGGGTTCGACGATCCACGACAGCGCGACCGCGCCATAGCCCATCCCACCGATCAGGCCGATCCACCCCGCGCCCTTGTCAACCCGCGCCACCAGACGCGTCAGAACGGCCAGCCCGCCCAGCGTCAACGGCCAAAGGTAAAGCGGCGCATGCCCAAGCGCGGCCAAGGCCCCGGCCGCAAAGGCCAGCACCGCCAGACGCGGGGCGGGGCGGCTGTGCCAGATGCGCCTCACGCCTTGGGGGCCTCGGCCGGTTTGGCGCTGCCTGCGCCGGGCAGACGGACGCGCAGGCGTTTGATGCGACGGGGATCGGCATCAACCACCTCGAATTCGACGCCGCTTTCGTGGGTCACGACCTCACCGCGCGCGGGCACCCGGCCAGTGCGGACAAAGACCAGACCGCCAAGCGTATCAATCTCGGCGTCGTCTTCATCGGCGCGCAGGGTCATGCCGATGGCGGCCTCAAATTCCTCCAAGGGGGCGACGGATTGGGCAAGGAAGACGCCGGGCTTTTCTTCTTTCCACAGCGCGCCTTCGACCTCATCGTGTTCGTCGTCAATTTCGCCGATGACAGTTTCGATCAGGTCTTCGATGGTCACAAGGCCATCCACGCCGCCATATTCATCAATCACCAAAGCCATATGCACGCGATCACGCTGCATCTTTTGCAACAGCGTTGCGGCGGGCATCGACGGGGGCGCGTAAAGCAGCGGGCGCAGCAGGCGTTTCAGGCTGAAACGGCCCGTAGCGCCAAAGCCATGTTGCAGCGCCAGATCCTTGAGCAGGACCAAGCCCTGCGGATGGTCCAACGTGCCTTTGTAGACCGGCAGACGGGAAAAACCATGCTGGCGAAACGCCTCCACCAGATCGTCTTTGCCGATGTCCAAAGGCACGGCGGCGATTTCAACCTTGGGGATGGCGACATCATCGACCCGCAGCTTGCGCAGATTGGCAAGGCCAAGCTGGGTGGTGCCGGGGGACGTTGCGCTGCTGGGGCGCGCATCCGCATCGCCGCCGGATTGGCTGTCAGAGGGGGAAAAGGCGCTGAAGATCCGCCCAAGAAACGTCCGCGGTCCCTGATCGGTGCCGTCGTCTTCACCATCCTGCCGCGCGCTTTGCGCCGCCGGAGAGTCGTCGTTGCTACTGCCCATCGGTCCTTTGTCCCAAATCGCCGACCAAGCTGTCGGACTTGTTCAATATGGGTCAGAAAGACCCAGACGCGCAAGTATGCGCACTTCGGTCGCTTCCATCAGCGTGGCATCGCCGTCGCGGATGTGGTCATACCCCAGAAGATGCAGAAACCCATGCACGACCAGATGGGTCACATGATCGGCCATCGGCTTTTCCGCCTCACGCGCCTCGGCCGCGCAGGTGTCATAGGACATCGCAATGTCGCCCAGCGATTCGGGGTCATCCTCATCGCCCGCTTCGGGGATGTCCGGTGCCGCGCCTTCGACCTCTGCCCCGCGTTCCTCTGATGGCCAGCTCAGGACATTTGTCGGCTTCGCCTTGCCGCGAAAATCACCGTTCAGCTCTAGGATACGATTATCATCGCAGCCCATCAGGCACAGCGTGAAGCCCTCGGGCGCAAGGTCCAACTCGGCCATGGCAGCCCGGATGGCACGATCGGCCAAGGGTTCAAGGCCAAAGGCCTCCCAGCGGTCATCTTCGATGACAATATCAACCAATGGTTCCATAGTTGCGCTGACTAGCGGTGAATGGGCGGCGCGGCAAGCCGTCGGGCCTGCCGCGCCGCCGAAGTTCAACCAGATTGCGCCTCGTCCTTTTCATAGGCCTCGATCACGCGGGCGACCAGCGGGTGGCGCACCACATCCTTCGAGGTGAAGTAGTTGAACGACACGCCCTTCACCCCTTTCAGGATGCGTTCTGCATCGGCCAGACCGGAGGCGACGCCGCGCGGCAGGTCAACCTGCGTGCGGTCGCCGGTGATGACCATGCGGCTGCCTTCGCCCAGACGGGTCAGAAACATTTTCATCTGCATGGTGGTGGCGTTCTGCGCCTCGTCCAAGACCACAAAGGCGTTTGACAGGGTACGCCCACGCATGAAGGCCAGCGGCGCGATTTCGATGCGCTTTTCCTCCATCAGTTTTTGCACCTGCTTTGAGGGCAAAAAGTCGTTCAGCGCGTCATAAAGCGGCTGCATATAGGGATCGACTTTTTCCTTCATGTCGCCGGGCAGAAAACCAAGCCGCTCCCCCGCCTCGACGGCCGGGCGGGACAGGATGATCTTGTCCACCGCCCCAGAGATCAGCATCGTCACCCCGACCGCAACGGCCAGATAGGTCTTGCCGGTGCCTGCCGGACCGATGCCGAAGCCCAATTCATTCTGGAACAGGTTCTTCACATAGTCTTTTTGCGCCTCGGTCCGCGGCTCCACCGCTTTTTTGCGGGTGCGCAACTCCATGCCATTGGCCGAGAACATCTCGATCTGTTGGCCATCGGCCCCCAAGCTGGTGGTACGGGCCGTGTCGGGCATGGGCTGCCCCATCCGGATCGCGCCATCAATGTCACCAGCGTTCACCGAGCGTCCTGCCTCCAGCCGGGCGTAAAGCCCGCGCAGCACAGCGGCGACCTGTTCGCGCGCCTGACTGTCACCGATCACCGAAAGCCGATTGCCGCGCCGAAGCACATGCACGCCCATCTGGTGTTCGATCTGCGCCAGATTGCGGTCAAACTCACCACAAAGGCCGATCAAAAGACGGTTGTCGGGAAATTCGAGAATGGTTTCGACAACATCCTCGGGGCGGGACGGGGGTGTCAGCGCGCTGATGCCCAATGGGGTCTCCTTTTTGGCAGAGGGACACATGCAAATGGTCGTCCTGTTTGACATTCGGAGCAAGAGAAATCCGACGTCACGCTGTGAATTTGACCCATTGGTGCCAAATATTCATGACAACGCCGCTATATCTAGCAGGTTCCCTGCCGGAAACCCAAAAATGACATAGGGCCACGGCTTGCGCCATGGCCCTATGGAGCATGAATCTGGACGTCAGAGTTGACGGCGCGGTGTCAGGGTTGCACCCAGCCCGGCACATAATCTTTCAGGCCCGGCGATTGCGACTGATAGTCTTTCAGCACCGTGCCCGGCGGGTATTGGTTGTTGCACACCGGCAGACCCGAAACCGGGTCAAAGCGGCGGCCGGAATAACCCTCAACGCCGTCGTCAATGATCCAGCCTTGGCAGCCATCGGGGTCATAGGCGATGGCAGCATGGCCCTCTTCCAGAACGCCTTTGTCGCGGCCCTTGTCATAGGCGGTGGCGATCACCGCATCGGGTTGGCCGTTATAGGGGGTGACGCCTTCGATGCAGCCCGAGACAGAACTGGTCAGAAGAAGGCCGAGGGCGATTTTCACAGGGTTCATCATCTTTATCACCACCGGTAGCAGACAACTTCGACGCGACGGTTTTGCTGCATGCCAGCGGCCGTTGCGTTCGAGGCGATCGGATTACGCTCGCCATAGCCGATTTCACGGTCAACCATGGCACCCATGGCGCGGGCCACATCGGCCACGGCCTTGGCGCGGCGTTGCGACAGGCGCATGTTGTATTCATCCGACGCGCGGCTGTCGGTGTGGCCGTAAACGGCATAGCCAAAGGCCCCGGCGCTGCGGAAGAAGTCTTCCAACCGGCGCAAACCCGCGGCGGTCAGCTTGTGGCTGTCGGTGGCAAACAACTGATCGGAGTTTTCCACCAGACAGGTGTTGCGTTTCAGACAGACCGGCTTGCCGGTCTTGGGGTTCACGCGGTCCAGCATATAGCCTTCAAGGCCGCCGTCGGCCCACCAGTGCATGCAGCCGTCGTCATCGATCCAGACGCCCCACTGAATTTGCCCGGTGACCTGCGGCCCCGGAATGTTCTGATGTGCTTCATGCGGCGTTTTGGAGGGGTGGGCAAAGGCAGCCTCCCCAAACCCGGAAACGGCCAATGCCGCCCCCGCAACCATACCCAGCACTGCTTTGGACATGCGTTCCAATGCGGCAGCCCCCCTTTTTTAAGACCGACCCTGGCAGGGGTCGTTACAAACTATCTTTCGAGACTTGCCTGCGCACTTTCGTGAAGTAAAGGGGATTTTCCTTAATTGGTTGACTTTGCCGCAGGATTTTCCAGATTTTCAGGCCTTGGTCGCAGGGCTGGCAAAAGTTCGTTGCCGTGACGGAAACAGACGCGCAGCCCGCCTTGGTCAGCCGATCCGCTGACCCGCCAAGGAATTGGTGGCCGAGGCAGAGATTCGCACCCGGACAAGTTCGCCCACCTGACCCGTCGGATCATCGACATGCACCGCATGCAGGTGATCCGACTTGCCGACCATCTGGCCCGGTTGCCGCCCCACCTTTTCATAAAGCACGCCGACTTCGCGGCCGACCATGGCATCTTGGGCTGCGCGTTGCTGCTGGGTGATAAGCGCCTGCAACTCATAAAGCCGGGGATCGGCGATCTCGGCCGCGATTTCCGGCTTTTCCGCCGCCGGCGTGCCGGGGCGGGCCGAGTATTTGAAGGTAAAGGCGGCGCCAAACCCCACCGCGCGCACCAGATCCAGCGTGGCCTGATGGTCGGCATCGGTTTCACCGGGGAAGCCGACGATGAAATCCGACGACAGAAGGATATCGGGCCGGGCGGCCCGGATCCGCTCGATCAGGCGCAGATATTGGTCCGCCGTATGCTTGCGGTTCATGGCCTTGAGGATGCGATCAGACCCGGATTGCACCGGCAAATGCAGATAGGGCATCAGGTGCGGCAGATCGCCATGGGCGGCGATCAGGTCATCATCCATGTCATTGGGATGGCTGGTGGTGTAGCGCAGCCGCTCCAGCCCGTCGATGCGGGCCAATTCGCGCAAAAGACGACCCAAGCTGTAGTCCCCCGACGCATCGGCGCCGTGATAGGCGTTCACATTCTGGCCCAGCAGGGTGATTTCCTTGACCCCCCGTTCCACCAGCCCACGGGCCTCGGACAGGATGCGGTCTACCGGGCGGCTGACTTCGGATCCGCGGGTGTAAGGCACCACGCAAAACGCGCAGAACTTGTCGCAGCCTTCCTGCACGGTCAAAAACGCGGTCGGTCCGCGATGGGATTTGCGCTCCGGCAGACGGTCAAACTTCATTTCCGTGGGGAAATCCGTATCGACCTGTTGCGCATTGGCCCGCGCCATTTCCGGCAAGCGGTGATAGGCCTGAGGGCCGACAACGATATCCACCAAGGGCATCCGACGCAGAATTTCGTCGCCCTCGGCCTGCGCCACGCAGCCAGCGACGCCGATCTTCAACTCGGGCTTGGCCTGTTTCAACGGCTTTAACCGGCCAAGGTCAGAAAACAACTTTTCGCTGGCCTTTTCGCGGATGTGGCAGGTGTTCAGCAGGACCATATCCGCGTCATCGGCGGTTTCGGTCAGCACATAGCCTTCGGCGCCCATCGCCTCGGCCATGCGTTCGCTGTCATAGACGTTCATCTGACAGCCGTAGGTCTTGATGAAAAGCTTCTTCGGATCGGCCATGGCGCACCTGTTTCGCAGGCCTCGCCCATAAGCCAAAGCGCGGCCCTTCGCAACGCGGGCTTATGCGATTGCCAACTTAGGCGATGGCAAGACCGGGGGCGTCATGCGGATATTGCGGCAGCCCGTCGCACAAGGCGTAAAACTGCGGCCGCCCTTCGGTGCAAATGTGAAACCCCGCCGTCAGAGACGACGGGTCATCAAGGCTGCCGGCCAGAATGGCAATGTGGGCAGCCTCATGCGCCTTCCAGAACAGAACCGAGCCACAGGTGCCACAAAATCCGCGCAGGGCATAATCCGACGCCGCATACCAGCGCAGGCTGTCGGACTGGTCCAGATGCAGATCGGTTTTGGCGGCCGCTGTGGCGGCAAAATAAAGGCCGGTCTGGCGGCGACACTGGCTGCAATGGCAATAGACCACCTCGCGCAGGGGGCCGGTGACATGGTAGCGCACCGCGCCACACAGGCAGCCGCCACCGTGGTTGTGGGCAGGGGTGTCGAGAGGGGGCATGGCAATCTCCGGCTGTTTGGCAAAGCCTAGCCTTAGGCTGCGGCCACAGTTGACTGTTCGCGACAAACTGTCGAATTGCAACGACTGCCAGCTTGCATTGCCCGCAACATTGTTTGAATTTGCAGGACAATCCATTTGAAGGCCGCCATGCGTTTTGCGTCGCTTGACCAATTTCTGACCGAAGGCAAGGACTTGCTGGCCAAAGGGCCGGTGGCGATTGTCTTTGCCGAAGACCCGGTCGAGGTGGACACCACGCTGCGCCACCATCTGGCGGCGGGATTTCTTCAGGTCATCCTGCTGGCACCCGCAGGGGTTCGCGTGCCTTACCCCTTGGCGGCCAAGGTGCAATGGATCACTTATGATGTGCATGACGATGGCGCGCTGGTCACCGCGATCAACCGGCTGATCGAGGCCGCGCCCGGCATTTGGCTCTATTACTGCTACAATGCCGAATACCTGTTTCACCCTTTCTGCGAAGCCCGCAATGTGCGCGAGTTGGTGACCTTTCACACCGAAGAACGCCGTGATGCGATGCTGTCCTACGTTATCGACCTTTATGCCGATGATCTGGGGCGGTTCCCGAACGCAGTGGCGCTGGAACACGCGCATATGGACCGATCAGGCTATTACGCGCTGGGGCGGCCTGATCTGGCCAACCACAACTATCCCAAGGAACGGCAGCTGGATTTCTTTGGCGGCCTGCGCTGGCGGTTTGAAGAACACATCCCCGCGCCGCGCCGCAAGATCGACCGAATCGCGTTGTTCAAGACCAAACCGGGGCTGCAATTGCGCCCCGATTTCACCCTGAATGACGAGGAAATGAACACTTACGCCTGCCCTTGGCACAATAACATCACGACCACGGTGATGAGTTTCCGCACCGCCAAGGCCCTGCGCAGCAATGCGGGGTCGATGTTCGATATCCAAGATTTCCGCTGGCACAATTCGGTGCGATTCGAATGGCATTCGCAGCAGTTGATGGATTTGGGCCTGATGGAGCCCGGCCAGTGGTTTTAGGCCTCTTGGCCGCAGCAATTCGTCAAAACACCTGAAAATTGCCGACAACGTTTACGGTATGTTTTTGTTTTGTGCGCAGTCTCGCCCTGAATTCCTTTCTGCTCAGGAGACTGACCATGACAATGCATTCCCCGGTTCTGGATGGTTCACAAAAGACCATGATGGCCGGTTATCTCGACAATTTGGCGCTGTTGGAACGACTGCACCGGCTCCTCCTTGATGTCATCAAGGATGAATTCGAACGGCTCGCCATTTTGGAAATCAACTCGGTTCAGGCGCTGTTGCTGTTCAACATCGGCGAGAATGAGGTGACGGCGGGCGAGTTGAAATCGCGCGGCTATTATCAGGGCTCGAACGTGTCTTATAACCTGAAAAAGCTGGTGGAACTGGGCTATATGCACCACCAGCGGTCCGAGATCGACCGCCGCTCGGTGCGGGTGCGCCTGACCGAAAAGGGCCGCCGGGTGCGCGGCATGCTGACCGACCTTTTCTCTCGTCATGCCGAAGGATTGGCCAAACGCGGCTTGGTCGATGCGGCCGGCATGGACCAGATGAATACCTCGCTCAAACGGATGGAGCGGTATTGGACGGAACAGATCCGCTATATCTACTAAGATCAGGACAGCAGTTTCGCCACCGCGCGCAACTCGAACTTCTGAATCTTTCCGGTCGAGGTCTTGGGCAATTCTGTAAAGATCACATGTTTGGGCGATTTGAAGCCCGCCAAGCGGCTGCGGCAATGGGCGATAAGCTCCGCCTCGGTCGCAGAGGCACCGGGCTTCAACTCGACAAAGGCGCAAGGGACTTCGCCCCATTTGTCGTCAGGTTTCGCGACGACGGCACAGAGGCTGACCGCCGGGTGATGCATCAAGGCGCCTTCCACCTCGACCGACGAGACATTTTCGCCGCCCGAAATGATGATGTCTTTCGCCCGGTCGGTGATTTTCAAATAGCCGTCGGGATGTTGAAACGCGATATCGCCTGACCGGAACCAGCCGCCCTTGAACGCCTCGCGGGTGGCTTCCGGGTTCTTGTAATAGCCTTTCATCACCATATTTCCGCGCATGGCAATTTCGCCCAAATGGGCGGCGTCACGGGCTACGGGCTGCCCGTGGTCGTCATGCACCTCCGCGCCTTCCAGCATGGCCATCGCCACCCCGGTGCGCGCTTTCAGCGCGGAACGGTCGTCGCCCTGCGCCGCGTCCCATTCCGTCTGCCATAGACATTCGGTTGCCGGACCATAAGTTTCGGTCAGCCCGTAAACCTGCGTCACGTTGAAGCCCAAGGGTTCAAACGCGGCGAGTGTCGCCGCCGCCGGGGGCGCGCCTGCGGTAAAGACCTGAACCTGATGCGAAAAAGCCCGGCGGTCTTCGGGTTTGCAGTTGATGACGGTGTTCAGAACAATCGGCGCGCCGCCGAAATGGGTGACGCCCTCATCGGCAATCGCGTCATAGATCGCCTTGGCCGTTACATCCCGGCAGCACACCAGCGTGCCGCCCATCATCGGCACCATCCACGTATGGCACCAGCCATTGCAGTGAAACAGCGGCACGATGGTCAGATAAACCGGGAACAATTGCATCCGCCAGCCGATGGCATTGGCCGTGGTTGCAAGATAGGCCCCGCGGTGGTGATAGACCACGCCCTTGGGCCTGCCCGTGGTGCCGGAGGTGTAATTGATGGCAATCGATTCCCATTCATCTTCGGGCATCAGCCAATCGGCCGCGGGATCGCCTTTGGCGAGCAATTCCTCATAGGTCAGATAGACGCCCGAGGCGGTGAACCCGTGGTCCACCACTTCGATGATCTCGGGCGCTGCACCGTCCATTCGGCGAATCGCCTCTTGGGCTAGAGGCAGAAAGGCGGTGTCGCAGAGCAGAATCTTTGCCCCGGCATGGCCAAAGATATAGGCCACGGTGTCGGCGTCCAACCGGGTGTTGATGGTGTTCAGGACAGCCCCGCAGGCGGGAACACCGAAATGCGCCTCGGCTTGGGCGGGAATGTTGGGCAAAAGCGTGGCCACCACATCGCCGGGCTGAATACCCCGCAGCGCAAGGGCCGACGCCAGTTGGCTGACGCGAGCGGCATAGTCGGCATAGCTGAGCCGGGTCGATTTCCACACCACGGCGGTGCGATGGGCAAAAATATCTGCGGCACGTTTCAGATGCGACAGGGGCGTCAGGGCCGCAAAGTTGGCCGCCGTCTTTTCCAACCCGCTTTCGTCTGCCAGCCAGCCCATGTGTTTTCTCCCTGACGCAAAATGTCGTTTTTCGACGGGCAGTTTGCGAAGGATACGGGCAAAGGGAAAGCAGGAAATACGAAGGAAGACATTGTGAACGCGACCAAAGACCGGACCTTGTTGGCCGCCGGGCTGATTTCGATCTATGCCTTTATCATCGGCTTTACCGACAACTATGTGCGGGTGATCGCTGATGAGGCCGGACTTTGGCAATTCCACTTCACCCGCTCTTGTATGACGGCGGTGCTTCTGGGCTTGGGCGCGGTCGTTTTGGGCTGGCGGATCCGCCCGCGCAACTGGCGTGCGGTGGTGGCGCGGTCCGCCATCCATGGCTCGGCCATGGTGATTTATTTTGGTGCGCTGGCTTTCCTTGATGTGGCGCTGGTGGCGGCGGGACTGTTCACCGCGCCGATCTGGGTTTTGTTGATTTCGCGCTTTGCCTATGGTCACAAGATTGGTCCGGTGCGGATCATTGCGGTGGCCCTTGGCTTTGTGGGTGTGTTGTTGGTGCTGGGACCAGAGGCGATGAACGGCGCCTCGCTGGCCGCCGTGCTGCCAATCGTGGCGGGCGCGCTTTATGCGATGGGCAACATTGCCACCCGCGAATGGTGCGAGGGCGAAAGCGCGCAAACCCTGCTGGCAGGCTTTTTCGGCGCTCTGGGGATCATTGGTGCGGTCGGCATGCTGGCGCTGATCTTCTTTCCACTTGAGGTGCCTGTCGGCACTGACGGGTTCTTGCAGCGTGGTCCGGTCTGGCCCTCGACTGAGTTCTATTTCTGGACCTTTGTGCAGGCGGCGGGCAGCCTGATCGGCGTCGGGTTCATGATTCGCGCCTATCAGGTCACGGATGCGGGCCGGGCCAGCGTGCTGGAATATATCATTCTGCCCGCCTCGGCCTTTTGGACCTGGATCGTCTGGGGCAAAGGGCTGGAACCTTTGGCCGTCTTTGGCATGGTGTTGATCGTTGCGGCAGGCACGATGATCGCGCTGCGGGCGCGGGCGCAAGAGGCGGCTTAATCGCCGACGGCTTGGCGCCAATGGCGGCGGCACAGGCTTTGATACGTCTCATTGCCGCCGATCACCACCTGATCGCCATCGCGCATCGGCCTGCCGTCTGGACCTTTGCGCACCACCATGGTCGCCTTCTTGCCGCAATGGCAGATGGTGCGGACCTCACGCATTTCATCGGCCCAAGCCAAGAGCGCGGCAGAGCCGGGAAACAGGTTGCCCTGAAAATCGACCCTCAGGCCATAGGCCATCACCGGCACGCCCAGATCATCCACGGCGCGGGCCAGTTGCCAGACTTGGTCTTGGGATAAAAACTGCGCCTCGTCGATGAAAACGCAGGCAACCTTGCTTTTGGCAAAGCGGGTTTTCAGCTTTTCAAACAGATCTTCGTTCGGCCCAAAGGTATCGGCCACCTCACCAATGCCGATGCGGCTGGCGATCTTGCCTTGGCCCGCGCGATCGTCGAATTGGGCCGTGATGAGATAGGTTTCCATCCCGCCTTCGCGGTAGTTGTGCGAGGCCTGCAGCAGCAGCGTCGACTTGCCCGCGTTCATCGTCGAGTAGTTGAAGTATAGCTTTGCCATGGCCCGATGTAGCCCAAGGCAAGAGTTGCCTGCAAGAGAGGCCATATCGCCGACAATAGCCCTGTTGGGGGCAAGAATTCCTACGAGAAACACGGGTAGGGGGACGCAACGGACCATCAACACACGATGTAACAGCCGGACGAAATGTTCCGGTGTGAAAACTTGCTAACGCTGACGGGTCCGCCGCGCGACCGTGGTAATCGTGAACCAAGGCCACCCCTAACGGAGGCGAAGCACGGCAGACCCCCACCCAAACCAGCGCTGGGGACGCTGGTCACTCTCTACTGTTCCGGACGACCCGGAACACCTTTATCCGTGACAGATGCTTTCCATCACATTAATGGGAAAAGGCTATTTGAATTCCCCGGCACGCTGTGGTGCCCGGCGCAAAGGTAATTGATCATGAGTGTTGCCACCTATCTGAAAAAGCACAGCGAAGCGCTGGTCAAGGATGTGGGGATCGAGGCGGCTTGCGAAATCACCGGCAAGTCGAAGGCGACGCTTGGTCGCTATTATTCCGACAATGACGAACATGGCGACCGTTTCATGCCGATTGATGTGGTCGCGGCCTTGGAAGGTGCATCGCGGTTTCCGCATGTGACGGCGGCATTGGCGGATCTGCGCGGCATCACGCTGTCGTATGATGCAGAAAAGCGCAATGCGCAGTCATCGGGGGTCAATCAGGATGTGGTGGCTTTGGCGCAGCGTTTTGCCGTGCTGATGAGCGAATACAATTCGGCAATTGGGGATGGCAAGATTTCCATCAACGAGGCCAAACGGCTTTTGCGCGAAACACTGGCCTTGCAGCAGGTGCTTCTGGATATGAAGCTGAATCTGGAAGAAGAGGCGAAATAGGGCGGGATTTCCCCGCCCTTTTCCGTTGTTTCTTAGGCCTGACGCGGCTTTGGCCGTGCGCCGTCGCGGCGGGGGGCTTGGCTGCCGCCTGCGGGTTTGCCGGCCTGCGGACGGCTGCCTTGCGGGCGCGCACCGGGCTTGGCGGCCGGACGCGGACCTGCGGATTTATGGGCCGGCGGTTGGCTGCCCTTTTTCTGCCCGCCGGGGCGCGCACCGGGGCGTTGGCCGCGGTTTTGGCCGGGCTTTGGCGTGGCTGCCACGATGTCGGCGGCCCAAGGTGCCCCACCCAGAACCGGGATCGGCTTTTTCAGCAGCTTTTCAACGGCTTTGAGTTCGTCCATCTCGGCGGGCGAGCAGAAGGCCACGGCGGTGCCATCGGCCCCGGCGCGCGCGGTGCGGCCGATGCGGTGGACGTAGTTTTCCGGCACGTTCGGCATGTCAAAGTTGTAGACATGGCGCACCGTCGGAATGTCGATGCCACGTGCGGCCACATCCGTCGCCACCAGAATATCCAGATCGCCCGACTTGAATTCCGCCAAGGTGCGCTCGCGCTGGTTTTGGCTTTTGTTGCCGTGGATGGAGCCTGCCTTGAAGCCCCAAGATACCAACAGCTTCATCAGCTTTTCCGACCCATGCTTGGTGCGGCCAAAGACCAGCGCCTGTTCGGTCGGGTGCTTTTTCAGGTATTCTTCCAACAGCTTGGCCTTGTCGCCCATCGGAATGTAATGCACGCCTTGGGTGATTTTTTCAGCCGGTTTGCCGGGGGTGGAAACCTGAACACGCACCGGATTGCGCAGATAGGTGTCGGCGATTTCCTCGATGTCTTTCGGCATGGTGGCCGAGAACAGCAGCGTCTGGCGGCGTTGCGGAATGTGCTTGGCGATCTTGCGCAGGGAATGGATGAAGCCCATGTCGAGCATGTGGTCCGCCTCGTCCAAGACGAGATAGCCGCATTTCTCAAGGCTGACGTTGCCCTGTTCCAAGTGGTCGATCAGACGGCCGGGGGTGGCGACCAGCACATCGGTGCCGCGCGACAGGGCTTGTGCCTGTTTCAGAACCGAGGCCCCGCCCACAACCATCGTCACCTTGACAGCTGTGCCTTTGGTGAAGACTTCCAGATTGTCCTTGATCTGGATGATGAGTTCGCGCGTCGGCGCAAGGATCAGGGCGCGGACATGTTTCGGTCCCGGCGGGTGGCCAAGATCCAGGATGCGGTGCAGCAAGGGCAGGCCAAAGGCCGCCGTCTTGCCGGTGCCGGTTTGGGCCAGACCCATCAGGTCGGCACCTTTCATGATGTGGGGAATGGCCTGCGCCTGAATCGGCGTCGGCGTCTGCAGTTTGGTCTTTTCCAGCGCCTTCAGGATGGAGGGCGAAAGGCCGAGATCGGCAAAAGTCGTCATGTGAACGGTCCGTTCTTCAAAAGGCAACCGACACTCGCCCCACCGCACTTGCGGTTTGGCCGTGTGGGAAGGGTTACCTTGCGTGAAGGGGGAACCTCGCCCGGCATCCCCTTGTCCTCACGCGGGACCGGATGGGTGGGCGTGTGCGGCAGATGGGGGCAATTGCAGCGAAAGTCAAGCCCGCGGGGGGCCGGGGCGGCGTTCCACCCAGCGGTTCAGCCAGGCCAGGCCAGCCAGTGACAGGCCAAGCCCGGCAAAGCTGACCACCCGCGTCAACCCGGTCAGGCCCGAGGCGTCGATCAAAAAGACCTTGGCCACCACCAGCCCGATGACCGCCATGGCAAGGCGGCGCAGCATGTCAGATCGCCGGGCAATTGCCTGATAAAGCAGTCCCGCCCCGAGCAGCATCAGCGCCAGCGTGTAGCTATAAAGTTCGCCCTGCGTCACATCGGGGCCACCCAGATAATCACCCTGCCAGAAGCGGCGGATTTCCAAGCCGAGGTAAAGCGCGGTCAGTGCCGCCCCGACGCTGGCGAACCCCAACCGCAGGCGTCGGTCCAGATCCCGCCATATCCACCCCACCGCCAAAAGCAAAAGCCCCGGCACGGCATAGGCCAAGGCGAGCGTATCCAGCACCAAGGGGCCACGCACCCGCGCGCCCAGATCCTCCGCACTCCAGCTGAAAAGTGGGTTTCCAAGCGTCGCGGCACTGGCCAGTCCCGCAGCGGCAATTCCGCCGCCAAGGCCCGCCAGCACCCGGCGCAGGGTTTGCAAGGGGCTGGCCTGCCGGGCGCGCCACAGTTGCATCAGCGCAAAGATCACCCAAGGCAGCGCGTTCAGCGTCAGACCCCAATGGGTTTCCATTGGTGGGGTTTGCGGCACATAGGTCGCGCTCTCCGTAAGGGGGGGCGGTGGCTCCAGCGCGCGGGCAATCAGCACATTGGCCAAAATGGCCGTCAACCCGGCCGCCGCGCTTTCGGCGACGGCGCGTGCGATGGGGCGCTCCAGCGGCTGCAACAGCCAAAGGGCCGCCAGCATCGCGGCGATGGTGCCGCCAAACGCCAGCAAGAGCTGTCCCAAGGGGGCTTGCAAAGCCCAGGACAGCCCCGGATCGGCCAAAAGCCGATACCCCAGAACGGCCGCGCCAGCCTGTAGAAACAGGCTCATTTCCGGCAGGCGGAACCGTCGGTCAAGAGCGGCAGAAGCCGTCAGCAGCACCGCAAGGGCCAGCGTCAGCGCCGTTTTTGTGGTCAGCACAAACAGGGCAAGTGCGATCAGCGCCAAGGCCGACAACGTGGCATGCGCGGCGCGGCGCATCGCGGGCGTGTCGGTCTTGGCCAGTTGCAGCGCAAACCCCGTCATCAGCGCGGCCAGCGCGATGATATGCAGCGCCCAAGCATAAGCGCCAAGCACCAGCGCCGGTTGCCACCAGATCTCCAGCGCCACGGCGGCAAGAGGGGCGATCAGCGCCCCGCCCAAGACAAAGGGCAGACCCCAACGGCCGGACCGGAGCGCACGATAGGCCGCACCAAGGCTGATGAGCGTCGCCAGGACAAGCAGTGTCGAGGCAATCCGCGACGGCGCGGTTTCGGGACCGCGCAAGGCAATGGCCTTGGTCGCATGTTCGGCCCAGATTGCTGCGCGCGTTTCGCCAAGGATCGCAAGGACAGCCAGAAACGCCGCAGCGGGCAAAAGGGCTATGTCGGCCAATCCCTCGGCCTTTTCGGCCCAGAAAAGGAAGGCCAAGGCCAGAACGGTCAATCCGGCCAGTGCCAGAAGGGCCATGTCGGTGTTGCCCGTCGTCGCGACGCAAAGGCCCAGACTGGAGGTCACGGTTGCCCCCAGCACCAGACGCACAGGAAAGACCGGCCAACCGGCTTTGCCTTTCATCAAAAGCGCGGGCAGGGTGGCAGGCCCGGCCTGCGACGGGATCAGGCGCAACTCTGGCAGGGTGGCGGTCAACATCACCATGGCCAGCAATTGCAAGATCCACCCGGCATCGCCGCCGCCGCCCAGTTGCGTCAACAGACCCCCGCCATACCCCAAGACCAGCGCCAGAACCGACACCCAGGCCCAGCGGCGCACCGCATCCACTCCAAGCCCAAGCGCTGCGATCAGGGTGAAATAACCGTAAAGCCAATCGATGTTCTGTGAGGCCCCGCCAACAATGAAGGGGGCCGCAAAGGCTCCGACAAGTCCGACGGCGATGAGCAGGGGGCCGGAAAACCAGCCGATCGCCAAGGCCAGTACCGCAGTTGCCAAATGCCCGGCAAAGGCCATTTGCGGCCCGATCAGCCCATAGAGTTGGCGCGCGGCAAGAATGGCTGCAAACAGCGTGACAATCCCCGCACCCGAAAACACCGAAGGCAGCGTGGCCGTGGCGGCACCACCTTCATCGTCATGACGGCGGCGCAAGGTTTCGCCCGCGGCCACCAGCGCCGCCCCAAAGGCAAGTGCTGCCAGCACCCGCAGGCCGGGGGGCAAAAGCCCGCGCTCCATGCCGTATTGGACAAAGAATATCCCGGCCAGCCCCAAGGAAGCGGCCGAAATCGCATAAACCCAGTTGTCGCGCAGCCAGCGGGCAAGGGCGGAAAACCGATCCGGGCGCATCACCAGCGGTCGGTCCTGCGCGGCGCTGGGCGGCAGGGGCGGCGGCGTCACGGTCTGGGGTTCGGATGGCACGCGGGGCGCGACGGCGTCCGTGGGGATCGGCAGCGGGGGTGGCGCCGAAACGGCCTCGGCCATGGTCGGCACCGGCGGGGCCACGGGATCGGGGCGGTTGGCCAGCGTGGATTCCAGGGTGCGGATTCGGGCGCGCAGCCCAGCCAGTTGAACAAACAGCACCAAGATCGCGACCGGGATCGCCATGACTGCCAGAAGCGCCAAGACCAGAATACCGTCCAACCGCTTACCCTTTCACTTGCCGATCACAGCCGTCAGCTTAGGATGCGCATGAGATCAGGACCAGCCTCGAAATTCCGGCTCAAGGGGAAAGAAATGCGCGCGCCATCGGTAAATGTCCTGGGCGGTGAACTTGAACCCTGTTCCACGGCCCCGGTGACCGGATTTTATCGCAATGGCTGCTGCGATACCGGGCCAGAAGATCGCGGCCAGCACACGGTCTGCGCCGTCATGACGGCTGAATTTCTGGCCTTGTCGAAATATCTTGGCAATGACCTGTCCACGCCGCGCCCAGAATTTGGGTTCGCCGGGTTGAAGCCCGGGGATCGGTGGTGCCTGTGCGCGGCCCGCTTCTTGCAGGCGCATGAAGAAAATGCCGCGCCGCAGGTGCATCTGGCGGCCACGCATCAGGCCACGCTGGAGGTTGTTCCTCTGGCCGTGCTGCGGCTTTACGCGGCGGATTGATCGGGGATGCCAAGCCGCAAGCCGCTGTCGTCGCGCATCAGATCTTCGATGAACAGCGACAACAGTTGCGAACGCCCGGTGACCCCTGCCTTGCGATAGATCGCGTTGGTCTGGGCCTTGACCGTGCCTTCCGAGGTGGAGCGCAGGGCCGCGATTTCCGGCGTTGCCAGCCCTTTGATGGCAAAAAGCGCCACATCCTTTTCGGCCGGCGTCAGCCCCCATTCGGCAAAGCGTTCTTCCAGAAGGTTCATGAAGGCCCCCGATGCGCGGCGCAGCCGTTCCTGCGCCATGTTGCGTTCCCGCATGGTGCGCCGCAGCACCCAGATGCCAAAACCAACCCCCAGCGTCAGGCCAAGGGCGGCGAAAATCTCAAGATATTCGCGCATTTCCCAAGACAGGGGCGCAGACCACAGGCTGATGTAAGACGAGGCAATGTCTGCCACGAAAAAGACGGCGGAAAGGACTTGCAGCAATAAAATTGTGATCAAGGCAATTTGTCGGCGCATCAGGCAGGCACCCTTGTTGAACCAGGGTCAGTCATTGTCATCCCCACCTGAATCTCCATCCCCGCCGGAATGGCCATCACTGTCTGATTCGCCATCGCGGCCTGAATCATCCGACTCGCCCTCTCCGTCATCGCCCCCCCGGCCCCGACCGCGACCTTTGCCGCCATCGTCATCGCCGTCATCCCCGGCGTCTTCGCTTTCGGTTTCGTCTGAGTCCGATCCGAAAATCGAAAACCCTGTTGCGCCACTTGCCGATGTCCACAGATCACGCAGCACCTCGCCGGTCTTTGGGTTCAGGATGATCTCACGCGTGCCGCGCTTGCCATGCGCAATGATCCTGCTGCGTCCCAGCAAGGTATAACTGACCGATATTTCCGTGAAACCCTGACTTTGCAGCTTCCGCTGCACGGCCGTAACGAAATCAGCATGTGCTGGCGTTGCCAGCGCAAAAGCCATTGCCGTCAGCAGGAAAAATCTTCTGTTCAAGGCGTGCGTGTGTGTCATGGCCGACGTGCATCTTCCTAAAGAAAGGTCGGCCCGGCAAGACCGGACCGATACATATCATGAGAGGCTCAAAATCCCAAGCTGGTGATCAGTCGTCGTCGCCGCCGCTGTGGTCATCCCCACCGTGATCATCGCCGCTGTCATGGTCGCCACCATCATCTCCGCCATGATCGTCGCCGCTGTCGTGGTCTGCGCCATCGTCGCCGTGATCATCGCCCTCGTCATGGTCATCGCCATCATCATTGCCGCCGCGCCCACGCCCGCGTCCCTTGCCGTCATCATCTTCGTCATCGTCAGAAACACCGTCTTCATCATCGGTTCTGACGAAATCGCGGGCACGATCGCGCACCGTAACCCCCGGAAGAATGTCGTCATCGGCTTCTGGGGCGCCCAACTCGCTTTTCAGCGTCGCGCCGGTTTCATTGTCATAGACAACTTCGAGCTTTTCGGTGCCACGGATCGCCTCGACCTTGGTCTGGGTGGTGCCGCGGGTCACTTCGATCGTGGTGTAGCCTTCGGCCTGATACCCGGCGATCAGGCCGTCGGTGTCGATGGCGGCCAGCGCCGTCGTGGTCGGCAAGGCAAAAAGGGCTGCAATCAAGAATATGCGTTTCATAGTCTGGTCTCCTGTGTGGGCCAGCGTACTGGCAAATGAGGGCGCCTTTCGCGCCGGAACTGAGTGTGAGGCGTTCCTTGCGACGAACTTCGGTTCGGCGGGTGGGGAACGGTCTCGACCCCCTCAACAGGCACGATCAAAACGAGAAGCGATATTGGCGTGGGGTTTAAACGGCAGGTTTAGCCCACCGGTGCCATGCCCCTAAACCGCAGTTTAGGACCTTAGTCGGGGTTAAGGCAGGCCGTCTGGCCGAAGCGGCTGTGCCAAAGTCGGCTGTCAGGGCCAGATCCCGTTAAGCCGGCACTAGGCGGCTGATTCGAAATCCGCAGGGTTACTGCGGTCAGCGCCCATCAAATCCTCGATGAACAGCGACAAAAGCTGGGGGCGGCCGGTGACCCCCGCCTTTCGGTAGATCGCGGCGGTCTGCGCCTTGATCGTGCCTTCTGAGGTTTCGCGCAGCCGTGCCATCTCTTGGACGGACAGGCCCTTGATCGCGAACAGCGCCACCTCCCGCTCGGCGCCTGTCAGGCCCCATTGGCCAAACCGGGCGTTCAACAGATCGACAAAGGCAGCCGAGGCACGCTCTAGCCGGGCCTCGGCGCGTTTGAGATCGCGCACCGCGCGCAGCACCAAAAGCGTACCAAGCACAAGGCCCAACAGCAGGCCAACACCTGCGCCGATCTCCAACAACTCACGCATGCCCCAAGAGAGGGGGGCAGGGTAGATGCCGAATACAGACAGCAAGAGATCGCCCATGAAGACCATGGCACAGCCCGCCTGCATGACCAGCAAAAGGACAACTGCTGCAAGTCGGGTCAAGGCGCACCTGCCTTGGACAGAGATTGACCAAAGATCCTCAAGGCAGAAGCCCGGTATCCGTCGGGGCTGCCATCCCGACGCCGCCAAAATGCGGCGCCGCCTCTGCGCCGACGGTTGGCGCGGCAGCGACCCCGCCGCCGTCGCCGGTATCGGCATCAAAGGTGGCGATGTCTGCCCCACGGCTGCCGCCGTCCTTTTTTGGCAGAGGCGTGACAATGGGGGCCGCCGCCGCAGAATAATCCCGCAGAATTTCCCCGGTGCCGGGAACGAAAACCACTTCGCGCTGCGTGCCGTCTTTTTCGGCCAGGATGCGCTGGCGCCCCAGCCATGTGCGTTCGTTTTCAACGATGACATAGCCGCGCGACAAAAGCGTGGTCAGGATCGCGTCCGCCGGGGCCAGTTGCTGTTCGGTCTGTGCGTTGGCCCCGTTTTGCAGCGCCACTGTCGCCGCAAAGACCAAGAACACAAACGCTGAAAATCGGCGAAACATCTGAAAACTCCGGCCCCTGAGGTCGTGGTGGCAACGTGTGTGCCAGTCAGGGCAAGGCAAAATGGCGCAAGGCAAAATGGGGAAGGCAGGTTGTTAAAAACTTGTAGGGCAATGCTCTGGCCGGAAATGTCCCGGCCAGAGCGCAGTCTGATTATCGCAAGGATTCAGCGCGCGTCCAGATGTAACCGGCGCCCGTCGCGCGACCCTCGCCGTGGCTGCTGTCCTGACCGCGGGGCGTTGCGGCCCGCTCGGTCTGCGACAGGGCCGCCGCCATGGTGACCTCTGCGGGAATGTCGCCGATCTCCATCTGGTCAAGCGATGCATCGGGGTCTTCAATCCCGATTTCCACCGGGTCGATCGACACATCTGGGCCTGAAAACGCCATTTCCAGCGGATCAATCGCGACATCCGGCCCATCGGCCGTGATGCTGATGTCCGTATCCCCCGCATCACCCGTGTTGTCCTCGGCCATGGCGGCCGAGGACAACAACAGACCTGCGAGAACTGAAACACTCGCCTGCACCATCAGGCGTTTTACCAATAGATCACTTGTCACGGTCAGTTCTCCTTACTCGTGATTGCCTCAACGCCCGGCGGGATCAAACTGATTCGCCGGGGACTTCACGAAGCCCGAGTAGGTAAAACGACGCCATTCGCAAAAGGTTTGCGACGATGTGGCGCGGCACGGTTGGCGGGCGTAAACAAAGGTTTACGCCCGATATCAGGATGTTGAGGGATCAGACCTTCATCGTGACGCCAAGGTGCTTGGCAACGGTGAAGATGTCTTTGTCGCCACGGCCACACATGTTCATCACGATGATGTGGTCTTTCGGCAGGGTGGGGGCGATCTTCATCACATGGGCCAAAGCGTGGCTCGGCTCCAGCGCGGGGATGATGCCTTCCAACTGGCAGCACAGCTGGAACGCCTCCAAAGCCTCGGCGTCGGTGATCGAGACATATTTCGCCCGGCCCACATCATGCAGCCACGAATGTTCCGGCCCGATGCCGGGATAATCAAGGCCTGCCGAGATCGAGAAACCTTCCAGGATCTGGCCGTCGGGATCTTGCAGCAGGTAGGTGCGGTTGCCGTGCAACACGCCCGGACGACCGCCGGTCAAGGACGCGCAATGCTGCATCCGGTCGTCCACACCCTTGCCGCCCGCCTCGACGCCGATGATGTTCACAGAAGGGTCGTTCAGGAAGGGATAGAACAGGCCCATGGCATTCGACCCGCCGCCAATGGCGGCCACGACCGTATCGGGCAGGCGACCCT
>JACCDN010976545.1_pt1 | contig 25335 bp, 24 predicted proteins | sample 7441691 | NCBI WGS metagenome assembly JACCDN01 (sample SAMN15323439, study PRJNA562643) | freshwater metagenome | isolation source: river surface water | place: USA:Blue River Watershed | collected 2017-08-16 | reverse complement strand
TGAGCGGTTTTTTACTTTAAAGCACGTAAAATAGCGTTTATATGAAAAAAGTCTATATCCGCACCTTTGGCTGCCAAATGAATGAGTACGACTCAGACAAAATGGCCGATGTACTCAATGCCAAACAGGGGTTAATCAAAACAGATACCCCTGAGGATGCTGATGTGATTCTTTTGAATACCTGCTCCATTAGAGAGAAGGCTCAAGACAAGGTTTTTTCTGACTTAGGCCGCTTAAGAGAATTAAAAGCAAATAAACCAGATTTATTAATTGGTGTTGGCGGATGTGTTGCCAGCCAAGAGGGTAAACACATCATTACTAGAGCACCTTATGTGGATATGGTGTTTGGTCCCCAAACATTACATCGTCTTCCTGACCTTATCAACGAAAGAAGAAAAACAGGAATCCCTCAAGTTGATATCAGCTTCCCAGAAATTGAAAAATTCGACAACCTCCCTCCTGCGCGCGTAGAAGGTGGAGCTGCTTATGTGTCGATCATGGAAGGTTGCTCAAAATATTGCAGCTACTGCGTAGTTCCTTATACAAGAGGCGAAGAGGTTTCCAGGCCTTTTGATGATGTATTAACTGAAGTTGCTGGCCTTGCTCAACAGGGCGTTCAGGAAATTCATTTGCTGGGTCAAAATGTGAATGCTTATCGTGGCCCCATGAGTGGCTCAACTGAAATAGCTGACTTTGCCATGTTGCTAGAGTATGTCGCAGAAATACCAGGGGTTGAACGCATTCGATTCACAACGAGCCACCCTAAAGAATTCACTCAACGACTGATTGACGCCTACGCAAAAATACCTCAATTAGTTAGCCACCTTCACTTGCCTGTGCAACACGGCTCTGATCGTGTATTAGCTGGCATGAAGCGCGGCTATACCATCCTTGAATATAAGAGCTTAATTAGAAAGTTAAAAGCTGTTCGACCTGATCTGACGCTATCAAGTGACTTCATTGTTGGCTTTCCAGGTGAAACTGAAGAAGACTTCCAGCAGTTAATGAAACTGGTTGCAGAACTCAAATTTGATAATAGCTATTGCTTTGTTTACAGCGAGAGACCAGGCACACCAGCAGCAAATCTACAAGATGACACCCCAAAAGAAGTTAAAAATAGACGCCTCAAAGAATTGGTCGCGAAAATTGATGAGCATGTTTTTGAGTTCAACCAACAGATGGTTGGGAAAACAGAGCGTGTCATGATGGAAAGTATGGCTAGAGACGGCCTTCATCTTCAAGGCCGCACGGAAAATGGTCGAGTGGTCATTATTGCCATCGACACCGAACAGGCCAAACGCTTGATTGGAAAATTGATAGCAGTTAAATACACAGAAGCACTACCTCATTCTTTACGCGGAGAGCTTGTACTTCAATGATTAAAAAAGCATATCGCTTAAATTTAGACTTGCAGTTTGGCACAGCGAAATTGCAAGAAAAATGGGAAGAAGTAATCACCCCTTTAAAGGTAAAAAAATGGGCGAAGGCAGCGTTACAAGATAACGCCACGATCACCCTTCGATTTGTTGGTAGTGCAGAAGGCAAAAAACTTAATCTAACTTACCGTCATAAAGATTACGCTACGAATGTTCTAACCTTCCCCTATGAGTCAATGCCGGGTACTGATGAAATCTTTGCAGATATTGTCATTTGTTTACCAGTTGTTGAAAAAGAGGCCAAAGCACAAAAAAAGGCTTTTGAACAACACCTCATCCATTTAATTGTTCACGGCACACTACATGCCCAAGGCTTCGATCATGAAGATAATGTGGAAGCGGAAGCAATGGAAGAATTAGAAATTGCCATTCTTAAAAAATTAAAGCAGGTAAATCCCTACATTTAATGTAATAGAAATGCGTTATTCTTATCAAATATGACAACTGAACCTGAGCCCCAAAGTCTTTTAGAGCGCCTAGCAAGCTTGCTATCGCCAACCCCTGCAACTCCTTCTGAAAGAAGAGTTGAACTTCTCGAAACTCTTAAAGAAGCACAAGCGGATGGTTTAATTGACGCAGATGCTTTAGCAATGATTGAAGGCGTCTTCCAAGTCGGCGAACTTTCAGCAAGAGATATTTTAATCCCTAGAGCTCAAATTGATTGGATTGATATCAATGGCTCTATTGAAGATACGATCGCAGAAGTGATCAAAGCAGCTCATTCAAGATTCCCTGTTTATGAAAATAGTAGAGATAACGTTATTGGCATTTTGTTAGCCAAAGACTTACTCAGACATTCTCAAGAAGAGAACTTTCAAATAAGAGACTGGTTAAGGCCAGCCGTCTTCATTCCTGAATCAAAACGGCTTAGCGTTTTATTGAAAGATTTTCGCGATCACCGCAATCACATTGCTATTGTTGTTGATGAATACGGCGGAGCTGCAGGTCTGGTAACCATCGAAGATGTACTAGAACAAATTGTTGGCGACATCGAAGACGAACATGACACTGATGATATTGAAGATAACATCATCAGCACGGAAGATGGCAAATTCAGGATCCGAGGTATTACAGAGTTAGAACAAGTGAATGAAGTTCTAAAAACTTCATTTGAAGATGAAGATAACGATACTCTTGCTGGCTTCATCCTCAAGCACCTAGGTCGAGTGCCTCACAAAGGTGAGTCAGTCAATATCAATAATATTCATTTTGAAGTTCAGCGCGCTGATGCGAGACAAGTGCATGTTCTTTTAGCAAGCCCCATTCAATCTGACCACAATTGATTCAAGCGCTTTTTTTCTTTCTACTTGGCAGTGCTTGCTCATGGCTAATTGAGTTCCCCTATGGCGGATGGCTCATCATTCTTGGGTTAAGCTTTTCACTGCATCGCATTTTCTTAAATCAGAACCCATTTAAATGCGCATGGATCTTTAGTCTAGGTTATTTCTGTAATGCTCTTTGGTGGATTTACATCAGCCTTCATGACGTTGGTGGCATGATCGCACCATTATCAATTTTTGCAGTAGTTGCACTTTCTTCTTATTTAGCAATTTTTCCAGCGATCGCAATTAAGCTGGCCACAAAAATTAAGCATCCCATTTGGCAAGTCTTAAGTATCGCCAGCCTCTGGACCACCTTTGAATGGTTAAGAGGTCAGCTGTTCACTGGATTCCCCTGGGCAGGCATTGCAGAAACACAAGTTGATGGGCCTTTCTTTGCTTGGGCCCCCATAGCTGGCGGACTAGCTTGCACTTGGGCCGTATTGGCAATAGCTGGTTTCATTAGTCAGAGCAAAACCAGTCTTTCAAGTAAGTTTATTGTTAGCGTCTCATTTATTTCAGTCAGTCAAATTTTGGGTTTAGCGTCATTCACGCAACCTATCGGTGAACCTATTGATCTCACCTTGATTCAAGGAAACTTCCCTCAGTCTTTAAAATTTAATCCTCAATATCTACAAACTCAAGTGAACTTCTATGAGCAAAGTATTCGGGAAAGTAAAGACACCTTGGTCATTGCCCCAGAAACAGCATTACCAATTCCTCAACAATACATCCCTCATTCTTTTTTTAAAAATTTATCCAATAACAATCCCAAGAAAAATATTCTTATTGGGATTGTGGGTGAGAGCTCAACAGGTCAATTTTCAAACTCAGCACTTGGCCTTCAAGTTAATAAAGATCACTACAAGTACAACAAAAGTCATTTAGTTCCATTCGGCGAGTTTGTACCTTGGGGGTTTCAATGGTTTGTTGATGCTATGCATATTCCTTTAGGTGATTTTTATCGAGGTTCAAAGACTCAAGATCCATTCATGATTGAACATGCGGGTGGATTTATCGCTGCTGGAGTCATGATTTGCTATGAAGATGTATTTGGCGATGAATTGGCAGCAAGACAACGGGATGCTGTAATTAAGCATAATTTATGGATCAATATGACTAATTTAGCCTGGTTTGGGGACAGTCAGGCATCAGAACAACAGCTAAGATTAGCTCAATTGCGATCTCTAGAAACCGGAATTCCGACATTGAGGGCGACTAATACGGGGGTTACAGCCATCATTAACCATGAAGGCCAAGTTGTAGATCAATTGCCATCATTCCAGCAAGGCATCCTTAAAAATAATATCCAAGCTTATACAGGGCTAACCCCCTTTGTTAAGTGGGGAAACATGCCGATTTTGTTACTTTCTTTGATATTGCTTGTTCTTGGGTGGCAACAAACTAAAAAGTGGTCTCAAACCCCTCAAGAAAGGTAAAATCTTAGGGTTCAGGAAACCTATCATATGCTTACCTTTCAGCAAGTCATTCTTACATTACAAAACTATTGGGACCAACAAGGTTGCGCCCTTTTGCAACCCGTTGACCTAGAGGTCGGGGCTGGAACTTCACATACAGCCACCTTCCTAAGATCTCTTGGCCCAGAGCCATGGAAAGCTGCGTATGTTCAGCCTTCAAGACGTCCTAAAGATGGTCGTTATGGCGAGAACCCCAACAGACTTCAACATTACTATCAATATCAAGTTGTTCTTAAGCCTGCTCCAGAAAATATCTTGGATTTATACCTTGGTAGTTTGGAGGCTCTCGGCCTTGACCTCAAACAAAACGACATTCGTTTTGTTGAGGATGATTGGGAAAACCCAACATTAGGTGCTTGGGGATTAGGCTGGGAAGTTTGGCTCAACGGTATGGAAGTGACTCAGTTCACTTACTTCCAACAAGTAGGTGGCATCGACTGCAAGCCTATCTTAGGTGAAATCACATACGGCCTAGAGCGTTTAGCCATGTACTTGCAAAAAGTAGAAAATGTTTACGACCTTGTTTGGACAGATGGCGTCAGCTATGGCGATGTCTATCACCAAAATGAAGTTGAACAATCCACTTATAACTTCGAGTATTCAAATGCTGATTTGCTGTTTCAGCAATTTGGTAACTATGAGAATGAAGCTAAACGCTTGATGGAAATCCCTTTAGCTTTACCAGCTTATGAGATGGTTTTAAAAGCTGCTCACACTTTTAATCTTTTAGATGCTCGTGGAGCCATCTCCGTGACTGAAAGAGCTGCCTACATTGGTCGCATTCGAAATCTTTCACGCAGTGTTGCTCAAGCCTACTATGAGTCCCGCGAAAAATTAGGATTCCCCATGTGCCAAAAAAATGGAGGTGTGAAATGAGTCAAGCACCTTTACTGCTAGAGCTTTTCACAGAAGAACTTCCTCCAAAAGCGCTTAAAAAATTAGGTCAAAGCTTTTCAGATGGCATTAGTCAATCTCTAAAAAATCAAGGTTTATTAAGTGATACTAGCGTCACCACAAGCTTTGCAACCCCACGCAGATTAGCCGTTCATATTTCCGATGTTCTAGAAAAGGCGCCCAATCGTCGCGCTCAAGAAAAACTATTACCTGTTTCTATTGCCTTAGACAGTGAGGGTAAACCAACACCGCCTTTGTTGAAAAAATTGGCTGCTCTAGGTTACTCAGATGTGGCCATTGAATCTCTTGAAAGACAGGGCTCAGATAAATCAGAAACCTTCTACCTCAGCGTAGATGTTGAAGGCGTTGAATTATCAAAAGGATTACAAACTGCAATTGAACAAACAATTAGTAAATTACCAATCCCAAAAGTGATGCGCTATCAAATTGCGCCAGGCACCCCTCAAGTTCAAGATGTTGAATTTGTTCGCCCTGCCCATGGCCTATTGGCACTTCATGGAAAAGCACTTGTTTCTATTAAGGCCCTAGGTCTTAACTCGAGCAACAAAACCTTAGGTCATCGCTTTTTATCTTCTGGTCCTATTGAAGTTAAGCATGCCGATGAGTATGCGACAGTTTTAAAAGAATCTGGAAAAGTCATTGCCAGCTTTGATATTCGTTTAGAACAAATGAGAGCGGCGCTGATTACAGCATCAAAAGGTAAACAAGTATTAATGCCTGAATCTCTTATGGAAGAGGTCTGCTCTTTGGTTGAATGGCCAGTTGTTTATACCTGCCAATTTGAAGAAGAGTTTTTAGCAGTTCCTCAAGAATGTTTGATTTTGACCATGCAAACGAACCAAAAATACTTTGCCATGACAGACGCGAATGGCAAACTATCCAATCAATTCTTGATCGTTTCAAATATTCAAACACAGACGCCTGAAGCTATCATTTCAGGCAATGAAAGAGTTGTTAGACCACGCCTTGCTGATGCTAAATTCTTTTATGAGCAAGACCGCAAAAAACCTCTTATCGAGAGAACAGCGCTACTATCTAAAGTTGTTTATCACAACAAATTGGGTACTCAACTTGAGAGAACCGAAAGAGTCAGCAAAATTGCTAGCCTCATTGCTAGTCAACTCAAGAAACACAACCCATCTATAGATGTTTCTCTGGCTGAGCGTGCAGCAAAGCTTGCTAAAGCTGACTTATTAACGGATATGGTTGGAGAGTTTCCTGAACTTCAAGGCGTCATGGGTCGTTATTACGCCTTAAATGACAAAGAGCATCCTGATGTTGCGGCCGCTTGTATGGAGCATTACTCACCAAGGTTTGCAGGCGATTTATTACCGCAAACAGATACAGGAACGATCTTAGCTCTTGCTGACAAGGTAGAAACCCTCGTGGGTATTTGGGGAATCGGTTTATCCCCTACCGGTGAAAAAGATCCCTTTGCTCTTCGTCGACACGCCTTAGGTATCTGTCGCATCTTATTAGAAAAGAAACTTCCTCTAAATATCTGCGAATTAATTGACACAGCTTTAACTCAATTTACGCAAGCTGAAGTTAAAGAAAATGCTAAAACTGATGTCATTCATCAATTTATTTTAGATAGGCTTAGAGCCTATCTAAAGGATCAAAGCCTAGATGGTAAAAACTATTCAACTAATGAAGTTGAGTCAGTTGTAAGCCAATCACCACAACTGCTAGATGATGTTTTACAAAGACTTGAAGCAGTTCGCTTATTCAGCGCACTAGATGCGGCACCGGTTCTTGCTGCTGCTAATAAGCGTATTGGCAACATCTTGAAAAAAGTTGATTTTGAAATTCCAAAATCAGTAGATAACAAACTACTAACTTTGGATGCTGAAAAATCTTTAGCCAAAGCATTAGAAGCGATCATGCCTGAAGTAACTCGTGCATTTGAACAAGGTAACTTCACGGTAGCACTTCAAGCATTTGCAACACTAAGAAATGACATTGATCAATTCTTTAACGATGTGATGGTAATGGATCCAGATACAGCTTTAAGAAACAATCGGTTGGCATTACTATCAACATTGCATGGCTTGATGAATAAAGTTGCCGATATTGGTAAGTTAGCTGCATAAATATATGGCCTCCAAAGCTCCCCACTCAAAACTAGTGATACTTGATCGAGATGGCGTCATCAATGAAGATAGTGACCTTTACATCAAATCACCTGATGAGTGGCTGCCCATCCCAGGAAGCTTAGAAGCTATTGCAAAGCTCAATCAAGCTGGCTACCACATTGCTGTGGCCACTAATCAATCAGGCATTGGCCGAGGTTTTTACGACATGGATATGCTCAATGCGATTCATGAAAAATTCCATCGCCTTTTAAATAAAGTTGGCGGTCATGTTGATGCTATCTTCTTCTGCCCCCATACAGATGCAGATAAATGTAATTGCAGAAAGCCTCTCCCAGGAATGATTCATCAGATTTCTGAAAGATATGGCATCCCTGTCAAAGGCGTTCCCATAGTCGGAGATAGCGTTAGAGACTTAGTGGCTGGTGTTGCTGTTGGGGCAGAGCCACATTTGGTATTAACAGGTAAAGGTGAAAAAGCACGTGCAAGTGGTGAACTTCCACCATACACAGCTATTCATCAAGACTTAATGGCTTTTGCTAATCACTTCATACAGCGCTCATGATTTATTTTCGCTCGATTATCCTTTTCTTATGCATGCTGGCATTCACTCCAGTTTGGGCAACAATATGCATCATTAGCTTTCCATTACTTCCGGCATCCAAAAGATATGAATTGGCGCGCATTTGGAATATTACGATTACTTTTTTAGCCAAAGTGATCTGCGGTATTGAATATGAAATTCGCGGCATGGAAAACATTCAGACAATGCTAGATAAGCCAGTTATTTTGCTATCAAAACATCAATCAGCTTGGGAAACTATCGCATTATTGGCATTGATGCCAAAACAACTCTGCTTTGTTTTTAAAAGAGAGTTACTGTGGATTCCATTTTTTGGCTGGGCTCTTGGCTTATTAAGAATGATTCATATCAATCGTTCAAAAACTGCAGCAGCCTCGCAATCAATTGCCTCACAGGGGAAAAAGTATTTATCTCAAGGTCTTTGGATCATTATTTTTCCAGAAGGCACTCGCACACCAGTAGGCACACATCAAGCCTATCATAAAGGTGGTGCGCGCTTAGCAAGCGCCACGAATGCATGGGTGATTCCAATTGCTCACAATGCAGGACACTTCTGGCCTAAGAATAGCTTCTTGAAATACCCTGGAAAAATTATTGTTTCGATTGGCCCTGCAATTAGTTCTGATGACAAATCTGCAGGGCAATTGCATCAAAACGCTGAGCAGTGGATTGAAGCAGAGATGCGCGTTATTGATGCGCCAGCTTACAAGCCCAATTAATATAGTCCTGAACAGGGATATCCTGCGCTCTTAAACCCAAAATATCATCGCTTAACCCCAAACTATCCTTAACGGTGGATAAATTATTTCTGAGTACTTTGCGTCGCTGAGCAAACGCCATTAGAACCAAAGACTCAAGTGAACGATATTCCTCAGCACTCAACTTTAGATCTTTTCTTGGAATCATTTTTACAACAGCAGAATCGACTTTAGGGGGTGGGTCAAATGCATCTGGTGGAACATCTAAGACATTCTCCATGTGGTATCTAGATTGCAACATCACAGATAGACGGCTGTACTCTGAGTCGCCATGCTGAGCAACCATTCGCTCAATAACCTCTGCCTGCAACATAAATACCTGCTCATCAACAATATCTGCTGCAGACATTAAATGAAATAACAAAGGTGAGGAAATGTTGTAGGGTAAATTTCCGACTATCTTGACTCTAGCAAGTGAATTGCTTTGTTGAAGCTGTTGCTTAGCCTGATTAGCCCAAGCCAAAAAATCAAATTTCAGGGCATCTGCCTCATGAATCGTGAGATTTGCAATCGCTTCATTTTGCCAACGCTTGACTAAATCTCGATCCAACTCAACTACAGACATCTGATTTAAGGAAGCTAGCAATGGTCGCGTCATGGCACCTAAACCTGGGCCAATCTCGATAACTACATCCTCTGGGTCTGGCTCTATAGCTCTGACAATGGCATGAATAATGCCACTATCAACTAAAAAGTGTTGTCCAAAACGTTTACGAGCCTGATGTGCCACGAGTATTCCTTGCCATTTTGCTGGCCAAATCTAATGCTGCGATCATACTTGATGGGTCGGCAATACCTTTGCCGGCAATATTAAGCGCAGTGCCATGATCAACAGAAGTTCGAATCATCGGCAAACCTAAGGTGACGTTAACACCTCCGCCAAATGTAGCAAATTTAAATGGCGCCAAACCTTGATCATGCGACATTGCCAAAATAACATCTGCATTCATTAAATTTTTTGGGCTAAAAATAGTATCCCCGGGCAATGGACCAACTAAGTTATATCCCCTGTCTTGCATCGCCGTTATCACTGGAATAATGACATCCAATTCTTCTCGACCCAAGTGACCAGACTCACCTGCATGAGGATTAAGGCCTGTCACATAAATCTTTGGCTGCTTCAAATTAAACTTACTTCTTAAGTCATGATCAACAATAGCAATTGTTTCTTCTAACAATGCCTTAGAAATAGCTTTTGATACATCTTTAAGAGGAATGTGTGTTGTTACTAGCGCGACCCTGAGTTCTTTCGGAAGCAATGAAGATTCAAAAATAGGTTTGCCACATAGCATCATTACCACTAATGATGATCCACACTTTTCAGCCAAGTACTCAGTATGTCCAGTGAAAGGTATGCCCATATCAGCGATGACACTTTTCTGAACCGGGGCCGTCACCATGGCGTCATATTTACCAGATAAACAGGATGAAATAGCTCTATCCAGAATCTCAATCACATACTTAGAATTTTGAACATTCAAAATACCTGGCTGGACTGATACAGTTAAAGGACAGTGCTCAACAACCAAACGATCATGCGATTTTGGAAATAAGGATTGATCACCAATAAGATGAATCACCACATCATCATTGCTAGACAAATAATCTTGCGCTGCTTTTAAACTTATTTCAGGGCCAATACCTGCTGGCTCACCTGTTGTTAAAGCAAGATGAATCATCATTTATCAAGAGAACGTATCTCTACAGTAGAACTATCACGAATCTGACGGATCCAGTCCTCATAAGCTTGATCTAATTTTCTTTCTCGAATAGCCGCACGAGCATAATCTCGCTGCTTATCAGACGAGAGCTTAGTATTGCGACGCTCAACGACCTGAATCAAATGCCAACCAAATTCAGTTCTAATAGGATCGCTCACCTCAGCAATATTTAATCGATTCATAGCTTGCTCAAACTCAGGGACCAACTCACCAGGAGACATCCAGCCTAGAGTACCGCCATTTTGAGCACTGCCATCCTCAGAGTACTTTTTTGCCATTTGCCCAAAGTCATTCACTTTGGCTTTAATTTGTTCTTTAAATCCATTTAAACGACGCTGTGTCTCTTGATCTGTTACGCCAGAACGATGCTTCAACAATATGTGTCTCGCCTGAGTTTGTGTAATCGTAATATCTGCAGCACTGGATGCTATAGCACCCTTACGATCCATTACCTTAACAATATGAAACCCTGCGCCACTTTGTAAAAGTCTTGGAACCATTTGATTAGCTGAAATGTTATTTGCTGCATCAACGAATAGTTGTGGCAAACGATCTAAAGTTCTATACCCCAAATCCTCAGAACGAATACCCGATCCAGTCAAGGCCACCCTCTTACTAAATTCCAAGAAATCTTTTTCTGATGAGGCTTGCTTCAAAAGACCTTCAGCCTTTTCTCGTGCAACAGCAATATCAGCTTGAGAAGCATTACCTGGAACCGCAACTACTAATTGAGCAAGGTAGATTTCACCGTTACCTTCTTGAGCAATTCTGCCTTTATTTTTTTCCGCTATGTAATTGTCAACTTCAGCCTCGCTAACTCGCACACGTGCATCAACCTCACGTTCACGCAACCTTGCTGCAACGACTTCCTTGCGAAGATCTTCTTTGTATCCATTAAAAGTCATGCCATCTTTTTCAAGCTTTACCTTAAATTCAGCTGGACTTAATTTACTTTGCCCGATGACAGATCCAAGAATTTTATCCAACTCAGCATCCGAAACTTTTAAACCTTGCTCCTTGGCTATGTTTTGCTGAATCTGCTCGGAAATTAATCTCTCTAAAACTTGCTTTCTTAACTCGGGAGCGGGAGGTAGTTGGCGATTAGATGCTTTAAATTGTTTTTCAATTAACGCAATTCGTCTCTCTAATTCAATTTTAGTAATCAAACTTGTATCAACAATCGCAACCACTTGATCGATAGATTGATTTTGTTTTTGAGCAAGAGCAGCGTTGCTCAAAAAAACAAATCCAAGTGAACATAAAATAATATTAGCTAGCTTCATTCGTAACTTTCAAATGGGGATATAGGTGCAGGGTTAGGGCTAACAGGCTCATAGCCTGGTATGTTAAAGCGAATTAAGTCGATTGAATTGTTACCAAAGCCTGAAAAGCCTTTGAAATCAATTTGCATATAAATTTCTGAGGTCGCCATCACTGATGTATTTTGATAACGACGCTGAACGAGTCTCATGACCCAACAGTCTGCATCATACTCAAGTCCAGCAACTCGATTTAATATTCGATTAGAAATCAAATCGTAGTTATAACGAGCAACGCCATACCATTGACGGGCAATAGGCCATTGCCCAGAAACTTCATATTGATCAGTTGTTGCGTTCTTATTCACATCAACAGTTCTTTTGTAACTTACATTCACCAATTTCTTAACTTCAGGCCTGTAACTGGCAGTGACACTTTGTTGAACCACTTTACTAATTTGTTCGTTGTACTGAGCCAATCCATCTAAATTAAAGTTACCAATTAAACGCGTTGAAAAGCCCGCCAAAAGATCTGATCTTTTAGATTGCTGCGCTTGATTGGCTGTTAATCCAACTCGCTGACCTTCCATATCAATACGCTGAGCAAGAACGCCTCGCAAACGTTCGATACCTGTATCAGCATCTAGAATTCTTGAGGTGACACCAATGGTTACTTTGTTGTTATCCGCAATACGATCATTACCAACAAAAGTGTTTTCACTAAATATTTGAGAAATACCAAATCCAGAATCTGCTGTATCAAATAAAGGTAAATCAGCCTGGTATCGATATGGTGTGTATACGTAGAAAGCCCTTGGTTCTAAAGTCATCAATATATTGCGATTGAAAATACTTGTAAGCTCTAATGCGTCACGCTCAAATACCAAGCCAGAGTCTAGGCTAAATGTTGGCAAAGTTACATTACGATTTAAATCTGGCTGGCTAGGAAAAGGATCAACAGAATATTGAGTTGATCTAACTGTTAGCTTAGGTGTTAGATATGCTCCGGGAGTCATCATTGGCTTAGCCACGGATGTCACTGCATATGCACGATTACCAGCGCTGAATTTTCTATTGTCTTTTACAGCGCCCTTATATGTAAATCTAGTGGCATCAGATTCAAATGTGAAATTTAAGCTATTCCAATTATTCTTTGCATACTTGGCGTTAACTTGCGGCTCACGGTCATAAGGCAAAGACTCAGTAGCAGCAGTAAGAGGGTCTGGTAAAAGTGTTTGAAAACTTTGAAAACGACTTAAGATGCTCCAACCATTATTGGCATAACGCGTTCCGACCTCTTGATTGAATTGACGATTGATAACACCGTTCAAACTCTTGCCTAAATCATCTACATAAAAGTCATCAGATACTTTATTAAAATCTGTGTAGCCAACTAGTCCTGTCGCAAGATTTTGAGTGTGCTTCAAACCAAATGCCCAACGGTTTTTGCCGAAGGCAGCGTCATCCAAAACCTCTGCGGTCACAACGCCAGAATAATTCCTATCCAAGTAACGGAACTCACCACCCAACTGCTCGCCACGCCCTTCAATATATCTAGGGAACAATGTCATGTCCCTATTTGGGGCAATGTTCACGTAATAGGGAAGGGTGATATCCCACCCCTTAACACCACCACGACTAACTGTTCCGTAGGTTGGAGATAAAAAACCAGAACGGCGCTCTGAACCAACTGGCAAAGCAAATACAGGCGTGTATAAAACTGGTACGTTAAAGAAGTGCAGAACCGCATTTGTGCCAACAGCAGACTTTGTATCCTGTTCAACATCCATGCGACTAGCAGTTAAATACCAATCTAAATTTTCTGGACGGCATGTGCTGTAACGGAGCTTTTCTAATTCAAACTCCCCGCCCTCTTTGAAATCAACGCGGCTCGCGTTACCATAACCACCAATATCTCTGAGCTCATAATCCGGCTTTTCCATCCAGCCTTCTTGAGCATCTAACTGCAACTTTGCCTCAGTACCCTTAAAGTAAGTCGAGTCCTTCAACAAAGTGGCATTACCCTTAATGTCAGCAATGTCAGTGTCAGGGTCATAAACAATGACATCACCTTTGATGACTGTTCGACCTCTTCGAATAACTGCATCACCCTCCAAGCGCATCTGCCTATCCATCACACCGTCTAATTTTTTAGAGGATGTAAACGTTGGAGATAAATCATCCGGAACGATCGGACGAACCAATAATTGGTCTTCGAGTTTTAGATTTAGATGATCAGACTTAGCGTCGACCAACTCTTCAGAATTGGCGCCTTGAGCCATTAATAGAAAAACAGAAACACCCACTAACAATTGCTTGAATAGCGGGCTTTTTGGGTCGAGAATCAAGCTCGGGTTAATAAAAGTTTTAGGCATATTACTTAAGTGCTTTTATTATACGAACCCATGAAGACTGATACTCGCTTATCTCAATTAAATAATTGGTTAGCCACCGTGGCCCCAAAGTGGTCTATTGACCCCAATTCGATTAAACCAGCATCTAGTGATGCCAGTTTTAGGCGTTACTTTAGGGTTTTAGGGGATAAAAATGCTCAAAATAGCAGTTTTATCATCATGGATGCCCCACCCCAAAGTGAGGATACAAGACCCTTTATCGCCGTAGCTGAGCTTTTGGCTGAAACAGGTGTTAATGTTCCCCTTGTCTTGGAAGCCGATATTACCGAAGGCTTTTTGCTATTGTCCGACTTAGGGAACCAAACTTATCTCTCAGCTCTGAGCCCGGAAACGGCCCCAAAACTCTATAAAGAGGCCTCTGCGGCGCTAATTAAGATGCAGCAAGCATCTGGAGCAAATAAACTGCCTCACTATGACAAAGCGCTTTTAACCAGAGAATTAGACCTTTTCCCCGAGTGGTATCTCAAAAAACATCTTCAAATTCAGTTAAATGAGTCTGAAAAGCAAGATTTAGCCAAGGTTTTTGAGCTCATTCTTGAAAATAACCTCGCCCAAGCCCAAGTTTTGGTTCACAGGGACTATCACAGCAGAAATTTAATGGTGACTGAAGCTAATAATCCTGGCATTTTAGATTTTCAAGATGCGGTATATGGCCCGATTACTTATGATCTTGCCTCCCTATTTAGAGATGCTTATATTCAGTGGGAAGAGCCTGAACAAATGGACTGGTTAATCCGCTACTGGGAAATGGCTCGTAAAGCTGGTTTACCAGTTCAGAACGAATTTGGCGACTTCTATAAAGATTTCGAATGGATGGGACTACAGCGACACCTCAAAGTCTTAGGTATTTTTGCGCGTCTTTATCACCGGGATGGCAAAGATGCCTACCTCAAAGATATTCCTTTGGTTTTCAAATACACTCGAAAAGTAGCAGAGCGATATATCAGCCTGAAACCATTAGTTCACTTACTGGATAAAATTGAAGGCATCAATCGCCCAGATGGTTTAACTTTCTAATCATGAGCAACCACATTCTTATCCCCTGCATGGTTTTAGCAGCTGGCCGCGGGGAAAGAATGCGCCCGTTAACAGATCACACCCCAAAGCCATTATTAACGGTTAAAGGTAAATCTCTCATTGATTGGCATCTCGAGAACTTGTCTAATCATGGTGCTCATGAGATTGTGATTAATCATGCCTGGTTAGGCGAGAAAATAAGCGCTCACATCCAGCAATCGAACTACCCGCAATTAAGCATTCGTTTGTCTGAAGAAAAAGTCGCCCTTGAAACAGCTGGCGGATTAAGACAAGCGATGTCACTAATGCACATTGAAGATTATTTTTTTGCCATTAATGGTGATGTTTTCTGCCCCGACTTTCCATTTGAGAAAATTAATGGAATTATTGAAGACCTCCGCAAGAACCGAAGTCAGATACTTGCCCATCTGTTTTTAATTAAAAATCCTTCCCATAACGCAGATGGGGATTTTTGCTTAAAAAATGGTCATGTTTCGGATAAAAATCTATCTTCAGAAAGTTACACATTTTCTGGTGCTGGCATCTATCACCAAGACCTGCTCAAAGGGATTAAGATAGGTGAAGTGGCTAAATTAGCTCCAATCCTAAGAAATGCTATGACTAACTCTCAGGTGTCTGGGGAGTTACTCAAAGTAGATTGGGTTGATGTTGGAACACCTGAGAGATTGGCTGAATTAAATAAATAAAGATGCGCAATAAAACTGAGATACCTAAAACGGCTGAAACATCTGAGTTTCCTCGCGAGATTTATGCGGACAGACGGCATCGCCTAGCTGCGGCCGTGCGCAAAAAAACGGGGGGCGGTGTTGTTATTCTTGAAACAGCCCCAGAAAAATATAGAAATAGAGATAGCGATTTTCCCTATCGCCATGATTCCGATTTTTATTACCTCACAGGATTTTCTGAGCCGGGTGCAACGTTGGTCATGGTTCTAGGAAAAAATTCGTCAGAAACAATTTTATTTTGTAGACCAAAAGATCTAGAACGAGAAATCTGGGACGGCTTAAGACTTGGTCCTGATGCAGCACCAATGACTCTTGGTGTTGATACCGCGCATTCAAATATCACAATCGACAGCAAAATCCCTGAACTTCTTGGCAATCAAAATGCAATCTACACACGCATAGGCGGACATCCAGAGCAAAGCCAGCAACTTCATCAATGGCTTGATAAGGTGAGGGGTCTAGCCAGAAGTGGCGTGACAACCCCTGCCGCATTATTTGATGTTGAAAGTATTGTTCATGAAATGCGCTTATTCAAAGATGCGCATGAAATTAACATCATGCGCCAAGCTGGGAAAATTGCAGCGCTTGGCCATATCAAGGCCATGCAGATATCTCAAGGCGGCTTGCGCGAATATCACCTCGAAGCCGAACTACTTCACACCTTTAGGCACTTAGGCGCAGAAAGTGTTGCCTACAACAGCATTGTTGCTGCGGGTGCCAACGCATGTGTATTGCACCACCGCGCTGGCAATGCCTTATTAAAAGACGGTGATCTTTGCCTGATTGATGCAGGATGCGAACTTCATGGTTATGCCTCTGACATCACAAGAACATTTCCAATCAATGGTCAATTTAGCTCCGCACAAAAGGCTGTTTATGAAATTGTGTTGGCGGCTCAAGAGGCAGCCATTGGCGTGACTCAGGTTGGTCGTGATTTTCAAGCGCCTCATGATGCTGCCTTAAAAATCATTACTCAGGGCCTTTTAGATTTAGGTCTTTTAGATAAAAAAGTAATTGGTGGCCTAGAGAATGCACTCGAGACTAAAGCTTATCAACGCTTCTATATGCACAGAACTAGTCACTGGTTAGGCATGGATGTTCATGATGTTGGCCAATATCGCGAACTTGATAGTGATCTCACGCCCAAACCTTGGCGCATCTTAAAAGAAGGCATGGTGTTGACCATTGAACCTGGCATATACATTAGAAAAGCTGATGATATTGATGCAAAGTATTGGGATATTGGAATCAGAATTGAAGATGATGCACTCGTGACTTCTGGTAATTGTGAGCTAATGAGTCGAGAGGTGCCGGTGACAGTATCTGAAATTGAATATTTGATGAAACATACATCATGAAAAGGATTGCGATCATTGGTGCAGGTCCAGTTGGCTTAGCTTGTGCCAGTTGGATCTTAAGTAAAACCCCAGATGCACATCTTGATTTATATGATCGACTAGCAGAATCTGATGATGCAATCAGTCAAGGTGATAGCAGAGGTATCGCAGTCTCACAAGGTAGCCATCTACTGCTTAATAGCATTGGTGCCTGGCCAAATAACTCTCCAGCAATTCATAAAATTCATGTATCCCATCGCGGGCATTTTGGTCGTGCCATTGTGCGTCGTGAAGAACTTGATCAAGCTGCACTGGGACATATCGTTCGTTATGCCGATATTCACCTAGCCATCAGAAAGGCACTTAAAAAGATCTCATCTAGCTCACCAAACTTTCATTGGCACTTTAGTCAGACTATTGATACCTTAGATAAAAATAATCTAGCTGATGTTGTTATTCATGCTGAAGGTGGCTTGTTTAAACAACAAGAATGGCAAGAGATCTATCGGGATTACCAGCAAACTGCCATTGTTGGCTGGGTCAAAACTGACCGCATTCATCAGCACTTGGCTTGGGAGCGCTTCACCGAAGAAGGTCCCTTAGCACTCTTACCTAGCCATAAAGGTCAGGAGTATCTCAATTTAGTATGGTGCGGCAACCCCAAGGCAACTGAAGATCGCCTAGCCTTAAATCAACAAGAATTTTTATCCCAACTTCAAAAGGCATTTGGCTCAAGAGCTGGCAAGCTTATCGATGCTGGAGAATTAAGATCATATGATCTTGGCTTAAATGCAAGGAAAGAAATTGTTAGCGGCCATGAAGTTTGGATTGGTAATGCAGCTCAAACGATGCATCCAGTTGCTGGGCAAGGCCTCAACTTGGGTTTGCGTGATGCTCACACATTAGCTGAATCACTAACAACTCATCAGACTGTTCAAGAAGCGCTACATCAATACCAAGCTTTAAGAAAAACGGACAGAAACACTACCATTGCCACAACTGACTTCTTAGCCAGAATTTTTACGTCTAAATTAAAGCCTGTTATTTGCGCAAGAGGTATTGCTTTAGCTAGTCTCCAGTTATTAATACCCGTTAAACAGGGCCTAACCAGACAGATGATGTTTGGACAAAGATAAACGCATCAATCTGCTTAAATTTTAGGCAAAAGTAAGCTTCTCATGGTAGAGTGGCGCCCTGATGAAATTAGGCTTACACACCCTCCCCAATAACCTATTTGTAGCTCCGATGGCGGGGGTCACTGACCGACCTTTTCGTCAACTGTGCAAACAACTGGGCGCGGGCTACGCTGTGTCAGAAATGATTGCGTCCAATGCCATGCTTTGGAATAGCCCCAAAACTCTTAGGCGAGCCAATCATGATGGTGAAGTAGAGCCTATCTCAGTACAAATTGCGGGTGCCGACCCACAGGTCATGGCAGAAGCTGCTGTCTTAAACATTGATCGTGGCGCACAAATCATTGATATCAATATGGGCTGCCCCGCCAAAAAAGTATGTAATGTTGCCTCAGGATCAGCGCTTCTCAAAGATGAGCCCCTTGTTGGAAGAATTTTAGAAACAATTGTTAATCAGGTAAAGAAAGATCACCCTCAAGTTCCGATAACGCTAAAAATAAGAACAGGCTGGGACAGAGATAATAAAAATGCTATCAAGATTGCCCAAATTGCAGTCAACAGCGGCATTGAAATGTTAACGATCCATGGTCGAACAAAAGCTGACCTTTACCACGGCCATGCTGAATACGACACGATTGCAGCAGTTAAAGCCTCGATCAATATCCCCGTTGTTGCCAATGGCGATATCAACTCTCCTGAAAAAGCTAAATTGGTACTTGAAAAAACGGGGGCTGATGCTTTGATGATCGGGAGGGCTGCTCAGGGTAGACCGTGGATATTTAGAGAAATCTTGCATTTCTTAAAAACTGGGCAACATCTTCCAGCGCCAATGATTGCAGAGATCCAAGGCATCATGAATCATCACCTGCTTGATCATTATGCGTTTTATGGTGAGTATGCTGGCGTTCGTAGTGCCCGCAAGCATATTGCTTGGTATTGCAAAGGCCTCAAAGGTTCTCATGCTTTCCGCCACCATATGAATACAATTGATGATTGTCAAAAGCAGTTAATCGCTGTTAATCACTTCTTTGACTCACTCAAAGAAGATTCAGAACAATTAATTTATTTAGAAGCAGCTTAACTATGCAAGCCCCTCAACAACATCCAGTGAGCCAAACCATTGAAAAGCATTTAAAACGCTATTTAGATGATTTAGGCGAAACGGCTCCTAGTAATGTCTATCAAATGGTTTTAAGTGTGATGGAAAAACCCGTCCTTGAACTCATCATGAAACATGCTGATCAAAATCAATCTCTTGCTGCCACATACTTGGGCATCAATCGCAACACCCTTAGAAAAAAACTTTTAGAACATGGGCTTCTTTGAAGGCCTCAACAATTACTTTCATTATCCCTTTCACTTATTAATCACTTTATTTAAACCTCACTACTATGATCCGTACAGCCCTACTCTCAGTATCAGACAAAGCAGGTATCGTGCCCTTTGCAAAATCACTCCATGAATGTGGTGTCAAACTTATTTCTACTGGAGGGACTGCCAAACTATTGGCAGATAACGGTTTGCCAGTTGTTGAGGTGGCAGAATTAACTGGATTTCCAGAAATGTTAGATGGTCGCGTCAAAACACTTCACCCAATGGTTCACGGTGGCTTATTAGCTCGCAGAGACTTTCCTGAGCACATGGCTGCTCTTAAAGAGCATGGCATTGGTGCAATTGATATGTTGGTTATCAATCTTTATCCATTCCAAAAAACAGTGGCTCAAAAAGAATGTTCTTTTGAAGATGCTATTGAAAACATTGATATTGGTGGCCCAGCGATGTTGCGTGCTGCGGCAAAAAATCATAAAGATGTCACTGTATTAATTTCACCAACTGATTACGATCATGTGTTGAAAGAAATGAAAGACAACAAAAATGAAGTTTCCTTCAAAACTAACTTTATGTTGGCAAAAAAGGTGTACGCGCACACTGCACAGTATGACGGCGCTATTGCCAACTACTTATCTAGCTTAGGTGATGATCTACAGCACGGCACACGCAGCGAATATCCACAAACATTGCACTTGGCGTTCAATAAAGTACAAGACATGCGTTACGGTGAGAATCCTCATCAAGGCGCAGCCTTCTACAAAGATACTCAGATCATCCCAGGCGCCCTTGCCAATTACCGTCAACTTCAAGGTAAAGAACTTTCATATAACAATATTGCGGATGCTGATGCAGCATGGGAATGCGTTAAAAGCTTTGGCAATACAGTAACAAGTGGTCAACCAGCTTGCGTCATCATCAAACATGCCAATCCTTGCGGTGTTGCTGTAGCAGCTACACCACTAGAGGCTTATCAAAAAGCATTTAAAACAGATTCAACTTCAGCCTTCGGCGGCATCATTGCATTTAACCGTCCTTGTGATGGCGCTACTGCAGAAGTCGTTTCAAAACAGTTTGTTGAGGTTTTAATTGCGCCAGCATTTACGCCTGAAGCTTTGGCAATCTTTGCAGCTAAACAAAACGTTCGCGTTCTTGAAATTGAATTAGCAGAAACAATTAACCCACAAGACATTAAGCGCGTAGGTGGTGGTCTTTTAGTGCAGTCACCTGATGCAAAAAATGTTTTACCAAGCGAACTACGTGTTGTCACAAAACGTCAACCTACGCCCAAAGAAATGGAAGATTTGATGTTTGCATGGCGTGTTGCTAAATACGTTAAATCAAACGCAATTGTTTTCTGTGGCGACGGCATGACTTTAGGTGTTGGTGCAGGTCAAATGAGCCGCATCGATTCAGCAAGAATTGCAAGCATCAAAGCTCAAAACGCTGGTTTAACACTGCAAAATTCAGCAGTAGCTAGCGATGCATTCTTCCCATTCCGCGATGGCCTTGACGTGGTTGTAGACGCAGGCGCCACTTGCGTTATTCAACCAGGCGGCAGCATGCGTGACGATGAGGTTGTAGCAGCTGCTGATGAACGAGGTGTAGCAATGGTCTATACCGGCACACGTCACTTCCGACATTAATCTATGCGCATTCTAGGCATTGATCCTGCACTTCGAGTCACCGGCTTTGGTGTGATCGATGTTCACGGACAACGCCTAGAATATGTAGCATCAGGCACCGTTGAAACAGGCGGCACAGAAATACCTGTGCCACAAAGACTGGCCATTCTTTATTCCGGCATTCGAGAAGTTGTAGGGCAATATCAACCTACAACCGCAGCCATGGAGCAGGTGTTTCTTAATGTCAACCCAGGTTCGACATTGTTATTAGGTCAAGCTCGTGGGGCTGCCATTGCCTCCCTAGTCGCAGATCAACTACCAATGGTCGAGTTCAGTGCCCTTGAGGTTAAAAAGGCTATCGTGGGCACAGGCAGAGCGACAAAATCACAAGTTCAAGAAATGGTTAAACGCTTATTGAGATTAAATAAGGTGGCAGGAACTGATGCATCTGATGCTCTTGCTGTTGCCATTTGTGCCGCACACCATCATGAACTTAATAAACGTTTACAACAATTACGCTAATCAGCTTAAGATGTCGACATGATCGGAAGAATTCAAGGCACTTTAATTGCCAACACCCCACCTAGAATTATTGTTGATTGCCATGGCGTTGGCTATGAAATAGATGTGCCTATGAGCACGCTCTATCAAATGCCGAGCCTTGGACAAACGGTAATACTTCTCACACATTTTGTTGTTAGAGAAGATGCTCAGCAATTATTTGGTTTCTCCACTGAACAAGAAAGAGAGTCGTTTAGAGCCCTGATTAAAATTAGTGGGGTCGGCGCTAGAACAGCACTCTCATTGCTATCTGGTATGAGTGTTCAAGAGCTTGCCCAAGCAGTCACATTACAAGAATCAGCTCGCTTAACAAAAGTGCCAGGCATTGGTAAAAAGACAGCTGAACGACTCCTTTTAGAATTAAAAGGCAAGCTAGGGGCTGATATTGGTTCCGGCCATCAACATGCTGAACCAGATACCCAAGTTGAAATTCTTCAGGCACTAACGGCACTTGGATATTCCGATAAAGAAGCCCACGCAGCCCTAAAACATGTCTCACCAGACTCTTCTGTATCAGATGGCATCCGCATGGCGCTGAAAGCGCTCTCTAAAGCGTAGAGCTATTGCAGTAATCGTAATAAACTCTATCTATGGCCATTAAAACTGACGACATCTCCCCTAACTCATCAAGCTCCAGCGAGGAACGCTTAGTAGTTAGTACAGCAAGTAGCGATGACAACGTCCTTGAGCGTGCATTGCGTCCCAAGCAATTGGATGAGTATGTTGGACAGAAAAAAGCACGTGGTCAATTAGAGATTTTTATTTCCGCAGCCAAACAAAGACAAGAAGCACTTGATCACGTTTTACTTTTTGGTCCTCCAGGCCTTGGAAAAACAACGCTGGCACACATCATTGCAAAAGAGATGGGCGTTAATTTACGGCAGACTAGCGGCCCTGTTATTGACCGCCCAGGCGATCTTGCTGCCTTATTAACAAATCTTGAAACAAACGACGTTCTCTTTATTGATGAGATTCATCGTTTATCTCCCGTTGTGGAAGAAATTCTTTATCCAGCGCTTGAAGATTACGCCATTGACATCATGATCGGCGATGGCCCTGCAGCAAGAAGCGTCAAACTAGACCTTAAGCCATTTACATTGATTGGTGCGACTACACGAGCTGGAATGCTCACCAACCCTCTGAGAGATCGCTTCGGGATTGTGGCTCGTTTAGAGTTCTACACCACCGAGGAGTTATCGTTGATCGTGCAGCGATCTGCCAAGCTACTTGGCGCAGCATTAGACGATGGTGGCGCGCTTGAAATTGCAAAAAGATCACGTGGCACACCTAGAATTGCTAATCGCCTCCTAAGGCGCGTTAGAGACTTTGCTGAAGTGAAGGCTGACGGTCAGATAAGTCAAAGCATCGCTGATGCGGCGCTATCAATGCTCGATGTTGATGCAGTTGGTTTTGATGTGATGGATAGAAAACTATTAGAAGCCATCATCCATAAGTTTGACGGCGGTCCAGTTGGTATTGATAACTTAGCCTCCGCCATTAGCGAGGAACGCGAAACGATTGAAGATGTTATTGAGCCTTACTTAATTCAGCAAGGCTTTTTACAACGTACACCCAGAGGTCGAGTGGCCACAGCAATGGCCTACACTCACTTAGGACTGCCATCCACCTCATCTAAAGAGTAATCAAACATTCCTTCAGAATCTTGAAGGAATGAAACATTACCCCATTCAATCAAACCAAACTCTCCAGAACTAAAGGAGAGCGTATTGAGGCTGGCATTCAGAATTTCAAAATCTCTAGCCATCTCTAATGATCTTTTGGTCGCTACCCTATTAAGGCAATCTAGAACCCCTCCATGAGCAACCATAGCGATCTCTTGATCAGGATAGCGTTGAGCCCAAGATCTGGCTGAGTGAACCACTCGATCATAAAATTGCTGCAAGCTTTCACCACTTTCTGGTGTGAAATCAATTTCTCTATTTTTCCATGCGGCATGATTGCGCGGGTGTTTCTCCGCAATCTCTGTATGGCTTAAGCCCTGCATGATGCCGTAGTGTCGCTCTCTTAATCCTGGCTCAAATTGCAATTCAATTTGATGGTGCACAGCTACAGCTTGTGCTGTATCAGCAGCACGGCTAAGATCACTTGAAATAACGGCAGCGATAGGACGGCTTGATAAGTATTTCCCTAATTGCTCTGCTTGCCAAAGACCTTTTTCATTCAGGCCAATATCAATATGACCCTGCAATCTTTTTTCGCGATTCCACATGGTTTCACCATGGCGAATCAAATAAATAACAGTCATAACTTAAGCTAGAGTAACTTTGGCAAACCGACGCTTACCAACCTGGATCACATAAGTACCAGACTCAACTTTTAAAGCCTTATCACTAATAGTGACTCCATCAATTTTGACGCCACCCTGCTCTAAATTACGCATAGCCTCAGATGTACTTGGAACTAAATTAGCTTGTTTTAAAAGTTGACCAATACCTAATGGCGCCCCCAATAAAGAGATCTCAGGAATGTCATCAGGTACACCGCCTTTAGCACGGTGATTAAAATCTTCCAAGGCTTTTTCAGCTACCGCAGCATTGTGGAAACGGGTCACAATTTCTTGACCTAAAGCCACCTTAAAGTCTCGCGGGTTACGACCAGCCAAAACTTCTTCTTTCATTGTGGCAATATCTGACAAAGTCTTAAATGATAGGAGTGTGAAATAGCTCCACATCAAATCATCAGAAATACTCATTAATTTGCCGAACATATCGCTAGGTGCTTCACTAATGCCGATGTAGTTATTTTTGGACTTGCTCATCTTATCGACGCCGTCAGTACCAACCAATAAAGGCATCGTCAGAATACATTGAGCTTCTTGACCATATTCTTTTTGTAGCTCACGACCTACCAATAAATTGAATTTCTGATCTGTACCACCTAGCTCCAAATCACTTTTCAGCGCAACCGAGTCATAACCTTGCATCAATGGATACAAAAACTCATGTACTGAAATTGGAATACCGCCTCGGTAACGTTTCGTGAAATCATCGCGCTCTAACATGCGGGCCACTGTGTATTTAGCAGCCAACTGGATCATGCCTCTGGCGCCCAAAGGATCGCACCACTCACTGTTGTATCGAACTTCTGTTTTAGCGGGATCTAAAACCAAGCTGGCCTGCTGATAATAAGTTTGGGCGTTAACTGCAATCTCCTCTTTGGTCAAAGGAGGACGAGTTGCATTTCTTCCTGATGGGTCACCAATCATGCTGGTGAAGTCGCCAATCAAGAAAATAACTGTGTGGCCTAAATCTTGTAATTGGCGCATTTTATTAAGAACCACGGTATGGCCTAAATGGATATCAGGAGCCGTTGGATCTAAGCCTAATTTAATGCGCAATGGGGTTTTAGTGGCTTCGCTACGTGCCAACTTAGAAATCCATTCAGATTCAACCAATAACTCCTCACAGCCCCTTTTAGTGACAGCAAGGGCCTCCAAAACACGGTCAGTTATTGGATATTTAGCTTGTTCTGTTTTATTCTCGTTATCTAAAGACATAATCTATCGGTTACATTTATTTCCTAGAGCGTATTGTCGCACCACTTATGAGATCACCCCTATGAAGAATTACTACATCGGCATCATGTCAGGA
>JACCDN010064936.1_pt1 | contig 25347 bp, 22 predicted proteins | sample 7441691 | NCBI WGS metagenome assembly JACCDN01 (sample SAMN15323439, study PRJNA562643) | freshwater metagenome | isolation source: river surface water | place: USA:Blue River Watershed | collected 2017-08-16 | reverse complement strand
CATGATCAGCTCGCCGACACCGTTCAACGCCTTGGCGCTCGCCTAGGCAGCACCTTTGTTGATGGCGGAGTCCACCCACGCTTTGGCACTCGCAACTTCACAATGCCACTTCAAAACGGCCAATACATCGAAGTTGTATGCCCACTAGATCACCCAGCAACAGAGCAAACCCCTTGGGGTAAAGCTGTTAGCAAGAAAGCACAAGAAGGCGGCGGATGGCTTACTTGGGTTTTTGCAACTGAAGATATTTCAAAGGTCGAAGAGAAGTTTGGTCGCAGCGCAATCGAAGGTCACCGCACACGCCCAGATGGCAGCGATCTAAAGTGGAAGCAAATCGGAGTTAATGAGATTACAGATTCGCGCGAACTTCCATTCTTTATCCAATGGTTAACAGCTGATCACCCGTCACAAGATGGAAAGGCAGTTGCTGCAATTGAAAAGATTACGATTGCCGATACAGATCACCTAGCTGATTCTTGGTTTAAGTCAGAAATTCTTGGTGGACTAAATGGGGCAAACGTTGAGTTTATTGATCCATCAACAAATGATGGTGAGTATGGAATTGTTGCAGTGCATCTAACGACACCAGCAGGTTCTGTTGTTCTTGATTAACTAGAGCTTTTTAACTGAAAAAGTCCAGAACGGTTCCTTGTCGGAAAATTGCAGGGTAGAAATATCAAAATTAGCAACGCGTAGCATTTCTGTAATCTCGACTTTACTAAACCGTTGTTCGAGTCTTGTCCCAAAGCGATCCAATGCATCATTTGCAAGCATCACATAAGGCATATTCGCGTAGTGATGAAGTGGAAAATTAGAAGTGCTGATACCAAGCTTTCCAATAATTTTAGCCAGTCTCGCAAGAGGCAAATAAATCATCCCAGCTATAATGCTTGACACGAAGCTCTTTAAGGGTTGTGGCAACCGTGAAATCACCCGCCGAGCAAAGTCCACTGCTTTGAAAATGGTTCTGTAATAGAGAGGCTTACCGTCAAGTTTGTAATAGAGGTAGCACAAGAAGTACCCCCCGGGCTTAATCTTTCTTGAGAGATCTTTGATGGCTTTTCCTGTATCTGGGATATGGTGTAAGACGCCAAGAGACATGCCAAGGTCCAGGGTAGCATCAGGGATCGAGTTGATACCGACCGTTTCTTTTAGGACAACAACTCTTTTTTCATTTTCAAACTTCTTCAAGAGCACAGAGTTGGCCCCGTCGCTAGGTTCTATTGCGTAAACTTTCGAAAAACTATTCAATAACCGAGAGCTCCAACGGCCACTTCCTGCTCCAAAGTCACCAGCAACAGAATTAGAAGAATCAAACTTTGATAAATCGAGAGGAGAACAATAGGCCGCAAACTGCAAATCCAAGGCATCTGAGCTTTGTGATGCTGTGTAACCGAAGGAAGACCATTCATAGCCGAAGCCGTCTATGACTTTTTGGTCTAAATTCAAATCTTTTGACTTTTCTATCACAGTGGCTCCTCGAAAGTACCCAATTCTAAATTATAGTTACTGGAAAGAAATCGTACTTCAGAAAAACACAATTAGGAAGTATTGCGTGGAAATTATGAAAAAATACATTGAGATAAAGAAACGATTTAGACTGGCATTTAACTCGCAAATTATTGCAATACTTACATTTTTCCATCTCGCTTTTGTAGTTCTTTTTGACAAAGTTACAGCTTTTGCACCCGATGAAGCCAACTACATAGGCGTCTTCAGCAATCTATACAGTTCAGATTTTTCTCTAGATGCCTACACAGGTTGGCAAGAAGGGAGCATTAACGCACTTCGAATCATCTATTTGCCGGGCAAGGTTATACAGATCATTGGATTTTCAGACTTTTATGCGGTACGAATCTTGTCAGTGCTCTACTCAATGCTGTCATTGTTTTTGTTGTTAAAGTTAGCACCTGTCAGTAAAATTCTTGGGATCCCTATAAGGTTTTGGCTCGCTGGCGCATACTTTTTCCCTAGTGTCTTTGTATGGACATCAATTGGTCTTCGCGAGAGCTTCATCTTTTTCTCTTTGGTTGCAATTTTTTACACCCTAGCGAACCCAAATAACCTAAACTTTCGGAAACAGTTTCTTCTACTTACTGCGGCGAGCACATTCTTTTTAATTTCAAAGATCTATCTCTTCAGTTTATTGGCTATTTGCCTTGTGGGCTCAACACTATTCTTGTCAATTTCACGGAAGAAACTTCAATTGAGAACCTTCAAGTTGTTGTCTGCTTTTCTAGTTCCGCTACTCATTTTCCCTTCCATTGCAACAAATATTGCCACAGTAGCAAAAGGAACGATCGAAGTTAAGCTAATCTCACCTCCACCAACAGGAACAACAACAGGAACATCACATGGTACATCAACAGGAACACAAATGGTTCCTTCACGCGGACAGACTCTTCATGATTTAAGTGAACAGTTCGATAGGAACCCCTTTCTCTCTTGGGTCGCTTCTACCACCGGTTTACAAAGCTTCATTGATAGAAGGGTTGAATCTTCCTACTTACCACTTAGTTCGACAGAATTATTTGCAAATGCGACTAAACTTCAAACAGAGCCTGCATCTCTTCGGGATCCACGCTCTCTCTTAGAAGGCACCTACAATTTTCTCTTCGTACCAACTCCATTTCTGGATAACGGGAGTTTTTTCTTAAATGCTCAAAGTTATGAGAGTTTTGTATGGTACTTCTACTATTTGATTCTGATATGTCTCATTGCGGGCCTTATCCGCCGGCGCTATGCCCTAAATTTAGTCACTTTGTCTTCAAGCCTATTTTCCATCGGCTTTATAGCTATGTCTGCTCTTGTCGAAATCAATGACGGAACCTCGGTGCGGCATAGAGCGGTTCTACTGATAGGGATTTTAATCATGCTAGCCAATTTCCAGCAAAAAAAGCCTGTGCGCCTAGAACACCAAAATTCTGAATTTTAGTTTGCAACCAATAGAATATGGCAATGAGTAAAGTGGCCGTGACTGGTGGTGCTGGTTTTATTGGCTCCAACCTTGTTTCTCGCCTTATTGCAGACGGCCATGAAGTGGTTGTCGTTGACGATCTTTCTACGGGGCTATTGTCAAACATTAAAGATCAGGCTTGCGAATTCCATAATCTATCAATTACTGAATTTGACAAGTTAAATGCTGCCATTAAGGACTGTGAAACTGTCTTTCACCTTGGTGCCCGAGGATCTGTTCCCCGATCAATCAAGAACCCAGTTGCAACACATGCAGTAAATGCAACTGGGACATTAAATGTTTTAGAGATCGCACGAAAATCGGGTGCACACGTTCTATTTAGTTCTTCATCATCAGTTTATGGAAGAAATATGCAGCTTCCAAAAGATGAATCGATGTGGCTAGGTCCAATGACGCCTTACGCTGCTAGCAAGCTGGCCGCAGAAGCATACGTGCAGGCATATGCTTCTGCCTACAAGGTCCCAACTACTCTATTGAGATTTTTCAATGTATTTGGGCCCCGACAACGTCCCGACCATGAATATGCAGCAGTATTACCTAAATGGATCTGGTTAGCGATGAACGACCAGCCAATTCAAGTCTTTGGCGACGGTACCGCTTCGAGAGACTTCACATATGTTGACACGGTTTTGGATGTTGCAATGACCGCTATGAAGCAAAAAATTGTTTCAGATGGTGCTGTAAACGTTGCCTACGGTAATCGTATCTCTCTTAATGACATCATTGGTCTGCTGAAGAAACAATTCCCAAACTTGCAGGTCAATTACGCCGCGGATCGACCTGGCGATGTAAAGGAATCTCAGAATTCACCGCAACTGCTTAAAGAGCTTTTTCCTGAGGTACAGCCAAAGGCTTTTGAATCTGCACTATCTGAAACGGCCACCTGGCTTCAAGAGTTTGGTCAGAGTGTCGCAAACGGTCCTGCGACTTCTGATTAGTATCTGCTTATATGTGTGGAATAACAGGTGGCGTCGGGGTTAGTGCGCCAAACAAATTACTTTTAGAAGCCCAACTTAAATCAATTGAACACCGAGGCCCAGATGACACAGGCACATACATAAACCAAGGCATTAGCTTGGGGATGTGTCGATTGGCTATCGTTGAAGTTTCCGCAGGCAAACAACCAGCATCGGACCCGTCTGCGAAAGTTAATATCGTTTGGAACGGTGAGATCTATAATTATCGCGAACTCCGATCGGAACTTGAACAACGGGGAATCCGCTGCGGCAATTCAAGCGAATCAGACGTCGTGATTAATCTCTATCTTGAATTTGGGCTTGAGTTCATCAACAAACTAAATGGCATGTTTGCAATTGCTATTCATGATGAACGTGATAATTCACTTCACTTAATTCGTGACCGTATGGGCAAAAAGCCTCTTTGGGTCTCACATCTAAGTGATGGAACATTGTTCTTTGCCTCAGAGGTTCGAGCATTAATGTTGGCCCGTCCAGATCGCACACTACGTACCGAAATGGTCGCTGAGGTCATGCAATATGGATACATCAATTCACCAAACTCGGCGTTCAATGAGATCGCCCAAGTACCTCCAGCATCGGTTCTTTCCTGGCGTCTAGGCAAAACGAAGATTAGTAAATACTGGGAACCAGATTTCGATACAAAAGTGAAAATTCCATATCACGAGGCTTTGGAAGTTACAAAGAAACTGATCGAAGAATCAGTTGAGCGTCGATTGATCTCTGAGCGCCCTCTTGGATCATTCTTGAGCGGCGGGTACGATTCGACCATTGTGACGGCCTATATGGCCAAGCTCATGAACGAAAAAGTTCAAACCTATTCAATTGGTTTTCACAACTCCCAATTTAATGAAGCCCACCATGCAAAACTGGTGGCAAACTACTTGGGCACCAACCATCATGAGGAGATTCTCAGCCCGGATCCAACTTTAATTGTGGAAAAAATCGCACAAGTATTAGACCAACCATTTGCTGATTCCTCCATTGTGCCAACGTATTTGTTGGCCAAATTTGCGCGCGAAAATTTAATTGTCGCTCTCAGCGGAGATGGTGGTGATGAGATATTTGGTGGGTATGACCGATATCTAGCAGCACCAATTCTTCAAAGTCTTAATCCTATTCTTGGCATTACAAAATATGGACTGAATATCGTAAATCCGTATTTGTTCAAAAGTAACCGAAAGATTAAACGCACTGGTACTCAACTGAGATCTATCCCCACATTAGCAGAGCGGTATTTTTCAATTCAGTCTCTTGTGCAGAGTGGTGACTTACAAAGTCTACTCTCTGGGAACATGTTCACCGACGTAATCTCCACAGAATTTATAGATCACTTTAATCAAGCCCAAAATTTGTCAAAGTTAGATCAATTCATACGATCTGATCTAAATTATTATTTGCCCGGAGATATTCTCGCCAAAGTTGATATTGCAACCATGGCTAATAGCCTAGAACTCAGGTCACCGCTCCTAGATGTGAATGTCGTTGAGTGGGGACTATCGCTTCCAAGAAAGTATAAAGTGAATAGATTTGAAACAAAGCACATTCTAAAAGATGTGGCCCGTTCAATTGTTCCTGCCGAGCTAATTGATCGCCCAAAAATGGGTTTTGGAATTCCAAGAGCAGAATGGCTTAGGACGGAAATGAAAGAGTTAGTGATTGATACACTCGCAGATACAACAGCGAAACATCGTGGTTGGTTTAGTCCAAAAGAAGTATCGAAAGTAATCGACACTCATATGAACGGAGAAGACAAAGACAACATTATCTGGCCTATGTTGATGCTCGAACTTTGGGCTAGGACTTGGCTCGACTAGATAGAAGTTTCTTATAGAGTTCTTCATGGTCATGTACTAAACGCTCAACTCCAAAATGAGACATTGTAAATTCTTGCGCCGCAGCACCCAGTCTAATCCGTAAAGCTTCGTCATTTACTAGCTTTTCTAGGGCATCGGCAATTTCTTGTACCTCTAACCCGCTGACAATTCCTGTTACACCATTTAAGACAACTTCAGGTGCAGATCCGACGTTGGTTGTCACCACAGGAAGCCCTGCCATACCTGCTTGAATCAAACTTAAGGGTGTACCTTCATTATCACTTGTTAGGACAAGCATGTCGGCAGACGACAAAACTCTTTCAATATTTCCCTGCCACCCAAGAACCGTTACAGGAAGATTCTCTTTCTCGATTCTATTTCGACACATAGACATTAACTCACCATCGCCAGCGATGAAGAAATGTAATTGAACTCCACGCTTCTTAATTTCACTAACAACATCTAGGAATCTATCAGGACGCTTAACTTGAGTGATTCGTCCTATAAAAGCGCACTGTAGGCTGAATGCCGGCAATTGAAGTTCAATCTGCGATTTTTCTCGATCAGGCAAATTCGCAATTGCTAATCCAGGTGGCATCAATCCAAATTTACCATTAGAGCCAATCCCTGCATCAAGCAGATCTTCTCTAACCTTGACGCCAACAGCTAGTAGATGATCAGTAAAGAGAGCTAAGAATCTTTCAGCCATGATAATTAAGGATCTCTTGAAGGGTCCAAAGTATCCATTGAGCAAGTGTCCATGAAAAGTGTGGACACGAATTGAAGGTTGTAATGAAATGATTGACGCTATGCGCCCTAAGAACCCTGCTTTAGCAGTGTGTGTATGAATTACATGAGGACTGTATTTGCGAATTTCATAAATGAGTGAAATGAAGGCTCTTAAGTCTCTATTCAAGTTTACTCGCCGCCCAAAGCCCTGTATATAAACAGCCCTAACATCTGTCGCAACCGTGTCTAAGTAGTCTGCTTCATCTTCAGCGCAATAACCTGTATACAAGCGATGTTCAAATTCCGCTGAATTCAAACTGCGTATTAAACCCGAAACCTGAACCGCTGGGCCACCCACATTCATACGGGCGATAATGCGCATAACCCTTATCGGATTCTCGCTTGTTCTACTCACAGATCAATCCTCTCCTAGGATGTGGATAAAGATCGAACTAACTCGGCCTAGCAGACGGGTAAATATTCCATGCCGAACAGTTAGGATTCAACATATGAGCCTTCAAAACACCCAAAAATTGGCCATTATCGGACAAGGATATGTAGGACTCCCACTGGCCATGGCTGCTGTTCAAGCGGGATGGACCGTAATCGGGGTCGACAGCCTTGAGGCAAAGGTAATTCAAATCAACTCAGGTTCTAGCCCTGTTGAAGACATTCCAGACGATCAGTTGCGATCGGTAATTGAAAAAGGTGCATACAAGGCAACTACAGATTTTAGCGCGGTGTCAGAAGCTTCAGTGATAACAATTTGTGTGCCAACCCCACTGGATGGAAAAAGAGAGCCGGACCTTGATCTACTCCGTAGCGCGGCAAGAGGTATCGCACCTTTCGTCTCAAATGAAACCTTGATAGTAAGCGAATCAACCTCATATCCGGGGACTCTTCGAAATGTGATTATTCCAATAATCAATGAGTTGAAGCCTAAAGCCTCGAAAAAACTATTTTTTGCCAGCGCACCTGAGCGAGTAAATCCAGGCGACCCTGTTTGGAATCAAAAAAACACACCTCGCCTAGTTGGTTCTATCGATGAATCTTCAAGAATAAAAGCATTGGAATTTTACGAGTCGATTTGCGATGCAGCAATATCTGTTTCAACACCTGAAGTAGCCGAAACAGCTAAATTATTGGAGAACACTTTTCGACTTGTGAATATTGCCTTAATAAATGAGTTCACGCAACTATGTTCCATAAATGGCATAAATGTTCATGAAGTTATTGATGCAGCTTCTTCCAAGCCATACGGGTTCATGCCATTCAGACCGGGAGTTGGCGTCGGAGGACACTGCATTCCAGTTGATCCTTTATACCTAACATGGTGGGCTAGGCAAAGTGGCGTCCAAGCAAAGTTTGTAGAATCAGCAGATTCAATTAATCTTGAGATGCCCAAGTATGTCGCCGAAAGAGCCTTAAGTTTAATTGAGAAAAAAACTGAACCACCAAGAGTTCTAATTCTCGGTGTTGCGTACAAGCCAGGGGTGGCAGATGTCCGTGAAACGCCTTCAACCGAATTAAGAAATTACCTACTCAGCAAGGGAGCTATCGTGGCTTGGCACGATCCGTTGGTTTCTCAGTGGGGAGAATCAACACCGGTTGACCTCACATGGGATTGCGATGTTGCTATCTTGGCAACGAAACAACCAGGAATGGACCTTGAAAAATTGACCTCAAAAGGTGTTCGCATTTTAGACTGTACTAATTCAATGAAGGGCTTTGCTGGGGTTACGTCGCTTTAAGACGATTTCTTCATGTCATTAGCGATATCTGAAATTATTGTTGAAAGATCCCGCTTAGGAGTCCACCCAACTAATTTCTTGATTAAATCAATATTAGGAACACGACGTTCCATATCTTCAAAACCATCGCCGTACGCTTCAGAATAGGGAACATGGAAGATTTCACTCCTTGATCCGGTTTCACGGATAATCTTTTTCGCAAGATCATTAATTGAAATCTCATCTCGATTGCCAATATTAACAACTTTACCGATTGTGTTTTCAGCAAATGCAACTCTTACTATCGCATCTATTACATCGTAAACATGTGCAAAACAGCGAGTTTGTTCACCATCACCATAAATTGTGATTGGCTCGTTAGCTAAAGCCGCCTTAACAAATCTAGGGACAACCATTCCGTACGCACCAAGCTGACGCGGACCGACAGTATTAAAAAATCTAACAATCCTAGTTTCCAGCTGTTTTTCAACAAAATAAGCGTAGGCCAATGACTCATCGATCGCCTTTGCTTCGCTATAGGACCAACGTAACGTGACTGGACTTCCAAGAATTCGATCATCTCCTTCTTTTAAGGAAGAAGCAATGTTCTTTCCATAGACTTCACTGCTACTTGTCAAGAAAAAAGGAGTGTTCGAAGCATGAGCTGCCTCTAAAACATTTTCGGTTCCTCGAATATTTGTTAATAAACTATCAAGTGGATGATTAACAATATTAAATACACCTACGGCGGCTGCAAGATGGAAGACGTAATCCGCGTTTTTGAAAAGCTGTTTTAAAATATCAAAGTCTAGGATTGAACCTTCAATGAGCTGGAATTGAGGGGAATTGATAACTTCACTTAGATTAGATAGCTGACCCGTAGAACCCGAGTCTAGAACAGTAACTTGATGGCCATCTTTTACAAGCCGCTCGCTTAAATGAGAACCAATAAATCCTGCCCCGCCAGTTACCAAAATTCTCATCCCCAAAGGATACGCTACTTTGCCATTGAAAGTTTTGATCCAATTGCAGATCTGCGATCGGTTTAAATAATCACCAAACTGAACTTTTCTGGCCAGCTGCTATGAAATATGAGTACTTTTTGACCCTGCCCGAAAGCGCATTAAAGATTCAGGAAAAAATGCCACCAATTTGGCAGAACGCGTTGTTCATATTATGTTCGATTGTAGAGTTTGCTCTAGAGTTCATTCATCATGCGAATACTTCAAGTCCTCCCACACCTCTCAAAAGGAGGGGCCGAACGTGTTGTTGTTGAATTATCAAACTCATTGATTGATGTCGGTCACGAAGTCACTCTACTCTTAGCCTTTCCTGTGGATCCTGACTTAAATCAGAAATTCTTAAACAAAAAAGTTAGTGTTCAATTTCTTTCCGAAAATTCTGAGAATCGAATTTTGATATACCTTAAACTTCCATTTTATGTTTTAAAATCTTGGAAAGACTTAAAATCATATGATGTAATCCATTGCCATCTTACTTTCGGCCTGTTATTTGGTTCTCTGATATCATTGTCTCGTAAAGTGGCGAAATCAATTAATCCACGGTTAATCGCGACTTGCCATGTAGTTGGAGTTGGCACTTCTCGTACCCCTAGAATTATCAATCAACGCCTTTCAAATTTCTTTGATGCATTCGCTCTTATGGCTCTAGATACACAATGGCGAAGTTTCATCTCTAACAATAGGGGGGCAAACATTCACGTTATCGTAAATGGCATCACACCAAAAGAACTAAGAACCAAGTTAAAGGTATCAAGTAAGAATCCTTATTGGACAGTCGGAACGATAAGTCGTCTTCAAGCGGAGAGAACGCCTTGGCTTTTTTTGGAAGTATTTGCGCAGCTTCATGAGTCGATGAACGGACGTGTGCGTTTTGTTCTTGGTGGAGAGGGGCCTGAAAGAACAAAACTAAATGCACTTTCCAAAAAACTTCAACTCGAAGAGTTTCTATCAATGCCTGGTTTAATACATAATCCGGAGACATTTTTGGGACAAATTGACCTTTATGTGGCGCTAAATGTTGAAGAAGTTACTGGAATAGCTGGCCTTGAGGCTGTCTTATCGGGTATCCCAACAGTCAGCATTCAACTTTCTCCAACTTACAAAAATGGAGCAAACGATTGGATCTGGTCTGATCAAAATCCGCGGACTGTTGCAGAGCAAATCGCAAATTTGCTAGAAGATCCCAAGAAATTAGCAGAACTCGCCAAGAATCAGCATCGTGTAGCGATTCAAGATTATTCTATGGAGCGTATGCGAGATCATTACCTAAATCTTTACTCCCTGGAGGAACGAACTGCTTGATAAAGATATTTTCAAATAGTCAATGAATCTTAAATGGGGTTTCAGGACCTAGAATTTCTCGAATGCAAAACCTTAAAGAAAGGCTGTCCTCAGTGGAGAAATTAAGAGTTGCTCTTGTCGGTTATGGTTACTGGGGGACAAATCTAGCAAGGAATATCGTATTAAATTCAAATTACCAGCTTGTCGCTATCGTTGACCAAGATGAAAAAAGGAGATCCTTAGCAAGTTCTCTATATGGTGTCCCTACACATTCGTCACACGAAGAAATTGATCCAAAGCAAAAATTGGATTTAGTAATAATTTGTACACGCCCAAGCAGTCACAAATTTCTAGCACTATATTTTATCAATAATCAAATAAATGTCTTAATCACCAAACCCTGTGGGATGTCATCCATAGAAGCGGATGACATAGCATTGCTCGCAGAAAAAACTGGTGTGAAAGTTTTTTGTGATTTTACTTATCATTATTCTCCTCTAATCAGGTTTCTTGCCAAAGATCCACTGGCAAACATGATTGTAAAACAGATGCGTGAATACACTTCTTATAGAACATCTCTTGGAATAGTTCAATCGGACGTCGATGTTATAGCGGACTTAGCAGTTCACGACATCTATGTGTTGCTCCAATTAAAATCAAAACCTCCAATTTTCGTAAATTGCCTCAGGACAAACACCTCAGATGATTCACACTTGCACGCCGCATTCCTTACTCTTACATGGGCTGACGGGTTTACAGCGGCAATTCACGTTAGTTGGAATTCTCCGAAGAAGGTAAGATTGATTTCAATTGTAAGCAAAGATCGCGGAGTCCTTTTAGAGGAGATGAATCGAGAAGTCCCAGTACAACTTGTTCATTTTTCGCCAAACGATTCAGACTACGGAGCTCTCACCGCTGAAGAGAGGTATTCTAGAAATGTTAGTTATACAATGGGGAAACTTGAAGCACCACAGATAGAAATGTATGAGGCCTTAGCCCTGGAGGTCGAATTGATTGCGCAAGCTCTCAGAGGTTCCGGTACAGAGTCAATGCTTCCTACTGCGCGAACTGCTGGAAATGTTTGGAGAGTCGTTGAGGCTCTACGTGAGGCCAACCGAAAAGGCGGGGTAGCTCAGAATGTCTGAATACGAGGCAGTTCCCTTCAACGATTTATCTAGAATTCATCTTCCGTTGCTTGAGCAATTTAGGAGTGGACTGACACGACTAGTTGAAAGTTCAAGCCTAGTATTGGGACTTGAGGTGGCCCAATTTGAAGAGGAGCTGGCGCTGGCTGAAGGCTGTAAGTTCGCCATTGGTGTGAATAACGGCACATCTGCAATAGAGTTGGCGCTACGAGCGCTGGACATCGGCGAGGGTGATGAAGTAATTACGACCGCCTTCACATTTGTTGCCACTTGCTTTTCGATCCTGCAAACAGGTGCTATTCCAGTTTTGGTTGATATAGATCCGCTGACAGGTTTATTAGACCCAACTGGAATTGAGCGAGTTATAACTCCAAAGACAAAGGCAGTTGTGTTTGTCACCTTGCACGGAAGGGTTGAAAATTTAGAGCAGATACAAGCAATTTGCAAGGCTCATAACTTGCGTTTTGTGATCGATGCTGCGCAGTCGCACCTTGGTACTCTTAATGGAAAATCGCAGTCAAAGTATTGTGATGCGGCCACCTTGTCTTTCTACCCGGGAAAAAATTTAGGCGCGTTAGGTGAAGGAGGCGCAATCTTGACAAACTCATCAGAAGTCAAAGACAGAATTCTGCTTATGCGGGATTGGGGAGCTGGTGAAAAATATAACCATACGGTCTGGGGCGGAAATTACCGGCTCGAATCTTTGCAGGCATCTTTCTTGAGGATTAAACTGCGCGAATTAGGTCGTTGGACCATTGAAAGACAACAAATTGCTCACACTTACCGGCAGAGATTAAACCCTGGCCTCCTTATGAAGCCCATCAGTGAAGAAAGTTCTCATGTTTACCATATATTTTCAATCATAGTCAGTAACCGAACACAGTTTTGTGACCACCTAATACAAAACAAAATTGGTTTTGGGTTCCATTATCCAAGAGCGATTCATGAGCAACCAGCATATGCGAGCCGCATCTTGATGCCCACACCATTACCGAATGCTGAATTTCTTGCGAAAACGACAGTTTCCCTGCCCATTTTTCCCGGGCAATCAGATTTGGAGATCGATAAAGTAGTACAGTTTGCAAACAGCGGATTTATGAAGTCGGAAGATTAAGAGCGTATTTGGCATTTGTAATTTCGCAATACCAGATCATGCCACTTAGGAACTTTTGTGTATTTTGTATTCAATCAGTTCACTAAATATCAACCTCTGCTCGCAAATTAATTTTTCTGGATTCATAAATTCCAACGCCCAATCACGGGCAGCCATTCCCAGTCGTCGAGCTTCCACTTGATTTTCAAGCAAAAATCGTCCAGCCTCGGACATCGCTTTGACATCAAGATACTTTACGAGAATGCCAGTTAGCCCTGTTTTTACTATTTCTGGATGACAATCGGTGTCATATGCAACAATTGGAAGTCCAGCCAACGCAGCCTCAGTGAGCGCTCTGCCCATTAAGGGAGAGAGAACTAAGTCCATTTGAGGAAGTAATCTCGCCAATGTTGGTTGATCAACGTTACCAAGAAAATGAACCCGATCGATTATTCCTATATCAGCGGCCAATTTCATTAGCGAATCCCGCTGGCTTCCATCACCAAAAATGTAAAGTTGTGAATCGACAGAACCCTTCATAGCTTTAAATGCCATTAAAGTGTTATCTACAATCTTCAATTTTTCGAGCCTCGAGACTGTGCACACCTTATAACCTTCGTGACTAATTTTGGCTTGCTCTGACGGAGAAAATTTACGAAGCTCTGGTTCAATAAAGTGTTCTGGGTAAATCGAATTGCCGAGCCGGAAGTACTTCACTTTTTCTGCACTTGCTCCGAATAGCACGGCGTAATTGAAGTTATCTTCATTCTGAACAAGAACTCGATCTGCACGTTTAATCAGAAATCTCTCACAAGATTCTTCCGCTTTTACACTTTTAAATACTCTGGGTTGAATAGGCGTTCTAGTGTATTTTCTAATGCTGTCTGGATTGCCCCAAGAACCTACAATGAAAGGGGTTCGCTTAATTCGCGTTAATAGAAACCCAAGCAATCCGTTGTATCGGGGATCTTCGGAGCGAATAAATAGATCTTTCTCTTTCCATATTATCTTGAATAGATGGGAAACCAAACCAATTTGAGCCATGACAAAGTTCAAAGTTGGAAAGTTCCTTAAGTGCCAATATCTACCAAACTTAGCCTCGATAAAGATGTGCGTCTCAGAATGACGATAAGTAGCGATCTTTCCATAACGCTCTTTTGAATTGAAGTCGAATTCTACCGTCGCTGCGGGATGAACTGTATACACCTTGTGGAAGAATCCACCTAAATCCTTTGAAGTAGCGAAGTCGAGCAGGTTTCTTTCAAGTAACATTTTATAAGGATACGCAGACTGGATTACAAGAAGATTCAATTAATAACCCCAAACCTATCGCGAAGAATCCCAACGAACATTCCTCTTCATCCAATTCTCTTAAGCCCAGGTAGAAATCCTCTCATGAGGGCATACTTATTCAATTACTCAAGAATGTCTAATGCATTGGCCATGACTGATGAGGCCTTCTAATGGTTTTTTGTCCCAATTGAAGGAAATTAAAGCGTTTACCAATTTCGGGATTAACTCAAGATAGACTCGGGGGGTGGATCTTTGGGAAATACAAAAAAAGTCATACGCCCTTCTTGACAAGCGTGGGAAGCGTAAATACCTATTTGCTGTGGGCATTCAAATGTCTCTAGGTTTGTTCGACATTCTTGGCATAGCCCTTGCAGGGGTAATCGGAGTGTTGGCTTCGAGCAGCTTGACGCAGACTCCTGTTTTACCGCCAATCAATGATTTCCTCTCCTTAATCGGCTTTTCAAATCAAAATGAAGGAAATCTCATCATAACGCTTTGTATTGTTACTCTGTTTTTTTTCGTACTTAAAACTATGCTCGCCCTCTATTTTTCGCTAAGAAGTTTTAGGTTCTTGGCCCATCAACAAAGTCGAATCACTTCCTTGCTTTTATCAAGAGTACTCAATTCAGAATACATCTGGATGCGCCATCAAGAGCCACATAAACTCTCCACATCCCTTATTCTCGGGGTCTCTGCCGCTACGACCAATTCACTAGGTCAATTCATGCTGATGATTTCTGAAATGGCTCTTATATTACTTTTTGTATTGATCTTAGTGCTTGCTAATCCGCTTGTAGCCGTTTTTACTGTAATTTACCTTGCGGTCGTAGTTATCATGTTAAAACAGATTATTGGTAGGAAAGTCTCCGACTTTAATCGTAATTTGGGTGATATCCAAATAGAAAGCCAAGTAACTCTCTTTAGTGCTCTGAGACTTTTCCGTGAAATACGGGTTTTTCAGCGAACGCGTTGGTTTGAGAGCAGATTTAAAGAATTATCAGAGGACCGAGCTCAAATTTTCGCGAGAGATATGTGGATTCAGCAATTGCCAAAATATATGTTGGAGATTGCAATGTTGGTTGGCGCTGCAAGTTTACTTGTTGTAGGCAGGGTATTAACTAATTCTGAGCAGATTGTGCCGGTCCTTGCAATTTATCTAACTGCTGCTGGGCGACTATTTCCTTCGCTCCTTCGGGTTCAGAGCGCGGTGTTCAGTCTACAAAGTCGCCAGCACTATGCGACGATGGCACATGAACTACTCGCAGATCTTGCTTCAATGGAGCCCGATCCCTCACTTCTAAAATCTCAAAACGCATTTATGGGCAACGAAAATCACTCAATTAATACGATTCCTTCTGAAGCAAATGTGAAAAACTTCGCAATTTCGTCAGTCAAGCTAGAAAAGGTATCTTTTCGCTTTCCAAATTCTGAAACAGATGTCTTACAAGATCTGACGTTCCAAATTCAACCAGGTGAGAGGGTGGCGATTGTAGGCCCGTCTGGAGCTGGAAAATCAACGTTGTGTGACATATTTTTGGGGCTCTTGAATCCCACTATCGGTGAGGCCCTTATTGGTACTCAACCTGCCGCAACCTGGGTAATTAATAATCCTGGGAAGGTGTCATACCTTCCGCAAGAGGTGACACTAACCAAAGGAACATTGCTTGAAAACGTTTGCCTCGGAATCGAAAGATCTCAAATTGACTGGGGTGCGTTTTCAAGAGCCATAGAAAAAGCGCAACTTATTGAAGTAATTGAACAATTAGCAGAGGGAATAGAAACAAATCTGGGGGTCGACGGAACATCGTTAAGTGGGGGTCAAAAACAAAGAGTTGGTCTAGCACGTGCACTATACACAGAGCCAGAGATCTTGATAATGGATGAGGCAACAAGCGCTCTTGATGCAGAGGCAGAATTTGAGGTCATGAATGCTTTAGAAGATTTGGGCCGCCATACAACTGTAATTACAATCGCCCACCGATTGAGTTCTATCCGGAAATTCCCGCGAATTATTTATTTGGAAAGAGGATTAATTCTTGGTGATGGAGATCTGACTCAAATAAGAAAGAAGATTCCTCGATTTGATAATCAACTTTTACTTTCCGGAATATGAAAGTTAGATAAGATCACTTCAATCTACAAAGAACCATCATGTGAGGTTGCTTCAAATTTTTATTTCTAACCTCTTGAATTCTTCGAATCGTAAACCACGCTTTCCTCAACATTTCGATGATGAATCCTCGCCTGGTAGCAAAAAAGAATTCACCGAGCCAAATCTTCTCAACTGCAAAGCCATTTATTTCTAGCATCTTGGAGATTGAGCTCGTTGAGAGACTACGCACATGCTGTACTGTATGAAACTGGGTCTCGCAATTCGGACAAAAAATGCTGTTCTCCTCCAAGTTTTCCTCATTTGGAGTGGTTAACAGTAAGTAACCATTCTTCTTGAGAATCCGTCTCCATTCACCAAGAGTTTTTTGAATCTCGCTATCGATAATGTGCTCAATAACCTCTAGTGCATATACCAAGTCAAATTCTTCATCATCAATGACCTTGGAATCAGATATGCCGATAAACTTATTTGAATCTAGAGGGATCTGAGAAACGACATCTTTTTGGTCTAACCCAACTACTGCGTGTCCCTTCGCGGCAAAATTCTTAGCAAAATTCCCTGTTCCGCATCCCCAGTCACAGATCGATTTCGGATCTGACAGAAATCCACTAGGTAGGATTTTTTTCATCCTTTTCGTGATTGCCTTGCCGGATCCTTCAGACATCCAGCTCCCATGGTTTCTGGGGTTCTGTAAGTATGAACTCCAAAAAAAGGCCACGTTTACTGCATTCCAATCAATTTTCTTTTGAACAACCATGCCAGTTTTCCTCCTATAATAAGCATAGTCTTTTTCCTTATGGGGCACGAGGAAAGCCACAGATGAGGGAGCAATGAATCAGTCAAGATATCCGCTTGTTACGGTTGGTCTTCCAGTTTATAATGGAGCTGCACATTTACAGTTAGCCATAGACGCTATCTTAAATCAAAGTTATGAGAATATTGAGTTAATTGTTTGCGACAATGCTTCGACCGACGAAACCGCGACAATTGCTGAGCGATCTGCTTTGAAAGATAAGCGAGTTAAATTTATACGAAATGATAGAAATATCGGAATATTTAACAATTTTAGTCGTGTGCTCAGGGAGTCCTCGGGTGATTACTTTATGTGGGCGGCATATGATGATTTACATTCCCATGATTTCATTCAAGAATGTCTCAAGATTCTAGTTGCTAACCCAAACGCAGTTCTTTGCCAAACACGCGTCACAGTTTGCTTTGAGAATCCTGATCAGATTATTTATAAAGCGAGCCTTAACTCATTTAATGATAAAGAGAGCGTGGAAGACAGGTACAAAGAGACGCTCTATAATTTCCCGGCAGTAGCTATTTATGGATTGTATAGAAGCGATATTGCAAAAAGAATACCTGGATTCCGCAACATTCCAGGAGGAGATTTGCTTTGGGTTCAAGAGTTGTCTCTAGCGGGAGAATTCACGCAAAGTGACAAAGTGTGTTTTCAATACATTGCCCGAACTAAATGGAATTCTTTCGAAACCGACCTTAAGAATCTAGGCTCCCAATCTGCTCATTTCAAGTATGCGATTCTTAGAACTCTTGCCTCATTATTCGACAGAATCGATTCAATTCTTCGCTCAGAAACTTCCACTGTTAGTAAAATCCGCCTAATGTTAATTGCGGTTCAATACTCAATTAGGACAGTATATATACGTGTTTTATTGAAAGGTTTAAGCTGCCTCGGTTCAGCGGAGTTCGTCAGAGCCTTGAAAAATAAACTGTATTGGAGGTTTCTTCATAATCCCAATATTGAAATAGTGGACAAAAAACTATTTCAGAAGCGCGTGATAAACCCATCTATTGGGCTTTTGTGACGACAAGACTATTTATTACGCTGCAATATTCCATTTCTGCACTCACCTAGGAGACTTCTCTTAGACCACTTTGGATTCATTTCAAAATTTCTATTTTGCTTCAAGAATTGTTGTGCTGCCGTATATGGGTTATTCCCCCTTCCCCATGGTCTATTTGGATAGTAGTTATCCGGCATTTCTTCAACAATAGTATCTGCAACGATCACGATGCTGCCTACGGGAAGTAATGGCGCTAAGGAATTCAGTTCGCTTAATACGTGTTCATGTGAATGATTACTATCCAGAATTAATAGGCAAGGATCACTTACATTATTTATAAAAGTTTTGATGCGGCAAATAGCAGCATCAGATGTTGAATCTCCCTCGAACAACTCAATAGAGCCTTCACTTGTCCAACGTTCTAAAGAAGTATGTGCGTGTGGAAGAATTTGAATATCAAGTCCAAGTACTCTGGGTAAGGTTCCAGTCATCGACATTAATGAAGCGGAGAGCACTAAACTCCCACCCCGCGCCACTCCAGTTTCAATTACACGTGTCGGTTTTAGATTCCACATGATTTCTTGTTGTAAGACAATGTCATCAGGGTGACGGATTATCGGGACACCACACCACTCCCATTGATACCCATAATTGTGCTTATTGCTCTCAACGACCAGATCGATCGCGTGGCTTCGCAACAATTCGTCGGCCGCGAGTTCTGTCCGCCATTTTTCACGAGCTACCAGGAATTCATGAGCATCTGGAACGTTCTGGTCATATGACTTGGCGCTATTCATTACTTCGCCCTCTCCCTTATCGTTTTTTTTATGGCTTCATCTAAATTTGTGTATGTTATAGGGCCAAGTGTTTTCTCAAGTTTTGCCATATTTGCCTGAACAATACTTGGCTTTTCACTTTCTTCTTGGAAATGCAGCAGATGTGGGCACTCAAGAAGATCAGCAATCTTGGTTGCTAGCTCTCGCGTGGTGATGCCAACTCCCGTGGCAACATTGAATACTCCTGCCTTTTCTGAAAGTATTAAGGAGGTCATTATCCGGACTACATCGTCAATATATATAAAGTCACGGATGTCACTTGGTTTTTGTATTGAGAATTCTTGTCCTGCATTAAGCGTGTCAATCAGTGAGGGAATAAGTCGGCCAGGGGTCTCCGTGTCACCGAACTGGAAAAAGGTTCTAGTCCAAAGAAAAGGCGTCGCCTGTTGCCTAAGAACATTGAGCAGAGCCAATTTCGTTTGACCATAGATAGATTTTGGAGATTCCGGACCTAATTCATCAAAAGGCTGCTGGGATTCCCAGTCATATTCAGCACCGGTTCCTGCAACCACAATTCTATGGCCACCCCATTTATTGAAGGATTCCACCAACTTTTTACTTGAGTCAAGCCAACGTAAATTTTTTTGTGATGACCAGAACGTAATCGGTTGGGTTTCCCACGCTAGATGTATTAATAGCTCTGGACGTGTCTGTTCTATCAATGTGTCTATATCCTCGTTGAGCAAATCAAATTTTATGTATTTCTTAGTGACATTATCGGCTTCCGTAGGGTTGCTCCTACCAATGCAAATCACTTCATACCCAGCCTTTAAGAGATTCTTGGCGAGTCGGGTCCCAACTTGACCTGTTGAACCGGTTACTAGAACTTTTTTCATAAACTCTTCATCAACGGAAATACTTTATCGCGGTCAGACATGACTTCTGGCGCATGAGGCCATGCAATCCCTAAAGTAGGGTCGTTCCAAACTATTCCCTTTGCCGATTCTGGCACGTAGGGGCTATCCATAAAATAAAGGAGGATTGAATTAGCTTCTAGCGTTAGATAGCCATGAGCAAAACCTTTTGGCACAACTACCCCTTGGAACGTTTCTTTCGGTCCCAATTGGATCGACATGTGTTTTCCATAAGTCGACGAATCCTCTCGAAGGTCAACAACTACGTCAAAAACAGATCCCATGATGCACTGAATAACTTTCGACTCCCTGTACGGCTCTGTTTGAAAATGAAGCCCTCTAAGTGTTCGTGCATGGGGGTTAACTGCCACGCTCGCTTGGTTTAATTTAAAGTACTCATTGAAATTTATTCCCTCCCATACCCGAAGGAAACTTCCTCGCTCATCGATAACTGATGAAGTTTGTATTCCAAACACTCCACTTATATCAAGGGGTATCAATTGCATTTTAAATATATTCCAACTTGGGGATTGCTCGTAGAAACTTGACGTTCTGACTTCTTAAATAGTCCAATTGCTGATTTAACTCAACAGCAAGATTCCAGGGTAATATGAGAAGAACATCAGGTGGATTCCTTTGTAAATAAGCTTCGCTAACAATCGGAATGTGAGAGCCTGGCAAATACTTCCCTTGTTTATGGGGGTTTCGGTCAACTACGTAATCAATACTGCTTGAATTTACTCCCACAAAATTTAATAAGGTGTTTCCTTTTGCTGCTGCACCATAGGCTGCCACAGTCTCCCCACTTTTCTTAATCCGTTCTAACTCGTCAAGTAGCTCCGATTTTATTTGCCGGGGTCTACTCTGCGCATTCAAAGCCACGTTATCTGATCTGGGATCGTGGGCAAGCTCCTCATTTATGCAACGCTCAACTGAAGCATCTTCTTTCCATTGAGAATTCTTCTTGCAAACAGATATTCGCAGAGAGCCCCCATGCGTATTGAGTTTCTCAACATTGAAGATCCTCAAATCGTGCTTAGCAAAGATCGGGATTAGGGATACTACATTTAAGTATGAGTAGTGCTCATGATAAATTGTGTCGAATTGATTGAGCAATATCAGATTCAATAGGTGCGGGAATTCAAATGTTGCTACACCATTATCAGCAAGTAACACTTCAAATCCAGCTATAAAGTCGTGAATATCTGGCACATGCGCCAGGACGTTATTCGCTATCATCAATCTTGATTTAGCAAATTTATCTAATAAAATTTCCGCGGTGTCTTGACCAAAAAACTCAACCACCGTTGGAATACCTCGCTCGAGTTTTGCCACGTTTGCAACTTCGGCGGCAGGTTCAATTCCAAGAACTGGTATTCCGGCACTACGAAAATACTGGAGCAAGTAGCCGTCATTGCTAGCTACTTCAACTACTAGATCATCTTCCACCAATCTCAGTTTCTCAATCATTCTTGAGGCGTACTTCTGGGAATGCGCAAGCCATGACTCCGAATAAGAAGAGTAGTATGAGTAATTTTCAGGAAAAAGTGTCTCTCGTGAAGAAATTTCAGGCAATTGCACAAGCCCACAAGAGTCACAGGTACGCGTGTGAAGCGGAAAAAATTCCTCTTTCTTGCTCAACTGTTCCAGTGTCAGGAGGTTGTTTGCGATAGGACTTTCACCGAGATCAATGAAGGTCTTGGTTAGCAAGGAACTACATCCACGACAATTCAATTATTTCGAGTCCATTTCCGTCTTATAGTTTTGTGTTGCATGCTATAAATCATATTGATGAGAATTAATCAAGGGAGCTGTCACTTTACAATAATGCCTTGACCGCTTGCCGTTGTCAGAATTTGAACACCTAATTCTTTGGCTAATTCGTTAAAGAGCACATACGTGTACTCAAAACCGGCATAGGCATAATCATCTATTAGCACTACGCCTCCGGGCAGAATCTTTTCCCAGAGAATTTTGAGACACGCAGTTTCAATCTCGGGAGCGTTCAAGTCAATATGCAAAAATCCTATCTTTTTCAATTCAATATTGGTTAAGGTTTCTGGAAGCCGCCCCTTTATCAAATTAACATTTGGAAATTCAAGGAAATTCTCTTTAACTGCACTAAAAGACTCTGCATAATAGATATTTCGACCAAGGGACATCTCCTGACTACTCTTGAAATCAGTTGCACTAGATTCAAAAGTATCGAAAAGATAGACATCTTTCTTGCTCAAATCTACTTCGATATACTCCAACGAAGACAAAATTGCACTCATTACATACCCTTTACCTGTTCCTAACTCGACAAAAACAGAATCGGGTGGCAATTTAATTGCCTTGTCGGCACACCATATAGCCTGATGAATTCTTAATGGAATGCCGTAATCAAATCCGCCCGCTTGGATCGCGCGCTTCGAAGCCACTATGAACCTAGGATCAGAAAGAAAACCGAGGTTGTGAGATGTAGCCTGCCCATCGAACGCATGCTTGTATTTTGGCGATCTAAGCATTAAATTCTTGAAAATCAGCGCTGGGCGCTGAAGAAATTTAGGCAGCCGCGAAATCTTTGAAAATGGATAAATGGTGAAGTCGAAGGGTCTTTGCACAAGAGAACTTTAGTCGACTTCAGCCGTTTTTTGGTTCTTCCTCGCGATTGTTATGAGTGGAGTCGCAGCTGGGGTCTGAATTTGTATCTTCACATTCCGGTACGTTGCCCTAATGACTGAGTAATCGAAAAGGTTCATACAAGAAAAATACAAAAGTCTCTGGGAGATTTGTTAGCCAAATCAATATGACATTAGGAATTCAATGTCAGAATAGCATGCATCCAGCGGGCTAATTGATTTGTTTAATACTTTGTCCCACCACTGAATAGTTGCAATAACAGACTCTTCCTGCCCCCAGCGAGAATTCCAATTCAGAATATCTCTGGCAAGACCAGAATCTAGTTGGAGAGAAATTGCTTCAATGCTTTCATTTCGAGGCTCATTCGAGTATTCGACCGAAGTTGATGAAGGCCAATTTTCCCTGCTTATTTCAACGATTTCCCGAACAGAAAGACTTTGTGAATCAGGGCCAAAATTAAGTGTGTCAAAAATAGCACCGCTTAGAGTCGCCTCGAGAGCCATAACATAACCTCGAAGTGGATCTAGCACATGTTGCCACGGGCGAGTGCTTAGGGGATTGCGAATTGGGACTATTTTTTGTGTTGAAAACCCACGTATGAGTTCTGGGAGTATTCGATTCTCTGCCCAATCACCACCACCAATTACGTTCCCCGCGCGAACCGAAACAACACTTGCCCCTCCCGATACTTTAGAGAGCTGCTGCCAAGCAGTCACTGCAGCTTCAGTCCCCACCTTACTTGCGCTATAGGGATCTTTACCCGCCAATGGATTTGACTCAAGAAATGCAATTCCAGAATTGTTATTCCTATAAACTTTGTCCGTAGTCACGACAACTACTGCTTGTACCGAATCTGAATTAAAGGATGCTTCAAGCACATTTACCGTGCCCATGACGTTAGTTTCAAAAGTCTCTCGTGGCGTTCTGTACGACTCTAAGACAAGTGGTTGTGCAGCCATGTGTATTACCGCCGATGGGCGATGTGAAGTTATGAATTTCTGGACTAAGTCAAAATCTCGAATATCAATGAATGACTCCGGCACTGCACTCGTGCGCTGTGCTCTCGCAAAAAGTGAATCTGTTTCAGGCGGAAGTGAGAGTCCAATTACTGGTACATCCAACTGTTCGAGCAATAGCGTGAGCCAACAACCCTTAAATCCGGTATGCCCAGTGATTAGTATGGGCCCCGATAATCCTCGAAGTTGTTTGCCCAAGGTCAAATTCATAGTTAAACAGTAGCCCTTTTTTATTGTTCACCAACTCAAGCGAAGCGTTAAAGATGATTTAGCCGTTACGATATCCCTATGAAGGTCATTATCCTCGCCGGGGGCTTGGGAACACGACTTTCGGAAGAGACCGAGCATAGGCCCAAGCCGATGGTCTTGATCGATGACAAGCCAATTCTCTGGCACATAATGAATTCTTTTTCCCAACAGGGCGTTGATGAGTTCATTCTTGCGTTGGGCTATAAAAGTGATGTGATTAAACGTTGGCTTCTAGACCTTAATGATTTAGAGGGAGATATCATGATTGAGACTTTAAATAGAAAAGTCCATCATCGTGAAAAGGGCCAGCAGTATGCCTGGACGGTTACCGCCCTAGAAACCGGATTGACAACTCAGACTGGTGGGAGAATTGCTCAATGCATGAAAGCTTTTCCTGGAGAGCGAGTCATTGCTACATACGGTGATGGTCTTGCAAACGTTTCAGTTAAGAGACTTCTTGAATTTCACGAGGCACATGGAAAGTTGGCTACTGTCACAGCCGTACGTCCTCCTGCACGTTTCGGTCACTTACATATCGAAGGTTCCCAGGTGATGCACTTTGGTGAGAAGACGCAATCAGATGCCGGTTGGATTAATGGTGGATATTTTGTTCTTGAACCAGAAGTTGCTGATTTTATTTTCAATGATGATGAACCCTTTGAAACCGGTGCACTTCCAAGACTTGTTCAGAAAAATCAACTTATGGCTTTTCATCATTATGACTTTTGGCAACCGATGGACACCCTTCGTGAGAAAAATGAACTCGCAGTTATGGCTAAAGAAAATCCACCACCATGGTTAAGGTTTGAATCCTCAAATCAGGAGTAACTCTAAAGTCGCTGAAATAATTTCGTTTAGTGTTCTACCGCAATAAGAGTGTCATTGTCACGTTCGAAATAACGTGCACCACTTTTAGGGCAGGTGAAGTGACCAAGACCTTGATCGATCAGTGGAAAACCCGCTTTCCCCACCCACCGAATTCGTCGTGCTGGAGTGCCTGCTACAAGGGCAAATGGGGGAACATTCTTAGATACAGTGGATCCAGCTGCCACAAGCGCCCATGCTCCAATTTCTACAGGAGCAATACAAATAGAACCAGCACCGATAGAGGCACCCTCTCGAATTGTCACTCCAACCAAATCCCAATCACTTCCGTTTTTTTGTGACCCGTTAGGGTTGACTGCACGTGGGTATTCATCATTGGTAAGTATGACGCCAGGACCTATGAATACTCCCTGTTCCAATACGGCCGGTTCGTAGATCAGTGCATAATTTTGAATTTTACTATTAGCGCCGATGTGCACACCGTTACCAATATAAACACCACGCCCGATAATTACATTTTCTCCAACTTTGCAATCTTCGCGCAATTGTGAGTAATGCCAAATAGTTGCACCATCACCAATTTGTGAACTCGACGAAATTTCTGCAGATGGATGGATTAGAGGCATAACCTAACCTTACCTTTTGAACGAATTCAATCAAGGCGGCATTGATATCAATCGATCAATTTCAAAATTTTTTCGCTTGTGGCTGCAAAAAACTTAGAAATCCTGAGATCAAATCATTCAAAATTTTCTTGTGGCTTGGGCCGGGATCGAACCGGCGACCTAACGATTTTCAGTCGTTCGCTCGTACCAACTGAGCTACCAAGCCAAACAAGGTTCTGATATCGGCCTAAAATAAGTACGACACCAAAACCTTTGCGACCCGGACGGGACTTGAACCCGCGACCTCCGCCGTGACAGGGCGGCGCGCTAACCAACTGCGCTACCGGGCCTT
>JACCDN010327261.1_pt1 | contig 25352 bp, 40 predicted proteins | sample 7441691 | NCBI WGS metagenome assembly JACCDN01 (sample SAMN15323439, study PRJNA562643) | freshwater metagenome | isolation source: river surface water | place: USA:Blue River Watershed | collected 2017-08-16 | reverse complement strand
TGTAAATAAGCATCTTCAGATGTGTCTGTAGGGTCTGTAATATATGCCGCAATGCCAGCATAAGCTGTTGAAGTTCCGCCGCTGTCGTTACCTTTAAAGAAAATTTGACCTAAAGCATCGTTTGCCGATGGGCTTGCGGAGTTTCGATATAGTGTAATGTCAGGCCCAGTAGCAGCACCAGCGTCTGTGTTCTCGATAAGCACTTGGTCTGTTGTGTCAGAGCCGACAATGTGAAGCTGTGCAGATGGAGAAGTAGTACCAATACCAACATTCTGTGATGTGTCGATAGTCACCGCAGTAGTAGCAGTACCACCCGCCGAACTTGTTTGCAAAGCCAAAATGCCATCGTTTCCAGCACTTGACTTTAGTCCTGCTGATCCAGACGATACGCCGTTGTCACTCAAAATAAAACTTGGCATTATGTTACCTCTTTAGCTAAATCACGAATTTCTTGGTTGCGTTTCTTTGCAGCCATGATTTTTTCAACAACCCATTTGGGCCTTTTCTTGCCACGGTTAGCTGCCGCCATTTTTTCTACAGCGTCAGGAGTTGGTAGCTTGCCTTTTTTGGCGGCTGATAGCTTTGCCTTTGCCTCTTCAGACATTGGCACACCTTTGTTCCATGAAGACGCACCCATTTTTGCAGCAGATACTTTTGCTTTTGTTTCATCGTCCATTGGAACGCCCTTGTTCCACGGCGTAAAGCCTTTTGCAAAGCTGGTTTTGTTTTTGGCCGCTGGTGGCTTTCCACCGCCAATTGCAATATTCCAGCCGATCTTGCGTGACGGGCGCAGCTTGCGCTCAATGTCAAGGCAATATTCTTTGTTTGAAACCAAAACGATTTGCTTCACCAAGTTGTCAAAACCATACTTTTTTATAGCCGCTTTCAAGTGCGGGTTTTCTTTGGATTTTCTGTGCCACTTCCAACGAGCTTCAGCATCCTCAGAGATGCCAACATAACCCTCAACAAACATATCCGTATGCTCTGGCAAGCGCAGCCAATAAACCGAACAAGCCTTACCAGCAGTAGTTGTCTGTATGGCAAGAGCGCCGTCAGATGCGGCAGTAGTTTTCAGGCCAGCAGACCCGCTGCTTACGCCGTTGTCGCTAGTGATAAATGATGGCATGTCTTATTCTCCAACCGCTTGTTGTAGCGGCGTCAGGTCTTCGGTTGTCCAAATTTGTTTAGCCAGCATGATACGCAGGTGCTCTTTGTTGCGCTCAACAGTTGCTGCCCATTCCTCATCGGTCATATCTTCAGGTTGTCCTGCGTTGATAAGATTTACTGAGTCAATGGCAGCCATGTAATGGCGTACGATTTGTTCTTCGGGTGTTAGTTCAATCATGCTTGACCTTTCAATGTGTCAATTTCAGCCTTGAGTTCTTTGATTGCTGCGACCAGAAGTGGGATTACTTCGGTATAAGCTACGCCAAAATATTCTGTATCATCATCTTTGCTGTTAATTGCCGCAGTAACTGCTTCTGGCAAAACTGCTTGCACATCTTGAGCAATCAAGAAACTTCTTCGTGTTCCTTCTGCATCGGTTTTATATTTACCAATGACCGCACGAAGTGTAGAAACTTTATTTGCCGCATCGTTAATTGGCTCAATGATGTCTTTCAATCGTTCGTCAGAAACAGCAGTCCATGATGTTGCCCCATCTGCCACATATACGCCACCAGATGTTCCTGCTCTTATAATGTAATTATTGGTTGTACCGCCAATAAGATAAGCATAAGCACCAGCATACCAACTAGTTGTGCCATTTCTATATCCAATAACAATTGGTCCATTTCCTGTTGCTGAAGAACCATTTAATTCAAAACCTCCTTCATTTGAACTACCTGTTCCACCTAAACCAAATCGCCATTGACCAGCAGAAGCCCTATATGCGGCTGGATTCCCATCTCCATCAGACAGCACGATGTAGTTGCTTGCTGTGCGAATGTCTAAGCCGCCTTGGTTGCCGTCATAACGACCAATGATGGTGTTTTTTGCGCCAGAAGTTACGTAGTAGCCAGCACCAGAGCCAACAAAAACGTTGCTTGAACTCGTTGCGCTGTAACCAGCTTGCTGACCCAAATAAACGTTAGATGCTCCTGTTGAGTTTGTGTATGCAGCTTGATAGCCAATAGCTGTGTTGCCACCTGCTGTGGTGTTGTTGCGAAGTGCTTGATCTCCCAATGCAGTATTAAAGCCACCAGTAGTGTTTTCGTACAGCGCTAAATGGCCAATGCCTGTATTTGAACTGCCAGTGGTTGTATAGACCATAGCCAAGCGACCAACGGCTGTGTTTTGATTAGCAGTCGTTGCAGTGTACAAGGCTTGGTAGCCAAGTGCTGCGTTTGATGTGCCCGTTGTGTTGCTGTACATCGCTTGGTAGCCAACAGCGGTGTTGAGAGATGCTGTGGTGTTGGCTTGGAGTGCTTCACGACCAATAGCAGTATTGGCTGCACCACTTGTGTTAGATAGCAAAGAATAGAAACCCAAGGCAACATTGTTTGTGCCAGTAGTGTTTGTTGCCATTGAACCATGACCAACACCTGTGTTGTACGAGCCTGTTGTTGCGTTCAAAGCGTTTTTACCAACTGCTGTATTGCTTACAGCGGTTGAGGCTGTTTGCAAAGCCCCTGCACCAATTGCAGTTGTGTCGGCTCCTGTCGTATTAGCCGCCAAAGCACTAGCACCGACAGCGGTGTTCGTAGCTACTGCGCCAGCGCCACGGCCTACTGTCAGGCTGTTAATTGTTCCAGCAGTTGTAACGCTTTGGTCAGTACCAATCGTCACCGCAGTAGTCGGTGTCGAGCCTGTCTGAAGCACCAATGTGCCTGTGGTATCCGCAGTAACTTTATATGCGGTGGTAGATGTGGTTGATGCGCTGATCGTTGACATGCGTTTTCCTTAAATGACGATCCATTGCTGACCGCTTGCGACTGTTACAGTGACACCACTGCTAACTGTCATTGGGCCAACAGAGAATCCGTTTGTACCGCTTGCAACGGTGTAGTCTGAACTCACTGTTGCGTTGTTGACGAAGATGCCGTTTGAGGCCACTGGAGCCTTCACACTCAACTCACCAGTGCTTGGCTTGTAGAGGTACAGAGCATTGCTGGTGTACAAATTCTCAGCAGTGCCACTTGTCGAAGCAGCAAACACTGGGTAGAGGTTGCTTGAGGTCGAGGTGTCGTTGGTCAAAGCAGAACCACCAATTGACTTCCATGATGGTGAAGATCCGCTATATCCTTCAAACTGGTTAGTCGATGTGTTATATCGCATCATGCCAGTTACGGGTGAGCCGGGCTGTTGTCCTGTAGTGCCTTTGCTAATTGTCAACGCACCTGTCGAGCTGAATGTAGAATCAGCAGAAGCTGTAACTGATGTGAATGCACCAGTTGTTGGAGTGGTTGCACCGACAGTACCGTTGATGTTGATAGAAGCAGTGCCTGTTAAGTTTGTAACAGTGCCGCTTGTTGGAGTGCCTAGCGCACCGTTGAACACAACAAAAGCACCATCGCTACCAGTGTTTACAGCAAGAGCTGTAGCAACACCAGTACCTAAACCAGAGATGCCAGTAGACACAGGCAATCCTGTAGCATTAGTCAGTGTTGCAGAAGAGGGAGTACCCAACGCTGGTGTAACCAATGTAGGGCTATTAGACATGACAACATTACCAGTGCCAGTGATGTCGTTGCTGACCAACCCTTTAGAGCCGTCAGAGAACACCGCCTTGCTTGCTGTCAGCGATGACATGATTGGTTGTGCTGTGAATGTAGCTACACCAGTGACAGCCAATGTGCTAGAAGCACTCAGTGTGGTGAAGCTACCAGCTGCTGCTGCTGTACTACCAATTGCTGCTGGGCTGGCCCAATCTGCACCGTCCAACAAGTCAACGTTTAAGTTGCTAACTTTAGTTGTTGATGCAATGACCAACGGTGCAGTGCCTGTAGAAACTGTAGATGTAAATTGACCAGTGGCGCTTAATGTAGTGAAACTACCAGCTGCTGCTGCTGTGCTACCAATTGCAGCTGGACTAGCCCAATCTGCTCCATCCAACAAGTCAACGTTTAAGTTGCTTACCTTGGTTGTTGACGCAACAACTAATGGGGCAGTGCCTGTTGAAACTGTAGATGTTATTTGACCAGTAGCACTTAATGTGGTGAAACTACCAGCTGCTGCTGCTGTGCTACCAATTGCTGCTGGACTAGCCCAATCTGCGCCGTCTAGTAAATCAGCATTTAAATTACTCACCTTAGTTGTTGATGCAACAACCAACGGAGCAGTGCCTGTAGAAACTGTAGATGTAATTTGACTAGAAGCACTGACAGTGGTGAAGCTACCAGCTGCTGCTGTACTACCACCGATAATAACACCGTCAGCTGTACCACCGTTAATGTCTGCTGTAGTGAGAACAGCAGAGCCAATTGTCACAACACCAGTAGAGTCTGCAATGGTTGCAGCAGCAGTGCCATCTTTAGCTTTGAGGTTGGTTACCTCAATAGTTGTAATGTCTAGAGTGGTAGCGTTAAGAGTGGGGATGGTAGCTGTACCAGCGATGTACAGATCTTTGTATTTATATGTAGATGAACCAAGATCAACAGTGTTAGTTGTCTTTGGATAGAGGGCTGTTGATCCAGCAATGACATCCTGTGCAGGACCAATCTTTGTAATTGGTGCACCCTCAGCAGCAGTACCATCGTGGGTGTGACCTGTAGAGGCGTTGAACGCCGCTTGCACACCATCAAATTCGTTGTCTAGATCAGCAGCGTTGATAATATTACCATCGGCAATATTATTTGTTGAGTCTGTGCGAACATATCCTGTCATGTTGATTACCTTCTGTCGTGGGTAGAGAATTCCAAAGTTGCAGCATCCAAAGAGAAAGCGGGAGTTTGACTATCAGAAATAAACTGTAAAGAAACTGCAAATCCAGACCCAACTACCTGTGTTTCAAACAGCTTTTTGATCTTAGATCCATATACAGTTGTACCATATTTTGCAGAACTTGTACCATAAAAACCGACAGTTCCTGATGTATTTGACAAGACAATTGTTTCAGGCTGGATGCTACCCTGAGTGTCAAAATCAAACTTCAAATTAACAGAAGTAGTCACGCTACCTTGTGGGTCGGAATATAGGAACATCTTATAGAAAGTCTTCCTAATCCTTGGGTCAACAATTGGCACAAACGGAGTGGCAAAAGAAGCTACGATGTTTGAACCATCAAAGTTGCTGCCACTTTCCATCTCATATACATATCCACTGTCATTGGCAAAGACAATAGTTTCTGTCTGACTTTTATAATTGCTATCTGCTACATATGCCTTGATGCCAACTGTCTCACCCCATTCAATGGATGAGGTGTTGTCACCAAGCTTCTGAGTTCCAAGAATACCTTTGGCATTATTGGTAGTAGTGGTTGATGAATAACCAAAGATTCTGTATTGAGATTTCTTCTTAATGACAACGCTTGAGAAGCTGGTATTGAAAATAATAAGGTCTGTCATCTCAGCCTGAATAGCCTTAGATACAAGTCCCAAGTTAAAGTCACCAACCCTATCGGTAGCACCAAGAAGTCGAAGTCCATCTGGACCTAAGAAAATAACATCGCCACCAATTTCTTGAATTGTGTCTGTGGCTACGCAACCAACATTTCTTGTAATTGGTTGCAATGTAAAATCAGCCAAGGTATTTCCAACCAGCTGATTGATTGTTTTTTCTGTGAAGATGATTAAAGCTTCACGGAAAACAATGAGGCCAGTAACTACACCACCGACATTAATAATGCCACCACCATTTGCTGGTGTGAAATCATTATCTGTGTAGGGTGCGGTAAAGACAATCTTATCGTCTTTTGCAAAGAACAAAGCATTCTTGTGGAACGCTACAAAGGCAGCACCTGACACATCGCTGGTTCCATCAACAGCGCTGAATGTGCTGTTGCTATAGATGAAGGGGTAGTTGTTACCGTCAACAGCAACAATCTTTTCAACGCCACCCATTCTGTATTTAGCAGTGCGCATTTTCACGCCGCTACTTGTGTTTCTTGTCAGCCAAGTGACGGCAGCATTATCTGCGGGGCTAGATGCCAATGAGGGACTAATTGAAATTGTTGCACCACCAGATGTCACTGTTGGTTGTGTCAACACCGTGTACACCTTCTCAATACCAGCAACAGTGAATGTGTCACCAACACGAGGGGTTTTAGAAAGGCCGTCAACAATAAGGCTAGCGCCTGTCTGAGAACCACCATTGACCAATGTAGTGCCATATGATGGGACATTAATCTTTGTCCAACCAGAACCAGTTGATTTATAAACGTCATTGTTTCTATAGGCAATGACCATGTCTTCCCAGACAGCAACGCCTTTCATAATACCAGTTTGACTGGTAAAAGTGACGGCAGCTTTGTCGGCAGGACTAGAAGCAAGTGATGTGGTTAATGAAAGTGTAACGGTCTTGTTTGCACTGCTATAGCTCACACCACTAGTTGCAACAGTGTATGTGCCAGTGACACCAGAGATGGTGAATGTATCGCCGTCAACTGGTTCTTGAAAGATGTTGGCGATAGTGAGGGTTGTTCCACTCTGACCACTGCCTTGTACTTTTGGTGTGCCATATGCAGGAACAAAGTTGCTGTCATACTTATCAAAACCTTCAATGCGAGTGTATCCACCGTCTACAGAAGGTTCAAAGTTTTTAAGAATACGAGCACTGCCCGGCAAAGCTACACCGTGTTGCAACGGTGATAGGTTTGAGACAAGGCCACCCTTAAACTCGTAAGTGAATGTTTGCCACCCGTCAGCCATTAGTTCACCCTATCACCAAAGGCAGAAGCCTTAGATGGAATAATCATCCCAGAGCGCATATATGAATAGCGATTGACTAACATAATGCGCATACGCTTAATGCCTTCTTCAAACTTTACTTTTGAAAGAGTAGCTGCTTGTTCATTACTTCTAAATAGATAGGCGTAGTACATAGCACCGTCAATGATGACATGACGGAATCGCTCAGGAATAGATGGAACATCAGAATAGTTCTGCAAATCTACAGGGATTCGGTAATATTCATACACTAGTTCGTATGCTTTATCTGGTGCGGGAACTACACCAAACTCTTGGCTTGGCGCATGAAATACATACTTCGGTACTTCACGTTTTGAAGTGTCGGTAGAGTATTCATGATCAATGTACTTGCTCAGATAGTCTTCGTATGAAATTACTGTCAACTTCTGAGTTTTATTACCAAGGGTGCTGTCTTCTTTGATGCGGAAAGAGTCAAAGTCAATAGTGTTTGAATCAATAGGAAATCCATAACGAATAATACCAGCTGACAAAGTTTCCTCTGACAACACATGGTTGAACCCCCATTCGTGGTGACTATGGTTGATGTCACGAACAGCAGCGTTTACAGCATCTTTGTTGTGAGCATAGAATCCTGTTGCCGCATCAAAGTTGCTAGAGGTAAGCTGAACCTCGTTTAGCCGTCTGTTAATTTCGTTGACTAAATCAAGATAGTTGTACGCCATTATTGTTCCTTGATACGAAGTCTAATGACACGCTCTGCAACATTACCAGAGCTGTCAGTCATACGGCATGTAAATTTATACTCATAGTTGTTAGTGCCCAATGCTAGATTGATTGTTGATACACTACCACTAATTGTCTGGGATGCATTCTGAATACCATTGACAGTATTACCAGCAGTAATTGCTGTCTTTGTACCAGTGCTATCGTCAACATACCATGTAATGGATGCAATAGTAGCGCCGTTAAGAAATCTAGACCAATCAACACTATAGTCTAGTGTTTCATCGGGATCTTTATTAGGCCATCTAAACGACATATATATTCCTTACATCACCAAAATTGTTCTATCTGAAGAAGTGGAGCGATTATTAACAGCCACCAATCTTGGGACTTTACCAACTATGATTCTTCTTTCATATGTGGTTGGTTGTCTTTCCACATACACTTTTCTATTTTGTGCATTAACAAGTATTGTTCTTTCTTTACTTGTTGATCGTCTTTCTACATATACAGTGCGACATATAATAGCCATAGTGTCTTTCGTTATGTATAAAAAGAAAAAGGGCAACCTCTTGTAGAAGCTGCCCCTTCTGAGTGATTAGCTATTAAGCCAATTGTTCACGGTCAGCAGTGGCTGCGCCCAAACGACCATCAATGTCCATCAACACAGCCCACACACGCACAACACCAGAGGTGGGAGCGGTGGTAGCAGTAGCGATCAACAGGTCGATGGTGTCAGCAGTGCCGATCACCAGAGGCTGATAAGCAGCGGCGTTTTGTGCGTAAGCACCAGCAGCAGCAGCGTCAGCATCAAAGCCGTCAACAAAGTTGTCAGGCTCAGTGGTGGTCACGCCCAAGTCAAAAGTGGTGTCGCTAGACTCGCCGCCCAAGACGGTGATCACTTCGATACCAGCATTCAAGATGAGGGTGTTAGCGGGAACGCTGATGCATTCGATGACATCAGAAGCAGCCAATGCGCTACCTTTAGCAGTAGCAGCAGCAGCGAAGTCGATGTTCACATCAACCAAGTAGGGGACAGAACCAGCGGTACGACCAGAAGTAGCGCCGCCAGCGAGAGTGGTAACAGTTGCCATTTTAAATTTCCTTTGTGTATTTGCGAATAGGGAGAGTATTGCTACCCTCCCTTATTTCATTTAGGCTGCGTTGTACTTAGCAGTCACGATGCCTTCAGGACGAAGGATCTTGCGACCATACAGGTGCATACCACGGACGATGTCAGCGAAGCTGTCAGGGTCACGGTAGGTTTCAGTTTTGGTGATTTGCTGAGCAGTTGCCACAGCAGAGTCGTGACCAGCAACGATGATGCCGTAGTCAGTGTTTTGGTTAGCTGTACCAGAAGTACCAGCGCCGCCACCGATCTTGGGCAGGTTGTTAGACACATACACACGGAAACCGTGCAAGTTGTTGATCACCAAACCGTTTTGCAAACCAGAGCCACCGAAGTCGCTGTTCAACAAACGGCTGTCTTCGTCCTTCAACATCTCAACGAAGATGGGGTCAACGACCAACCAACGACCTTGAGAGTCAACGAACTGTTGATCCAACAGACGGCTCATGCGTGAAATCACCATCAAAGGCGATGCAGTGGCAGTGGGCAATGCGGTTGCGCCGGGCAAACGAGGAGCCACAGGGATGGAATGCTCACCAGCAGAAGCGGTGGTGATGTTGCCGAAGCTGCCCTTCTTGAGCTTCATGCTTGACAGCAATTCGTCAGAGCCAGCGGCGCTAACGGCTTTAGTGCCAGAAGCAGAAGTACGAGCGGTGTCAGCGTTGACATGCTTGGCAGACTGTGACCAGCCTGTCAAATAGCCCAACACGTCTTGGTCATACTGATCACGCAAGCGATATGCTGCACGGTCAGAAGCCATTTGCATGAAGTTCACATGTGAATGTGCTGCTTCGATGTCATCAATCTTGAAAGCGTAGTAGTTAGCTTGATCGACAACGAGGGTGAAGTCTTCGTCATTCAAGTCTTGTGCAGTGATTTGAGTACCACGGTTATAAGACTGAACGCTAACCTCCGGTTCCTTGATGATCTTAACGCTATCCCCCATATTAGCGATTTCGCCAAAATAGTCATTGTTAGTGATAGCTTCGACAGTCGAAGATTTTCTAAATGCGAGTTGCACCTGCTTGCTATATATGACAGGTGAGAAATTGCCATTGGGTAAATTGCCATAACCCGTTGCTTTTGGAAATGCCATGATGTTTATCCTCCTAAGATATTAAAGTGGGCATATAATTAAATACGCTCAACATTAGTTCTACAGGGCCATCTAACATCAGGTACACACTCATTAGAGTTCTAGATTGTCTAAAGAGTGTGGGCTAACTAGACTGGGTGATCTGTTCACTTACAGTTTTGCGCTACTTGTTTACAAAAATCAAAGAAGTGATTTTCATCAAATCTTTGTTTAATGTAATTAACAATCGTGCAGACATACTGCACATTATCCTCTGTGTATCCCTTTGAACTGTCTATGCGGTCCAATGAGATTGTGTGCGAGTGGTTGTCCTCATAAGTGAGGGGCACTCCAGAGTATGCACATTTACCTTGTTGCTTCTCCCACAGTTGTAGCAGAAACTCCAAGTTTAAATTCCATTCAATGTTTTTCTTTTTAGCTCGGATTACACCAAGCTGAATAACATATCGAAGTCTATGTTCAATAGACTTGTTGTACCACATACCGTTTACTACTCTATACTCTTTGTTTCTTTTTGTAATATAAGTTTTATTTTTAGAGTAGTAGTCTTGTTTCCATTCTTTTTCACAAGACTTGCAGGTGTGTTGGTATCCACCCTTACTTTGCTTATGTTTAACAAAGTCAAATAATTCTTTTGTCTCGCCGCACTTGCGACAAGTTTTCACTTCACTCATGTTTTTCTCCGATTAGAAATAAAGAGCTAGGCTGTGAATCGGCACAGTCAGGGGAGCTACCCTCTTCGCTCTGTATAAAGTTATAGCATTATTTTAATGCTTGTCAACCCTTATCGGGCGCTACCACTCAAATCGTACACAAATTTACCATTCTTGATAGCTTTCTGAATAGCTTCCATGTTGGCTTCATATTGTTGTGCAGTCATCTTGTCCACTTGGCTTTCATAGAAAACACCATCGGTGTCTTCCCCAGCTGGTGCAGAACGACCACTACGGGTACTGACGCTTTGAGCAGCATCACGGTTGTCACTGCGGCTTGAGCTTTTCTTCGACTTAGCCATGTCAGCCTTGTACAAGTCAATGGCTCGTGCTGCTGCAACATAGTCAGTGTCATTCTCGTACAGAGCCTGTTGAATCCACTTAGGTTGTGCATCAACCCAATCATGGAAGCTGTCATCGTCACGAATGCTGTCGAAGTCGGGATGGAGCTTCAACAGTTCCATCTCAGCTTTCTCTTTAGCACTCTGTAGCTCACGCTCGTCAAGAGACTTCAATCGCTTGTCAATCTCCTCGGCTTGCTCACGGGCTTTCTTGATTGCGATGCTCTCAACAATCTTTGCAACATCTGGGTATTGCTTTGCCCACTCAGCAAGTTCTTCTTCACTCTTTGGCAGCTTGATTTGATTCTCAGTGCTCTTCTGTAGCTGAGCCTTCAATTCATCAATCTGGCTTTGCAGTTGAGTTTGTTGCTGCTGCGAATGACGGCGAAGATCGCCATATCGCTTTTTGAAAGTACGCTCTTCGGCGCTTAAGTTGGCATCGTCAGCTGCGTTGCCTTCATCTTTATTCTCTTCTTGTTCGCCGTTCAATAGCTTTTTAAGCTCGGCCTCTTCTTGCTCAATCTTTTCTTTGTTAGCATTACGCTTACCAAAAGCAGATACTGCCGCCATTTGCGGCTTCTGTTCAAGAACTACTTCAGTCATATTTACCTTTAAAGTTGGGGCTAGCTGTTGCCGTCAATACGGGGAGATAGGTAGCCAATAATGACGGGTATTATTAAGTACCAACCAGCCCGTCACTGGTTATGGTATTCATATTATATATTACTTTTTCTTGCGTTTAGCAAGACCACCCTTAGCCATTTGCTGTACAGGTTGTTGTTGCATTGGCTCAGGTGTTTGCACAGCAGGAGCCATAGTTTCTTTCTTGACAAACCCCATAGGAATGTCAACAAGCGATGCGCCTTGAACCACAGGAATGTAGATCTCTTGACCAGCATCATTCACATAGGTTTCTGTTTTCTTCGGTGCAGGTGTGCCACCAATGGCAAAGGCTTGTTCGCTTTCTTCACCTTGTGCACCAGCCAATGCCGCATCCACTTCAGACTCAAAGCTTGACATGTCTTCACCAGCGGGTGCACCAGTGCTATGCAGGGCTTCTGGATTCTCAACTTCTTGAGCATTGCCCATCTGACCAATCTCTTCCATCTTAGCCAAGCCTTGCTTAGCTTCGTCACGCATTGCCATCAGCTTTTGCAAGCCAAAGTAACGAACAACATCAGCTGGGAAAACAAATTCACCTTCGCTCAGCTTAGCATCAATGTCATCCCTCACCTCTTCTTGCATAGCACCGGGAGGAACTTTGTTACCACTTACTGGGTCAACAGTGCCACCCTCTTGCATGACACCACCCTCAGCTAAAATTTTATCCATTTGTTGCATCTATTTCATCCTTGAGTTTCTTCAGCTGACGCAGCTTTATCACTGCACCTTGTGCTTGAAATACATCTTTTAAATCACTAGCCTGTTCAAGCTTTCGTTGTTCAATCTCGATGTGATAATCAATCATGTCGCAGAAAGCTTGCCATTGATAATTGTTTCCAGCAAGCGGCTTAAGCTTGGGGAGGAACGGCTTGAGGTTGTTCATTACCACTAAATCCTTGCATACCCGGTGTAGGAGGTGCACCAACACCAATGTTGCCACCACCACCACCTGTCATATCTGCAACTCCCGGAGGTCCAGCAACGCCTTGTGCTGGAGGTTGTTCACCAGCAGCAGGAGGTGCAGCAGACTGTTGCAACATCAACGCTTGACGCATTGCTTCGTCCATATTGTTAGTGACCTTGTCGGGATCAAGATCCATGCTCTTGGCAATCTCTCTAACAATGTATGGCATTTTAGCAAATGGCATCAGGGTTGGGTTAGAAACAATCTGCAAGAATTGCATCAGACGCTGGCTTCGGACTTCGTTAGCCATCAAGCTTTCTGTACCACGAGCATTGACTTCTAAGTCACCACGGATGGATGGGTCAAAGTCAAACTGCATGTTGAAGTTGAAGAAGGCTCGACCAATAGGACCAAGCAGATAATCGTCAACATTCTTAATCACTGTCTTGGCAGAGCCGCTGGCAGCATTCATCAACATGCTGATGCCTGATGCGGTACGACCAACACCAGACACACCAGTTTGACCATGCGCAAACGAAGCCAAGCCTGTAGACTCATCGGCAAGCTGACGAGCTTTGTCAAACAGCTGCAAGTTTTGTTGAGACACATTGGGAAACTGTGTACCAAACAAAGCTTGACCGGGTGCACCGCCTTGTCTGCGGAACACTTTGCCGGGATAGACAGACAGGTCTTGACCGGGAACAAGGTTGGTTTCATCAACCTCAAACACAAGGTTGCCAGAAAGAACCGCATTGTCTACCGCCATACGCATGAAACCATTCATAAGGGTTTGGGTATCGTCCATGTTTTCGGCGACACCGACACCTGCTAGAGAGTAGGGGTTCAGTTCATATGGGACAGCATAATACGGAATCTTTGCTGGCTTAAACGGATTGAGAACGAGGCGCAATATCTTCCCATTGCAAAACCAGATATTGGCTTGAAGTTCACCTGCGTCCTCAAACTCTTTAGGGATGATGATGTCGTTTTCTTTGAGCATGTCGATGTCAACATTGCCCCAATATTCCAACACCTCAAAACGCTGAACACCAAAGTTTGGTGTGTAGTCTTTGAGATCATCTTCCCAATACTTCTTAACATAGCCTTCGCCCTGAGCAATCACTTCATCAATGATGTTAGATCTGAAGAAGGGACGCTTCTTCAAAGCTCGCATTTGAGTTTTGCTTAGCTTGTGACGCTCAATGATGTATTGGCATTCCTCTGTGTTGTTAGCATCAGGATCCCAATAGAAGTTCCAAATAGAAACATGGTTGGCATCAGGTACAGTTTTGATGGTGGGATTGTATTTACCTTCGCTGTCCCAATCTGGATATTCCTTGTTGGTTGCGAATGGACCCTTCATCACACCAGTGCCAAACAGCGCCATCTCAAAAGCTGTTGAACGCAGATGCTTAGTTGCACCTGTCTCTTCCAGCTGATCGTGAATCTTCTTCTCCATCTTCTTAGCAGCCACCATAGCTGGGCTGAATGTCAAAGATGTTGGTGTTTGTCCTGCACCTTCTTTGAGATTGGGAGTGTCCTTCAGTGTTTCTTTCAAAGCACCAAGACGCTCTTCCAACTTCTCCAAGTCGAAGTCTTCAGGCTTTGTAAGTTCTGGTGTGGTGTCTTTTGGATCTGTGTGTACGTCCTCAACAACGCCCTCAGGCAACACTGTTGGGTCAATGCTCAGAGGAAACTTGTTGTTTGAGAACAGCACATCTGTGATTTGACCGTAGGCAGCAAGCACTTTAGTCTTTGTCACCTTGATGAAGACACGAGACTTTTCAGTTTCTGTGAATTGCACATCAGGACCGTAGATGCCACGGTAGTTGCGATAGGCACGGAGCCAACGACTTTCATCAGCTCTACGACTTTCTTCAGAACGGGTGTATCGCTCATTGACGAAATCAACAAGCGTGTTACGCTCCAGCTGATCTTCACCACCTTCTTTTTTGTCCTCAAGCGACAAGCTCTTATCGTCCATAAATGCTTGCTTATCTGCCATAATGTTCCTTATATTCCATATTAATAGCCAAACACTGGATCAGCACTACGCATACCAGCGTGAGTAGTTGTCAAAGGGTTGTAATCAAACAAACTGCTTCTAGGTCTACTCATAATTCCATAACGAATAGCGTCATAGATGTGATCTTCTGCTTTTGTATCAATGTCCTCTGGGTTTTTCTTGTCCAAAGGGATGATTGGCAGCTGCGCTATAGTGTTAACACAATTACTTGTTATAACAAGTCTTGGTTGTTCTGTAAATGGATCTATTTGCAATCGCTTATGCAGCTGCTGCTTACCAGCAACCCTACTTCCTGCACTTCTATCAGCAGGTCGCCAGCGACAACCCTCAATAATCATGGTTTCTGCAATGGAAGGTCCAGTGTCTCCACGCTTAGCCCAGCAACTACTATCCAATACACCATAGCGAACGACACCATCGTTCTCTTCAGCTTGCAAAACAAGGTGAGCAAGGTCTTTTGCCAACACTTTTGAGACATATAGCTCCCTATAGATGACCAATTGGTCGCTTGGTGTTACAGCAAACCAGATAACAGCTGAATAGCTACCATATCCGTAGTCACAAGCCCTGAACTTTGCCCAGTTCTTCGGTATATCAAACGGTTCAACCACATGAATTGAGCGATTGAACTCAGGAAACGCTGCACCTTCTGCGACATCCCAATTTCCTTCAAGCAATTGTTTACGCTGGTGCTCTGGAAGAGACAACAGCATGGTTTCGTAGTCACCAGACTCCGCCAAATACGGGTTGTCTGTCAACATAGCAGGGATAAACCTGCGTTTGAACAGTGGTTGACCCTCTCTGCTGTGCCCTCTAGGGTAGGTGAGGATGTTTCCAGTGTCTAAATCGGTAGCCCAGAACGCTTTACCAGCCTGTGCTGGGTCAATGAACATCTTTTTCACCCAAGCATGACCGGGTCCACCGGGGTTGGTGGTGGCTCTCATGTAAATTGGGAGATCTGCTGCCGCTGTACGAAGGCGTGAACGCATGTAGTTCCATGCAAACGGGGTATGCCACTGTGTCAACTCATCAAAACCAATCCAGCTAAAAGCCAAACCTTGGTAACGAAGCACATCTTCGTCCCTATCGAGGTAGGACATCCACAATCTAGCACCACTTGGCGCTTGCCATTGCATCTTTCTCTCTGACCATTTGATTCCCGGATAAATCTTCGGGTACATCTCTTGGCTTTTCCAGATGAGTTCACGCAATTCCTCTGTGGTATGACGTAACAGTAACCCAGAGAATTGTGGATGTCCCATATATCTCAACGGATCTGCTAGCATGGCATAGGACTTACCACCACCAGCAGCACCACCATAGAGCACTTCACGCTCTGAGGCAGCTAAAAAGAATGTTTGTGGCCCAGCGTTGGGCTTAAATATTACATTATGTGTCTCAACAACAGGTGCAACAATCTCAGGTGATGATTGGGGGATCGGTGTCTCTGATGCTTCTGTATTCGTCTGTGTCGAAATAACTATGGCTGGCTTCGGAGCCGACTCTTTTTTCGTAGGCTTGCGCTTTTTCAATGGCTTTTTTGTACCGCTTGGCAAGGTTGCGATAAGTTGTAGACCGTCTTTTGTAGGATTGCTCATCTTTAATGCGTTTACTTAGGCCAACATGCGATATGTATCTACCAGATACTTTAGACAACCAAGCCGCCACTTCCCTCAAAGAATACTGCTTGAGGTGTTGCTTAGCCTTAGCTAACGCTTCCAACTCAAGCTCTATAGGTTGTAGAAGATTTTCATCTTCTTCATCCACTTTATATCCAAAAGGAATTGTTCTGCCTATCCTCGGTATGGGTACATACTGTTTGGTCTTAGGAGCCTGAGGCAATATCCACGCACCAAATTCTCTAGACATTAGTCTTCCTCTGCTTTATCCTTCGCTGGTAAAATCATCACCCCATTAGTAGATTCAACTTGAACTTTGTCAGTCTTCACAAGACCAGCTCTGTCCAACAAATCTTTGGCAGCATTAATCTTCTCTTTAATGCCTAGCTCAGTTGGGTCCATTATACCATCCACCACAGCCATAGCCGCTCTAGGAGCATTCATAGCAATGTATAGCTGGGTTGCTTCAATGATTTCTTCTTTCAGATAGTTTGTTAGCTGACGGGTGGGATAGTTCACTGAGAACCCAGCCATACGCTTTGCCGTAGGAATATGCCCCTTCGCTTCATCGAAGAGAACTTCCAAAAACTTCTTATGTTGTTCTGTTAGCTCTTTAGCCATACTTACCCTTTGATGTGTGAGGGATCATAGAACTCCTCAACAGAAACTGTAGCATCCATTGTCGAAGCAGCTTCAGGCGTGACAGTCATGTAGTCACCCGGCTTCAAGGCTAAATAGCTACCGTCTAGTTTCAAATAGCTGTACGCCGAAACAGTGTAGGCTCCAACAATGTGAAACTCTTTGTTCTCGCTGTAGTCGTGCCATTTGATGGTGACAGTTTTGTTACCACTGGTGTTGTTAGCAATGAACAACAATTCCACCTTAGAGGTGTGATTGTCAGGACAAGTGTAGATGATGTTGGCAGCACCAGCTACCAAGTTTGTACCTACACTGCGTACCCTTGAACCCTTATCCATTACTTCTTCTTCTTTTTAGTTGTTGCTCGACTAGCCTCAGATAGAGCAATAGCAATAGCTTGCTTAGGATTTTTAACGACAGGACCACCCTTGCCGCTATGGAGAGTTTTGCTTTTGAACTCAGCCATCACTTTAGCAACTTTCTGTTTCTTCTTCACATCACCGCCTTTGGCGTAATATGACTCAAGCTGATCTTCCAGCTTACGCCTATCGCCAACAGACAAAGACTTGTCCTTGAGCTTTGTCGCTAAAAGGCTACGAGCCTCAGCATCAGAATATTTAACTGGTACTTTCATCTCAGCACTTCTTCTTAGCCATGCCGCCTTTGTTCATCTTCTTGGCGGGAGTGATGAGAATGGCAACACCCTTCACAGGCTTCTTGTCCATCATCTTCTTAGCTGGAGCCTTTTTAACAGCACCACCCTTTGCCATCTTCTTAGATTCGCCATAGGCTTTGTATTCCAAAGCATTTGCCTTGTCCAACAAATCATTACGAACATCTTGAGGGATGGATTTGTCGTTTGCTTGTGCACGATATTTTTCAATCTTCTGTGCGTCTGTCAATGTAGCCATAGTGATTCCTTATATAAAATTGCTTTAGTTATAACATGTCAGCGGTATTTTGCTGTCTTTTTAGCTATGCTTTTTGGTTGAGCAACAAATTGTTTCCCTTGTGCTTTCCCCTTACGCTTAGCTTTTGTTGTCGCTGCATACTCCGCAGCAGACAATGCTTTGATGGCAGCTTCAGGTAGATAACGCTCTCCAGTTTCTGAAGACGGCTTACCAGACTTAGTCTGCCATTTCTGTTTTGTCCATTCCTTCAAAGACTTCTGTGACGGTTTCATCGGTAGCCACCACCCTTTGCTTTGTATTCTTTGGCTAGCAGCTGTGCCTTCCTAGCACTCCACTCTCCAGCATCACCACCCTTAGTGCCAGCCTTTATCTTCTCAAACAAAGCCTTACGCATTGTTGGCTTGGTGTAATTGCCAGCAGCATTCACTTTAGATTTTGTTGCCATTACCACTTCACCTTTTACTTCTAGCTTTATCAGCTACTTTGATACACATGTCTATAAAGTAGTCCTGAGAATAAGACTGTTTCATCATGTTCAAGTGTTTCGTAATCAATTGAATATTATCAATATGGTATCCCTTAGAGCTGTCAAGACGATCAATTGATGCCGGACAATTTTGAGGATGACCTACTTCAGGAAAGACAATTTCAATATCTGTTAACGCACATTTCTTTTCTTGCTGTTCGTATAAATCAGCAATGTCATCTATTGTCAAGGTCCAATCAAGACCTCTAAGCTCGGCGCTCATTTTAAATTTATTAAACCAAGAAACCCTGATGCCTCTATGCCACCCACGATGACAATTTTCAACATGTTTATTTGAGCATGCCTTGCATTCTTTACCAAGCCTCAAAGACTCTTCTGCGTAGTTCTTACGCAAATAACTTTGTGGTTTGTTACATGATGGACAATTTTTATACCAGCGATTGTCTGCGCCTTTAGTGATATTCATACCGTAGTTATATCACCATTTTACCTTTTTCACCACTTTGTAACATCAGCCCAATATGCCGCAGACATCTTACCCTTGGCAATGTTCTTTGCATGCCTAGCTTCAAAGCTTTTCTTCCTAGCCTTCTCAGACTCTGTCGTTGGATTTGCACCAGCACCTTTAACACCCTGCTGTCCAAAGCGGATGAGTTTGACAACATCACCTTCTTTTGCCAACACAGCATGACTCTTTGTCGGATGCTTCGGTGTAGCTTTCGGTTTGTTATACCCAGCAAATTCTTCTTTTCCACGCTTAATGGTCATCACCACCCCCTCTTTGTTCAACAATCAATATCTATCTTTTCCCTTACGGTCTTTCCAACCTTCAGCTTTCATCGCTTCTTCAACACGATCTAGCGGGAAGTAGTAACCAGTATGCTTTTCCAATGCGGCTCTAACAAAATAAACATCTGAATGTGGAATGTGTATGTTGTCTAGAGCTTCGTTATGCATAGCTATGTAGACCTGTGACACCACCGAATAGGGTGGAATAGACAACAAACCAACAGCTTCTAGTTCTTCTCTTGTAGATTCTAATTTTATAGTCGATTTCATGTTATGAAATTGTACCTTCTTATATAGCTTTATAGATAAACATAGTACATAGTTTTATAAATTGTATATAGTTTATCATCAACTACTTGTATCTATAGATAGCTATAGATACATCTAAGAATAAAATAAGAATATTAATCATAGTGTTTCTATAGATTGCTATAGTATCTAATTATCTATGATTTTATGCTACAGATCTATGTAGATCTTCATAGCCCCCTACCCCCATAGAACGGAGTGTTACACATCGAGATGATGTTTGTCAAGTGTTTTTTTTGTTGTAACACTTTCTGTTGATGTGTTGTTGTAATGATAACACACTTTTGTAGTGGAGATGCAAGTATTTTTAAACAGCTTCAGCAAGGGGTCTAATCGGTTGTTTGAGAGGCTTTTTTGTAGTGGCAATGGTAGGGTGGCTTAGACATGTGATAGCTCGTTGTAGGGCTTTTAAATGGCATAGCCGTAAAAACTTTACATAATATCGCCTGTGGTTAACAGACTATATTTCCTGATCTGTGGGACTGTGTGTATACAAATAGCGCCATACCCCCGTGTGGCCCACGCCCACCCCCGCTTGCGCCGTGCGCTGGTGCGATCATGTGCGCTGGTGCAGCGTTGCGTCATAGTGATCGTGTGATGCGTAGTTTGTAAAACCGTGTGTGTGTAAATTCCATAGGAATCAACGACTTAGCATCGACAATAAACTGATTGAAAATCAGCCTATCCTACGGATTGTTGAGAATGATTCTCATTTACAGCACTACGGGGTGAAAATGAAGTCGGTGGTATATATACCAAACCATACCCCATCCCTCTAATGACTCAGCAGTCAGTAACATCTCTACCCCATAGGGTAGCCTTATGGAATTGTCGGTATAGCCCAACAACTACCGCCACAATGATACAAAGTATCAACACCAGCTTTGAAAACAAAACGACACAAAATGCCAAAAGTAACACTAAACGCCACAAAACGATGATGAGCCAAAAAGTACTAACACGCTTAAAGATTTCATAATCGCTTTTTATATGACAACTCTGTTGGCATCTTAAAAAGCTTGAAATCTTTAAGATCTGCGAGCGTCATGCGCAAACCTGTGTCTTTAAATTTATAGAGAAAGATTCCCTTCTTAGTTTACGAAGAAGGGAAGATCTTTCTCTTCTTCATAAATTTAAAGACACAAAGGACAAAACGATGAAAAATTTGCCGATGATCATTCAAATGCTCAGCTTTGCTGGAATCATGATGTCCAGCGTCTTCATAGCTTTAGCTATGATTGATCCTTTGTTCGGCTTAACAGCCATTGCGTCACTGGTGTTCACATTTGTCGGCTCTGCCGATTGAGGGAAAACCCCTAGTGACAGGCTCTGATTTTGCCGTTTACAATGTAAGCTCATTTCAACGAGTCACCGACTCATTCTTCCTGAAAGGAAACACCATGTTAAATCGCTCTAAAGCTCTGCTTTCAGTGTCTACCGATGCCAAAACCACCAAAGGTGAAACCCTTGGCTACCTGACAGGTATTTTATACCTTGCCCCAGCTACAACAACCAAGTGGAACACTTGTTCAATGGCTTCCATTGCTCAATGCGATAAGGCTTGCCTTTACACCGCTGGTCGTGGTGCTATGAACTCCGTTCAACAAGCCAGAATCAACAAAACCGTATGGTTTTTTGAAGATCGTGACAGCTTCATGCAACAACTTGTTGTTGACATTCGTAAGCTGGTTGCCAAAGCTGCTAAGCAAAGCTTAACACCACTGGTTCGTTTGAATGGCACATCAGACATTCGCTGGGAAACCGTAGGTTTGACCGTCAACGGTGTTGAATACGCTAACATCTTCGATGTTTTCCCTAATGTTCAATTCTACGACTACACCAAGGATGCCAATCGCAAAGGTTTACCTTTGAATTACGACTTGACATTCAGCTACAGCGGTGTCGAAGGCTTTCAGCCTTTTGTTGAAATTGCTGTTGCCAAGGGTATGCGAATGGCTGTTGTTTTCCGTAAGGAAAGTGACATTCCATCGACTTTCCGTGGCATTCCCGTAGTGTCAGGCGACAACTCTGATGTTCGTCATCTTGATGATGACGGTGTCATTGTCGGCTTGTATGCCAAGGGTAAAGCGAAGCTTGATGCCACTGGTTTTGTTGTTTGATGACCTTCCGTAAAGCCCTAAGGGGCTTTGCAGAGTGCCATTGAGTGTTCTACATAGGGTGAAGCCCTGCTGTGAAGCAAAGCTTCATTCGTCCAGTTCTTTAAAAATCTATGCCTAGTGTCGGTGAGGGTGTTTGCTTTAGCAAAGCATACATCACTGCTGTGGACTAGCCCAGCTTACACAGGGTTAATGTGTAAGGCATGCTGATACATCATGCTGATAATGTATGTGAGAGACAATTCCATTGTGGCACTGGGGTCGGTGCTAGACGGTGGGTTTCTGTAGGCATAATCTAAAGATTATCTCTACAGAAGCAATGTCGCTTCATTACCAAAGGTAAACAACATGGAAACCATCTATGTGAAAATCACTTCCGTTTACGGAAACCAAACCATCTACCCAGTGTGTGACAAAGCGAAGCTTTTTGCTTCAATTGCTGGCACAAAGACATTGACAATGTCAACCATTCGTACTATCAGCAAGCTTGGATACATCATCGAAACCAAGCGTGACGAAGTTGTTTTTTCCTGAAAGGAAACATGATGATTGAAACACATGATTACGGCATGTTCACTGACCAAGGTGATGCTCTGGTTCATGACTTCGTCATGTTCGTTGACAAATACCAGCTCAATGACCGATCAATCAACGCTATGTTATGGGCTATCAGTGAGAATGAAACATTCTCTGAAACCTCTGACACTGTGGTGCGAGAGAATGTCTTCGCCAAACTTCAACGCTCTTCCTGAAAGGAAACATCATGCTAAAGCGTATGACAGCCAAGTTCAATGGCAAATGTGCACAAACTGGTGCACCGATCTACAGAGGTGATGACATCACCTATGACACTGTAAGCCGTAAGGCTTATTTGTTGGAGCACGATGATGCTCAACCAATTCCTGAAAGGAAACATGATGAACCAGCAAACGCTTGATACATTACAGGTTATCTGGGAGCAACTCAACGGTGCTCTGTATGACATCACCGATGGTGTCCCTGCTGATGCGGCAAATGCAATTGAAGATTGCATCATCAGGCTTGAGGTAATGGGCATCAACGGCAACAAGGAAACATTAACATGAAACATGTTATTGAAACAACGGTGTGGTGCATCATTAGCATCATCCCTGAAATAGTTTACATTGTAAAACTTTTTTCCTGAAAGGAAACATCATGCATCCCACTAAAGTGTTCGTCTATTTCAACCTCCACAAAAAATGCTTTAGCATTAAAGCTCTTGAGGGTGTCAACAAAGGTAAGGTGATTGCCCACCGTGACAATGTGCTGTTGTTCGATGCCACCTTAAAGGTGTCTGAAGCTGGCAGACAGCGTGTCATTCGTGAGAAACGCAAGAATGTACATGCTGGTGTTTGTGGCACTTGGGATGAGACTCAGTACGACAGCGCCACCGTAGGGTTTGTTCGTCAGCTGGGCTTGCCTGTCAAGTACAACCCCTATGTGTACGACAGCTTCGTTGCTGTCAACGGTGACTACCCTGTGAAGCGTGGTCACTTAGTGGCAATGCATGTCAACAACCAACGACCTAGTGTTTATGTTAGGAACTAACATGGATCTGTACCGAAAGATGCATAACACTTTCTTCCTAGAATGTGCTTATTTGCGTCATGCTTACGGCTTGAAACATCTGACGCTTGAGCACATACAGGGCGGCAGATGGCTCAGTGAAGATGAAATCTCTGATTTCACAATTGCTTATATGATGGGAGGTGAACTGTGAGCAAACGAATTACCACATACACTGGTCACAAATATATGTGCACTGTTCGCTATTACAGCGACATTGATGAATACAAAGCTACGCTTTACCGCTTGGCTGACAACGACATCATCGGTGAATATTTCACCGAAGACTTTGGTGAGGCGGTGATGACCGCTGAAGCCATGCTAAAGAAGGCAGAATCTGCCACCATCATTCGTTAACTTTTTCTAGGAGAAAACTATGGGACTCGACATGTATGCTTGGACTGTGCCACAACAGTGGGCAGGTGATAACACCACTGACTACCAACCCGATGCTGATCGCAAAAGCGAAGAGCTTTTTTACTGGCGTAAATTCAATGCTCTGCATGGTTGGATGGAAGATCTCTACCGAAACAAGGGTGGTGATTGCAAGGTGTTCAATTGCACAACCGTAAGGTTGACTAATGAAGATCTTGATCGACTTGAGATGGACACTGGCAACAACAAGCTTGTGCCTGTGAATGGTTTCTTCTTCGGAGCGCAAGAGATATACCCCGAAGACTTGGAAACTGTTGCTGAGTTTGTTGCTAAAGCAAGGGCAGCTATTGCCGAAGGCAAGGCTGTGTTCTACGACAGCTGGTGGTAATTTATTTCCGAAGGAAAACATATGTCAATCTACAGCTTTGACCAACTGTGCAACATAGAGAATGTTGCAGATCGAATCAACATGTCACTCCGTACATTTGCTAGCACAAAAGATCGTGCTTCAATTGAGCAGATGCTTAGCATCATTCGACAACTGAGACATGCTGCAAACATCAACGGCACAATCGACCTCGATGTTGTTCTAGGAGAGAACAAATGAAACAGAAAACATTTACAGTGGTGGTCTATTCAGACCCTTCACATGCTTGGGCTAAGGTGAAACGACAAGTGCTCATCAACCTTGGCATTGCCAACAAGGTTAGTCGCTACAGCTACCAGTACAAAGACAATGTCTATCTCGAAGAGGATTGCGATTTGTTTTTGTTGCATCAAACGCTGGATGCACAGGGTGTTCGCTTGAAGTATGTTGAGAAACATACCGACAAGGCTAGCCGTATCCGTTCTTATGAACGCTATGAACATGGAGCATTCGTATGAATCGCATCATCAACTTAGTGTTATTAGTTGCACTAATAACAGTGTTCTTAGACATCTGTATCTGGAGGTACACACAATGAAAAAGTACAAAGTAATTGCTTCCTATCTCACATTCTGTGAGCTTGAAATAGAAGCAGAGGATGAGGATCAGGCATGGGAAATGGCACATGACGCTGACGGTGGTGACTTTGAACCACTGAAGGGGCGCTGGACTGAACTCAGTGATTGGCACATCAACGATGTAAGTGAGATAAAAGAATGACAAACGAAGAACAACAAGCCTTTGTTAAGGCTTATGCAAACAATGTAGCAGATGCTTCCGAAGCTGATGTTGTTGAGTTCGTTAGACGCTACAGCATGGGTGAAGACCTAGAGTATTCAAGCAACTACACATCCATCATGGATGCATTGTGTATGTGGAATGATGCACTTGAGTGGTGGAAGCTTCGATGACATGGCCTTTCCCAGCTGCACCATTGCCACCACCCAAGCGAGACAACCCACCCAAGTACAACCCCAACAATGAAGAGGATGCACCACTATGAGCATTGAAGCAATGAAACAGGCGCTTGAGGCGTTGAAGCCATGCAAATCCTGTAAACAGGAAAAGCCAACATCAATGTTTGGAGCAAAGGTTAATGCTAAAGACGGGTTGCAGCCTTATTGCAAACCATGTGCATCCGCTTATCGAGCGCAATGGAACTCTGCAAACAAAGAACGAAAAGCAGAGCGAAATGCGGCTTACAGGCTAGAAAAGCGTGAGCAAATATTGGCATCCAAAGCCATATATCGAATTACATCAAAAGAAAAAGTTTCTTTACAACAAAAAACATGGGCGCAAAAGAACAAGACAACCATCAATGCCATTGCAGCAAAACGCAGGGCTGCATTGCTTAATAGAACGCCATTGTGGGCAAACAAATCCTATGTTGCTGATTTCTATCGTGCGGCAGAAATATTGAGCCGTGGCGGTGTTCAATTCCATGTTGACCACATCATTCCATTGCAAGGCAATTTGGTAAGCGGTTTTCATGTTGAAAACAATTTGCAAATCTTGCCAGCACACATCAACACATCTAAGGGGAACAAATATGAGCAATCAATCTGAGGCAGAGAAGCAAGAGCCTGTGATCGGCGTAGAGGTAAAGCGTATTGCGTCTGGTGGATTCATTGGTAATGTTTGGTGGATTCATGAAAATTTGCAAGAAGGTGTGTTTCATCTCTACACCCACC
>JACCDN010360843.1_pt1 | contig 25358 bp, 24 predicted proteins | sample 7441691 | NCBI WGS metagenome assembly JACCDN01 (sample SAMN15323439, study PRJNA562643) | freshwater metagenome | isolation source: river surface water | place: USA:Blue River Watershed | collected 2017-08-16 | reverse complement strand
TCTAAGAAGAATTTCTTCGTTTGTAAGTTCGGGTAGAACTTACGCTTAGTCTTGTTATTAGCGTGAGAAACGTTGTTTCCTACTTGAGTTTTGCGTCCTGTAATTTGACAAACCTTTGCCATAGTATGATATTATTTAATATTGTTCTTTCCTAAAGGGATTGCAAAATTAGGAAATATTTTGAAATAACCCAAACCTCTTTTGAAAATTTATAAAATGGTCCACAATGTGTATCTTTGGGCATGGCGAAGCGAAATACGAAGGCACCGTTGAAGAAAAAAATCATCTCTTCCTTGATCTGGTTAGGTACCCTGCCTTTATGCCTCTACACGCTTTTGACCTATCTATTGAGCTATTCGCTCATCGTGGAGCATTGGTTCGCTGGTTTCATCATGATGACTATGCCATATGCTCAGTTGTTGTGCTTTTTTTCTTTGATTTACTGGACTTTTCAGCGAGCGAAGCGAGCGCTTTTGCCCTTGATTGTGCTAGCGCTGGGATACGGATTTATTGGGAGAACAATTAGCTTTAATCAACCCGTAGCTACATTAAAAAAACCGTTAACGGTGATGAGTTATAATGTTTTTGGTATGTATTCAAATGAGTATGAGGCCAAAAAAGAAGAGTTAGAAGAACTCAAAAAATTCATTCGAGATTACGATGCCGACATCAAATGCTTCCAAGAATTCTATTCACATTCGGATCGCAAAGCCTTTCACACCGTTTCCTTTTTAAAAGAAAAGTACCCCCATTACGCCTTCATCCCGCTAAAAAAGCAATTATTCGATTCTCATGAGAAGATGGGATTAGTCGTATTTTCGAAATACCCCATCATACACGAGGAAGGGGAACAATTCGAAAATTCCGCCAATGGATATCTATTAACTGATATTGTGAAGGACCAAGATACGATTCGCGTAATCAATTTACAGCTTTGGTCGATGGGTATTCGAGTGAACAAGGTGACCTCTAAAATACGCTTACAAGATTATACGGATGCGAAGAAAGAAGGACGCGGAATCATTTCCTCCCTCCGCAAGGGCTTTATTGAACACAAAAAGGAGATGGATAAGATCAATCGCCTCATCCAAAAAAGCCCTTACCCCATCTTGGTCGTAGGCGATTTAAATGAAACGCCATCCGGATGGGCCTATGGAACGATCAGGGAACGATTGAAAAATTCCTTCGAGGAGGCTGGATCCGGCTTTGGATTTACCTTAAATCGCAGCCCCTATTTAGTACGTATCGACGACCAATTCTTCTCGGACGAATGGAAAGCAGTTAATTTCCAAACCCTGCGAAACATCAAATACTCCGACCACTTCCCCACCGTAGGCCAATATATTCTACATGGAAAATAAGCTTTGGAAGGTTCTTGGAACGACTTTTGGTGTAGCTGTGACGCTGGGCGGAACCGTTGGAACCGGGATCTTGCGTAAACCAGGTCCTATCGCAGCTTCCCTTCACGACCCTAGTTTAATCCTAATTTTATGGGTGCTAGTGGCGACATATGCCTTATTGGGCGTTAGCTGCTTATTAGAATTAAGTTTGTCCATTCCCAAAGCCGGTTCCTGGTACATCTACGCCGAACGCGCATTTGGTCGCTATATTGGATTCTTAGTGGGCCTAACCAGCTGGCTAGGGACTGTAACAGCCTTAGGATTCGGTTCCTACACCTTTAGTGAATACCTGATTATCGTCTTTCCAAGTCTAAGTCCCTATCTTGTCTATTGCGCCATCGGTATACTTGCCCTGTTGTGGTTTTTCCATCAATTGGGCGTGGTCATGGCAGGAAAATCCCAAGAATGGCTGAGTGGAATTAAGGCCGTAGCCCTCCTGATTTTCATTGCCATCTGCTTCTTTTACGGAGGTGGTGGTGTTTTTAACGAGCAGGCCAAAGCCCCTACAGGCCTACCTCTCGCCACAGGCATCATGACCGCCCTTTTATCCATTTTCTATGCCTTCGACGGCTGGCACACCGCCAGTTATTTCACAGAGGAAAATAAAGATCCCGTTAAATCGATGCCAAAATCGATGTTTATTGGCGTCATTACCGTGGCCGTGATCTATTTATTAATTAATGTCGGTATTCTGTACAGTCTACCCCTCGAAACTCTGTCTAGTAGTAAATTAGCCGCTGCAGACGCAATGAAGTTGTTATTTGGAGCAGATATGGGTCGCTGGATTACGATCTTTTTAATGCTCAGTATTTTAGGCATCTTGAATACACAGGTGATGTTCGCCCCGCGCGTAATTTATTCCATGAGCCGTGACGGACTATTTTTTAAACAAGCTGAAAAGGTGAACTCGGCAGGCTCCCCTACAACGGCCACTCATTTAACCGTTTTCTCCGCTTGTATTTTTTTATTAGCTGGCAAAGAAATTAACGAGCGTCTATCAGACATCGCAACCTTCTTTTTTGTGGCCAGTTATCTAGCGGGTTTTGCCTCGCTTTTGCGTCTGCGTGTCACAGAACCAAACTTGAAGCGACCTTACCTGGTTTGGGGATATCCCTATTTGCCTTGGATATTATTGATTATCTCTGCACTGTTCTTAGTAGGAACCTTGGTGACGAATCTGGGGAGTGTGGTGTATGTAGTGGGGTTTGTGGCGGTAAGCTATTTAGTATATCGAAAGTTTCTAGTTTTAGATCAGAGATTATAGAGTAGAGAGTAGAGATGGTTTAAATTGAATCTTTTCTTTTTACTCTATAATCTATACTCTCTTATCTCTACTCTACACTCTATAATCTCTACTCTTTTTTAGTGTATCGCTTTCAAAAACTCGACCACCGAATTCTTTATATCCTTTACTGGGGTATTGCCTAAATTAGATAAAATAGAGAAGGCTAGTGTTTTTCCTTCTTTGGTCAAATAATATCCAGACAGATCATAGGTATTCCCAAATGAACCCGACTTCGCCCAAATACGAACCCCAGGATTGAGATCTTGCACATTGCGCATCGTTCCCGTTTTACTTGCTTCCGGCAGAAGTGCACGCAAACGGTCCGGAGCCACTTCTTTAGCTAATAACTCTAGGATGTGTATGAAATCTTTTGGCCTAATTAAATTATAACGTGATAAACCCGAGCCATCTACCCAACGAATATCCTTCATGAATTCATTTCCGGGTTCTCTCTTTAAATTTTCAATTACTTTAGTTGGATCCCACCCTTTTTCAGCCGCTATCATCACCAATAATTGTTCAGCAACCGCATTATCACTTTCGTGCAACATAGGTAAATACAAACTATCCATTTTCCCTGCATAAAAAATACGAGCATCGGGATGAACTGCCAGAGGCATTGTCTCGACTGATTTATGAAGTGTATCGGTCAATAGAAAGGCCGTCATATCAGGCGAAGTAATGAATGGCACATCTTGGGAGCCATAGTTCTGAGTCTGTAATACCGGCAATTCAAACTGATTTTTCAACCGATTTCTTCTTACCTCCTGCGTAGTTCCTGTCTTAGCAACCGCTTCAAAAGCATCCGGCATAATTCGCCATCTTTTAGCTGTCGCAGAAAAATTAACCAAGTTCGCATACAGGGGCATGTCCGAAATCTCAGCAGAATAATGGTCATTATAATCATCCCAAGCCCATCCAGTGCCTAAAACAGGAATCTGCTTCAGGGGTGAACCATAGACTAAAACCTTAGAAGAAGCAGCTAGAAAATCGCGTAAAGCCGTGTTTTTGATAGTTGGATGCAGGTTAGAAATATCCCCTGTTCCCCAAAAAAAGAGGGTATCTTTCGTTTCACGGTATTTGAAAGAGGGAATTTGATTACCAACTATTCGATTTGCCTGTAAAAAGGTCAATAGCTTCATATTCGAAGCGGGCATAAAGTATTGATCTGCGTTTTTCTCGAAAAGCACCTTACCGGTTGCAAGGTCCTTAATCATGACTCCACTTGCCCGCTGAGCCAAGGTAGATTCGTTGTAGGCGATTTGCAAATGGGAGCTTTGGCAACCTACCAAAGCCAGCATGAATAAAAAGGCTAGATTTTTCATACGATAAAGGTAAAAGGTTTTCGTATTTTTGAACTCATTTTATTAAAAGAATGCTGGTAGCTTTTGTCATTTTCTATCTTGCTTTGAACCTAGGCGTGGGCTGGTGGGCTAGCAAAAAGGTGCATTCTACGCAAGATTTCGTCTTAGCGGGGCGTTCATTGCCCTTTGCGCTAGCGACGATGGTGACGTTTGCGACCTGGTTTGGATCGGAAACAATTTTAGGTGCTCCTAAAGAATTTGTGCATGGAGGCGTTTTAGCAATTATTGAGGAGCCGTTTGGTGCTGCCCTTGGTTTATTTCTCGTGGGAGCTATTTATGCCCGAAAACTATATCCATTACCTGTATTGACCTTTAGTGATTATTTTCGATTGCGGTTTGGGGCTTTTTCCGAAAAGCTTTCAGCAATCATTATGATCCCCTCCTACTTTGGCTGGATCTCCGCCCAATTAGTTGCATTAGGGCTTACCATGCACCTTTTATTACCTATTTCGGTGGAAATGGGCATCATCATAGGAGCCTTATTAGTCATGGTCTATACCTTGCTGGGAGGCATGTGGTCAATCTCTGTGACCGACTTTTTTCACAATATAATCCTCATTGTTGGACTCTTATTTTTAGCCTATTTGTTGTGGGCCAAAGTCCCAGATTTCAACCAACTCATCGCTACCCAACCCAACCATTTCTTCCGAGCCATTCCAATAGAAAATACCTGGAAAGACTGGCTCGTCTATGGTGCAGCTTGGATCACCATCGGTTTCGGATCCATCCCGCAGCAAGATATTTTCCAGCGCGTAATGTCCGCGAAGAACGAGAAAATAGCCGCTAAGGCCAGTATTGCAGCAGGTGCCATGTACTTAACTATCGCATTATTACCACTTTTAATTGCCTTTATTGCGGTACGTTTATACCCCACTTTATTATCAGAAGATGAATTATTGATCCCCACCTTAGTGATGAAATTTACACCAAGGGCCATGCAGGTCTTGTTTTTAGGGGCACTTTTATCGGCTTTATTAAGTACCACGTCGGGAGCAATTTTAGCACCTGCGTCTGTGTTAGGGGAAAATATTTTGAAACCTTTAATGAAGCGTCCATCTGATAAAATCGTACTATTATTTATTCGGATATCCATTGTTTTAGTGACATTAGCCTGCATCATTATGGCTATTGAACGCCAAAATATCTTCGAATTAGTAGGAGAAGCTTCTGCTTTCAGCCTTGTTTCCCTTTTTATCCCACTCAATGCCGGTCTCTGGTGGAAACGTACGACTGCGTGGGGAAGTCACTTAAGCATGGTGTTGGGATTGGTTTTTTGGGGATATTTTCACTTCATCAGTCCCTCAGAAATTCCCGCTGTGTGGTATGGACTTTTAGCCGGATTGATCGGCTTGTTGTTAGGAAATCAGATTAAAGCCAAATCTGTTTAAGCGTCCCCAGATATTGTCCTTTCTTTCCGGTGTGCACATAATCTAGGATGGCATCGTTAATGGAAGGGTATATAGTTAATTCCACTATTTTGTCCACTGGCACCCAAACTAGATCATCAGCCGTTGTTTCACCTGCTTGAATGTGCGGGATTCCTCCCACAATATCTCCTTCGAAAATAAGGTGCACACAAGCGCCATAGTCATCCGTGGCATGCACCTGACCCGTAAAAAGCAAATCATGCACTTCCACTTCTATACCTAGTTCTTCCTCGCATTCGCGGGCAATAGTGACTGGAAATGTTTCCCCAGCTTCCACATTTCCTCCGGGTAAAGCGAATTTACTACCTCCCGGATAATCATAGCGCAGGAAAAGCACATGATTATTTTCGATGATGAGGGCAGCTGGTCTAATTCGCATGGAGTTTGTGAAATTTGAAAAGATAAATATACCATTAGATTTCCTAAATTGCAGTCAAAATGAACGTATAGCATGCAAATAAGAGAAATTTGTCAGCAGATGGAAGCTTGGGCACCTCTAGGATGGCAAGAATCCTATGATAACGCAGGGTTACTCGTAGGAAATGCCTCCAAGGAAGTTAAGAGCGTATTAATCAGCCTGGATTGTACGGAAGAGGTGGTAGAAGAGGCCATCAAAAAGGGCTGTAACTTGATTATTTCGCATCATCCCATCGTTTTCAGTGGTTTAAAACGAATCACCGGTGCTTCGTATGTCGAAAGAACGGTCATCAAGGCCATTCAGAATGATATTGCTCTTTACGCATCACATACGAACCTAGATCACGCCCCTAAGGGCGTTAGCTATCATTTAGCTGCTAAGCTAGGCATCACAGGAAACGTATTAAAACCGATGCGGGATGCCTTAAAGAGGCTAGAATATTATGTTCCTGCGACGCATGAAGTTGCTGTGCGGGAGGCATTGCATGCTGCAGGGGCTGGAAACATCGGAGAATACTCCTCATGCAGCTTCGCATCAGAAGGAACAGGACGTTTTCAACCTTCTTCGATGGCGAATCCACACACGGGGAAAGCGAATCAATTATCTGAAGTTAGCGAAATGAAAGTAGAGATGATATTCCCAGCTCATCTTGGTGGAGTTGTCTTAGCGGCATTAAAATCTGCCCATCCTTATGAAGAGGTAGCCTATTTCATCCATTCACTTGATAATTCGTGGCAAGATGTAGGCTCTGGCTTTGTAGGAAATTTAGAAAAGTCGCTTTCGCCAGAGGATTTTTTAGTATTTGTCAAAAAGCGTTTAGGACTTCAAGCCCTGAAACATACCGCTTTACCTACTGGATCAATTTCAAAAGTAGCGGTTTGTGGCGGTGCAGGAAGTTTCTTGATCAAAGAGGCAATAAAACAAAGTTGTGATGCCTATATCACTTCAGATATTAAGTACCACGAATTTTTTGACGCCGAAAATCAATGTCTAATCGTAGATGTAGGGCATTACGAATCTGAAGTCATGATTATTGATGCGATACATGATTATTTATCAAAAAATATTAGTAATTTTGCCGTTCTGAAAAGTGAAACCAATACCAATCCGGTACGTTTCGCTTAAAACGAGAGAGGTTAGACAATTCAAATAAATTAGAATAATGGCTACAGTTACCGAAACAACGATTGCCCAAAAGTTAGAGGCCCTTTTAAAGCTTCAAACCATTGATTCAACGTTAGATAATATCAAGAAAGTACGCGGTGATTTACCGGAAGAAGTTCGTGATTTAGAAGATGAAATCATGGGATTAGAGACTCGTTTGGCTAAATTCCAGCAAGACGTAGCTGATTTTGAAGAGCAAATCGCTAACTACAGAATCGCAAAGAAGAACTCTGATAACTTAATCATTAAGTACAAGGAACAACAAATGAATGTGCGCAATAACCGCGAATTCGATGCAATTTCTAAAGAAATTGAATTGCAAGGAATCGAAATGGAAATTGCTGATAAGCGTATCAAAGAAATCGATTTCAAAGTTTTGAACAAAAACGACGAAATCGCTTCCGTAGAATCAAACTTGTTTGAGCGCAAGAAAGATCTTGAGATCAAGCAAAATGAATTACAAGTTATCATCGCAGAAAGCGAAGAAGAAGAGCAAAAATCATTAAAAGATCGCGAGAAAGCAGTGAAGTCTGTCGATGAGCGTCTTTTAAAATCGTATACAAAACTACGTGATAATGCACGCAACGGCCTAGCGGTTGTTTTAGTTAAGCGTGGTGCTTGTGGCGGATGTTTCAGCTCTGTACCTCCACAACGTCAAACAGATATCAAAGACAAAAAGAAAATCTTAGTTTGCGAGCATTGCGGACGTGTATTCGCAGGTGTTGAAGATGTGATTCCAGCTCCAGAAAAAGAAAAGAAATCTCGTGCTAAGGCAGTTCCAGTAGCCGCAGCAGTAATCGAAGAATAATCTTTAGATTTTATATGAAAAAGCCCGCCAGAAATAGCGGGCTTTTTTTTGTGGACAAAAAAAGTCATTTTTGTCCATTACAATTTTGTTTTATCCCCTCTTGTCTAATAATTGGTAATTATGGCCTTAGAAAAAACTAAATTAGGGGACCAAAAAATCAAAATAGATACTAGTTCTAACTCCACTGAAATCAATTGGGCTGATTATGTCTTGGCAGACGATTCTGATGCTACAGAAATTAATTTGGGAGATTTTGACTTAGATAGTGATGAGTTAGTTGCAATTGCTTCCGAGAAAATAAAGAAAGAGAAAGCCTTAACTGCATTGGTATATGTAAAAACTGCCTTAAGCGAACTTGGGTACGACACTGGCAATCAACAGCCTTTCTTTTTTACCTCCATAGTTCATGTATCAGAAAAAGCATTAGCCGGCTTTTTGTATGTCAATGTGGATGGATTTTATAGTAATTATAAGGAAGAAAGTGAATTGCAACTGATTTTCCCTTGGGATTTAGTGGAAGATATTGTGTTAGTTAAGGAGGGTAAAACATCTTTAAGCATCAATATTGTATCAAAAGAAAACAAACTAACACTTCACGAGCCTTATTCTAAAAACATGTTGATTTTACTTTCCATCTATAAAAACAGTTGGCCCAAGGTGCTCAATGGGGAAATTAATGTAATCGCTTTTGAAACGCAGGATGATTACCTGCGTTGGTTGCATGAATAAAAATATTCTAGAGGATTCTGCAATAAAAAAGCCAGCTGAACTGCTGGCTTTTTTATTTATTTCAACATCCCTAACAAGGAACTCAATTTGTCTTTTAAATCTTTGCGATCAACGATGAAATCTAAGAAGCCATGTTCCTCTACGAATTCGGCGCTTTGGAACCCTTTAGGTAAATCCTTTCCGATCGTTTCTTTGATAACACGCGGGCCAGCAAAGCCTATCAAAGCACCGGGCTCAGCGATGTTGAAGTCGCCTAGCATTGCGAAGGATGCCGTCACACCACCGGTGGTCGGATTGGTCATCAAAGAGATATAAGGAATCTTAGCTTCTGCGAGGAGGGCGATTAAAGAAGAGGTTTTGGCCATCTGCATTAAAGAGAAACCAGCCTCCATCATACGTGCACCACCAGAGCGAGAAATCATCAAAAATGGCTTCCCTGTTTCTAACGAATGACGCATTCCTCGTGTAATCTTCTCTCCTACGACAGACCCCATCGATCCTCCAATAAAATTAAAGTCCATAGCTGAAATACAGATAGGCAATCCGTTAATCTCACCATAGGCTGTTCTAACCGCATCTTTCAAGCCTGTGTTATATTCTGTGGCTTTAATTCGGTCCGTGTATTTTTTTGTATCTGTAAACTCCAATGGGTCTCCAGAACCCATCATAGGATCTAATTCGGTATAAAGAGAATTGTCAAATAACAACTCAAAATAGTCTTGAGAACCTATCTTTTCGTGGTAATTACAACCCGAACAAGTATAGGCAAACAGGCGGTGTTCGCGCGTATGAATCGCTTTTTTGCAAGAAGGACACTGGTACCACAAACCATCCGGAGCATCTAACTTAGAGGCGGTGGGGGTAACAATTCCTTTTTCTTTTCTTGAAAACCAAGACATAGGGCTAATTTTAATGATTAAGACTACAAAGATAAGTAAAAAGCTTTGCTAGGCCTTAGCGAACCACAATAATTCGCTTATTATATACGCTTCCATTGGCAATTACCTGAACATAATACATTCCTGCTGGCAGCGTAGAAACATCAAATAGTTTATCTACTATTCCGCCTTTCACCTGTATGCTTTCTTGCTGAACCCACTGTCCTGAGCCATTTAATATCCCAACTTTTATTGGCTCATCTGAAGAACCTACTCTTAATTTCACCCGGAAAAGCTGAGAGGAAGGATTAGGAGTAACCTGCAATTCTGCTGAATAGGAAGCAGGCTCAGCCGCTAAAACCAATGGCGGTGGTGGTGGTGGCGGTGGTGGCGGTGGTGGAGCTACTTGTTCTTGAATCGCTAAATTATCAATTGCCCAACCCCAGCCATAGGCACCTACATCTGCATGCAATCGAAAACGTAATACTACTTGATCTCCAGCTTTAAAAATGCCAGAAGAAAGTAAGTCGATTTCCCTTTTTATAAACAAGGTAGATGTGCCCACACCTGTTGAATTTCCCTTCGCATCACTACCTGAATTAAACACGCCTAACCACAATGGGGATTGACTCGAATCCCAGCCATTGATTAAATTAAACCAGTTTTTCCCCGCATCTTTAGAGGCTTGTACTATTACATAATCAAAGAATTGTCGATTAACTGTTCCGTTAGGATTTAAAAAAGGAGCTCCCGCTTCACCCGGTTCAACCAAAACCACTTCATCAAAAATTATTTTCGCCGTATCGGCTCGAACTGTAATGGGTTTTAGTAAAATGGCATCATTATTTGTGAACTTATCTGACCCGCCGGCACCATCATATGATTCCTCAGTACCATCCGCATAAGGATGTTGACTATGTAATCCTATAGTAGAGAAGCCGTTGGGCTTTGCAAAACTGAAACCTTTTAAATAAAAATCTGAAGAGGGAGTCGTATCAAAATTTTGAATATAACTTCCTACAGGGGCCTGCAAACTTAGGACTGTAAATTCGAAATTGCCGGTGGCAGGAAGCGTGACAACATTGGTGATTTTTGCCTTGTCTTTAACTATAACTCGGTATTTAATCACATCACCTGCCTTCAATAGGCCCGCAGCGAATTCAAAACTATTCGAATAACTAAAGTTAAATCCAGCGATTTTTTTGAAACCTTTTCGAATCACAGAACCATTATTGATAGAGTACTCCATGTATACCGTATCAATACCAATGTTATCAGCAGCTAGCAAGGTAGGTAGCGGAATTACGTTCTGTGAACTGAAAACATACTTCAATGAGTTTGCAAATACCACCTCCGGTTTAGTGGTATCAGGGGCAATGTTGAACTCAAAAAAACTACCATAGGGTGTCCCAGTTATGAGCGGCGCTTCAGCTGGGGTAACAAATTTTTTACCGGATTTTTCTTGAGCATACCAGTAATACTTGATATTTCGTGGCGTCGCACTTTTAGGCAAGGTATAGGAATAGGTATTGCCTGATTTGGAAAAAGTAGAAATAGGATTAAATGAATTCGAATTAATAGCTAAATAAAGTTTCAAGGAGGATTCATCCCAAAGCGTATCCGAAAACACTTTCACAGAAAAAATTTTATCTGTCGACTGATCCTCTGTGTCACTATATTCCTCACCTATCAAATTAGAAGAATACCAGCCAAAATCTTTAAAGGCAGAACTAACGATAGGGCCTATGGAATGAGTAATCTCTCCTCTTGCAATTTGAGGTGTCATTAAGGCATTAGGACTTGCCACACCGTAAGTTGATTGGTCCACATGGTAGATACTAGACCCTTCTTTAAAGGTTGTTGGCGCATAGATTTTGGCTGCAGCACCTCCATTTGCATTTAAAATCGAAGGCGAGGATAAACTAATATCATTAGAGATTATTTGACTGTAAAGTGCCGTGGATGGATTCTTGAACTTAGTGGTATCCGTTAATGAAGCTTTCGCAGAGTTAATCAAATACTGGTCAAAAATACCAGGATAACCATATCCTGCCTTACCATCAGTAACAGATATTTGACCAATAAATCCAAGACCGTGTCCCATCTCATGTAACACAACCGAATAAAGGTCGATTTGAGAGCTTTCAGGTACTCCAGTTGTTCCAATATACCAATCCTTAAAGTCAGAATTAAAGGTCGCTACTACATCAGGGTTATTCCCATTCAAGTTTTTATGCGCCATTTTCTCAGCTAAAGCGATGGGATAAAATGTATTTAAACGATTAGCTCCCACAAAGTTTCGGATATTCGCTGTAGTCCCTGCACTCCCTAAAACATTGGCAGCTAAGGGCGCCCATTTAACATAAATAGTAATGGGTACATCTGATGAAAATACAGTAGACCAGGTGGCTGCTGCTTTCTCAAAAACAGCTTTTATATCTGCAGGAGGAGGTGTTTCAAACGTTAAGTTGATGGTTGCTGAGGCTTGGGTTTGGGAAGTTGCTTCGAGTTTGATCGCCTCAGCTTGCGCTAATATGGCGCGCATTGATTCCGTATATCCTTCTGGTAAATCGCGTTTCAAGCCCATGAATTCAGGCGTATATTCCTGAATCATGGTGCCAGGGACCATTTCCATTTTAGGACGTCCCTTTTGAGAATAGGCCGCTAGGCTTATAAACACGAATAAGATTGACAGTATTCTCATAAAGCTGCTATTTTTTCATATAAACCAACAAAATTGGAGGCAATCACTTGTGTATGAGCTAATTCCTCCGCCGTATGGGAGGTCGTTATTCCTACCACTCGAGCACCAGCGGCAAGTCCAGAAGCAATCCCTTGAAGGGAATCCTCAATTACCCAACAATACTCCGGTGAAACTCCTACAAGTGCTGCTGCTTTCACATATATCTCTGGATCAGGCTTACCTTTAGTGACTTCTGCGCCACCAATTATAGCATCAAACTGGTCCCGGATACCTAAGCCATCTACAATAAAATCTATATTTCCAGGCCCCGCTGAAGTAGCTAAGGCCGTTTTAATAGCTCTTGATCGCAGATCCTGTAAAAAAGTGAGTAACCCTTCCGCTGGCTTTCTATGCTCAGCATAAAATCCACGGTAAAGCAATTCTTTTTCATCTTCTAAAACCTCCACCTCAGCCTGGGTCATCTCTTTTTTATAAAACCATTCGAAGGTATCCTTCGAATTCATTCCGTTTAACTCTTTGTAAAAAACCTCCTTCGTTAAAGGAATACCATTACGCTCACAAAACAGTAACCAAGCCTCCACGTGATATGGTAAATTATCCACAATCACTCCATCCATATCAAACAAAACAGCTTTTAACGACATATCAGAAGTCTAAGACAAGCCCATCATGAGCAAGTGAAACGTTAGGTGGCAACTCTTTATTAACTTCAGCATGCAGCCCCATTTGGTGGCTAATGTGGGTAATATAGGCCCTTTTAGGCTTTAAATCAGCGATCAAATCAAGTGCTTCTGCTAGGGTATAATGCGAAATATGGGAGGTCTTGCGCAAAGCATTAATCACTAAGACATCCAAATTCCGTAATTTATCCTGTTCCTCTGGGGCTATGGAGTTCGCATCCGTCACATAGGCAAAACTTCCAAACCGAAACCCCAAGACATCAAGATAATAATGCTTTACAAATACCGGTTGAATATCAATTCCTTGCAACGTGAATGGCTGACCATCGATTTCATATACATCAATTTCAGGCACACCCGGGTATTTATTATCTCCAAAAGCGTAAGCAAACTCTTGTTTCAACTGCGCTATGACCTGGGCGCGGGCATACAAAGGAATGGCAGATTGTTGGTGAAAATTAAATCCACGCACATCATCCATTCCGGCGGTATGATCTTTATGTTCATGTGTATAAAGGACGGCATCCAAACGCTTAATTCCGGCCCGAAGGACCTGCTGACGAAAATCAGGACCCGTATCAATGATAAAACTTTTACCGCCTATTTCGACATGAATCGAAACACGTAGACGCTTGTCTCGCTCGTCTGTAGACTGACAAACTGAACAGTTACAAGCAATCATCGGAATCCCCTGCGAAGTTCCCGTTCCTAAAAACGTTACTTTAGAAGGGGACATGAGCTTATTCTGTTAAGGCTTTCACCTGAGAAACCAATGAATCGAAGTTCAAAGGTTTAGCTAAGAAATCATTAAATCCAGCTGCTTTGAAATCATCCATTGAATAATTGCGAGCATTTCCGGTGATCGCAATCATCGGAATGGCCGCTTTTTTCTTATCTGCTAGTGCACGTACAGAACGAGCACAATCCATACCGTCCATTACGGGCATATTGATATCAAGTAAGATAATATCGAATTCAGCTTTCGCTAATTCATCTAATACTTGTTGTCCGTTTTTCACGGCGTGGATCTCAAAATTTTGAAATTCTAAAATCTTCTTTGCTAAATTTTGGATCACTGAGCTATCTTCCGCTATCAATACCTTTTTCATATATTCTTTATTTATCGTCAATTGCGAGTAAAAATAGCCAAAGGAATGTGGAATTCAAACGAATTTTGGCAATAAAAAAAGCGACCCATTTCTGAGCCGCTTTTTTATCAACTTCTTGATTTTATTTCAGGTAAAAAGAAACAGATGATTTATCCCAATCTAAAGTCACTTGGCCAGCAGCTGTAACGCCGATGGTGAATTTTTCTGTGTGCGCGTGCTCACTTACACGCGCTTTTACGCGAAGAACATCATTCGCTTCTTTGTAGGTATAAGCTCCCCACATTTTAGCTTCTTTGTTAAAGATAATCGTCCATTCTGACTCACCTGGGATAGATAATAAAGAATAAACACCCTTTGCTAAGGTTTTACCTTGAACCGTGATATCATTTGAAATCTCGAACGTAGTCGCTTCGTTCGCGCCTGTTCTCCAAACTTCCCCATAAGGTACTAAGGCTTTCGCCTCTTTCTTACCGAAAACCAAACGGCCTTTCGTCGAAGGTTGTGCATATTTAATCATCACTTCCGTATTACCCACTTTTTGTGTAACAACAGCTGGGGGTGATGGAATTGCTTTCTGTGCTAAAACAGAGAAAGAAACTAAACAGGATAATAACAATAAGTACTTTTTCATAGATATGTGATTTATTTAGATTACAAATTAAGCCAATAATTCAATTTCAACACTACTGCACGGTTACGAATTTTCATGATTTCTGGAAAATAATTATCCGTGTAAACGAGAAAAAAGTCAGATGCTGGCTTGTAACGCCATTGCAGTCGCGCATTTAAATTAACGTTTTTCGTTTGCTGGTTGATTTGAAAGAAGGTCGCAAAGAACAATTTATTCGTAAAGGTAATATCGATTTTTGGTCGAATAATCCAAAATTTAGAAGAAATTAACCGAGAAAAGTCCTTACCCGCTATATCCACCCCAGGCACGTAGACGTCTACGATATCATTATAATCCAAGGCCACCGAAAAACTTCCATAAGGCTGAAAACGATAACCGATATCCGCCGTAACGCCCGTACGCCAGCCATTCCCGTAATAACCGCCAATCCGGGATGTGAGAGAGTACGTAAATAACTTAATGGGCGAAGAACCATAACGCGCATTCAATGCGTACCAGTCGTGGTCTGTCCCCCTTTTTAAAGGCGTATTCCCCATACGTGTTGCATCGAAATCATACAATAATTTCACATAATCATAGGAAAGATACACCCCAAAAGTCGAGCGATCCTTCATCGTTCCATCGTAGGCGATATAGGTGGTATTGTCAGTATATGTGCCCTGGTTGTTCCAATAGCTCACCGACATGGCTGATAATGTCGTGTAAAAGACATTCGTAGTTTTGTCTTTCGGGTAAAAATTCTTTGCGGCATCAGTCTGTACTTGGAAAAAGTTAATCCGAGGCACATAACCCGTTTCAGGATTATAGTTCTCCCCTACCCAGGATTCTTTAATTCCAAATGTCCAGTTATTGTCTTTGTAGGCCAAAGCAGCTGCTTGCGCAAAACTCCTATCCTTTTGCAAAGGACTAATTGTGTTCGCATAAAAGAGCGTTCCCGTCCAAAAATTATTAGCGGACGCTAAATTATACTCAAACCCCACATCGCGATTAAAGGCCTGAAAACCATTAGATCGCTGCAAATCAGAGTCGAGAAATGATTGTTTATTCACCATGTAAGCCCCTACATTCGAGCGCGCAAATACCTTGCGTTGCAGAGCGATCATGGAATAGTTTTGAGTAGGCACCCCCTTCACTTCATTCCGCTCAGACTGCACATTCAAGGCTCCAATCCGCCAATCCTGATTCAGTTTACCACTTAAACGCGCTCCATACGTAATAGGCGTCTGCTCATAAATTCCCGTTTTAGGATTCAAGGCAATACCAATTCTTCTCGTAAAAAAAGGCCGAATACTCTCTGTTCCAAATCCATCAAACAAATCAGAGTTCTCAATAAAAAACTGTCTTTTCTCAGGATAAAATAGCTCAAAACGGTCTAGATTAGTCTGCTGCCTATCCACATCCACTTGAGAAAAATCCGGATTCAAGGTCATATCTAAATTCAACCCTGAATTAATCGACACCTTAATATCACCCCCTATTTGATTGCGCATTTTAGTTGGGTCTTTCGTCTCATAATTTGCCGTGCCGCCTGATAAAACATACGGAATAAAAGAGATATTCTTCTTAGGGGTAGGTGGAGGAGTATCCCAAACCAATACACCAGCAAAGGCTAAAGAAGCGGTAGGGAATTGCCGAGGGACAGGAGCCCAGGCAGATTTTTCTTTGGCTTTCAAATCATAGCGGGAAAAATTAATCCCCCAGCGTTGAAGATTGCCCTTATAACGGATGGACTTAAACGGAATCGCCGCTTCGAAAATCCAAGAATCCCGTTTATAGGTCGTGGCTGATTCCCACTTATTATCCCAGTTTAAATTCACTTTAGAGCCCTCAGACATCTGTCCATCCCATTGCGCACCTGCCGCATTCGCCCCAAAGGCAAATCCCGTCGTCTTATCTTCAAAGGTATCAATGAACACTAAAAAATTATCATTGACCCCAAAACCAAAATCCCGCTTCATCGACTCTACCACAAAGGCCCCCGGCTCTTTCAAAAAACACTCTGCCGAAATGTAAATGTATTTATCGTCATAGGTCAACTTCACATCCGTGCGTACCTGAGCACACAGAGAGTCGAAGGGATTACACATCATAAAATCACTCACGGCAGCGGACTGAAACCACGCATTTTCATCTATAACTCCATCAATTTTAATGGGGCCCGTTGTTTTTTTGATAAGCATTTGAAAATTTTCGTTCTTCTTCTGGGCATAAAGAGACGTGCCGCAAATCAACAAAAAGAGGACAAGGAGTTTTTTCATTCCTGCAATTTAGCCAAATTTCTCAGGTATCAAGCGGGGGTCTGTAGGGGGATTTTTTTTAACTCAGATAGCGGAATTCAATCTGCTTGTTTTATTTTTGCACTGTAAATAAATGAACTATGGGAAGAGCCTTCGAATTTAGAAAAGCGAGAAAATTCAAACGCTGGGGTCAAATGGCCAAAACCTTCACCAAAATCGGTAAGGACATTGTGATTGCTGTAAAAGCTGGAGGTGGAGATCCTACATCAAACTCGCGTTTGCGTGCCATCATCCAAAACGCGAAGGCAGTGAACATGCCGAAGGAAAACGTAGAGCGTGCGATCAAACGCGCTACTTCGAAAGACCAAGAGGATTACAAAGAGATTGTATACGAAGGATATGCACTACACGGTATTGCCATTTTAGTGGAAACAACAACAGATAATATCAACCGCACCGTGGCAAACATCCGCTCCTCTTTCACCAAATGTGGTGGTAGCTTAGGAACAACAGGAATGTTAGACTTCATCTTTACGCGGAAATCCGTTTTTAAGATTGCAGCAAAACCGGAAATCGATTTAGAAGAATTGGAATTCGACCTCATTGACTTAGGTGGAGATGAGGTTTTCTTAGATGAAGAAACGAATCAAATCAACATCTATGGAGAATTTACCGCTTTTGGGGCGATTCAAAAATTCTTAGAGGAAAAAGGCTATGAATTAATGGGTGCTGATTTCGAACGCATCCCGGATGAAACGAAAGAATTAACTGATGCACAAGTGGCTGACGTGGAGAAACTAATCGAGCGTCTAGAAGAAGATGACGATGTGCAAAACGTCTACCATAACATGGGCTAAAATTTAGGAAGCGGAGGACATAAAAGCCTCCGCTTTTTTCTTGTCCAAACGATACAAATAAGGGGCCTTGTGCGCTCCTCCCGTATATTTCTTTTCGATACGCTCCAGAATATCCAGGCTCAACATCTTGCGCTGGAAATTAGTCCTGACTAATGGCTTGCCTAAAATGGTCTCATAGACCTGCTGCAATTCAGACATCGTAAAGGTCTCTGGCAACAAATTAAAGGCTGCTAATTTTGTATCAATTGATGCGCGTAAATGCGCTAAACCTTTGGTAATAATGGCATTGTGATCTAAAAACAAGGACGGAATCTTATCTACATCCATCCAAGCCGAATCGTCCGACACATCATTTAAAGTCACCTGCACTTTCGAATACTCCACTAAGGCATAATAACCGATCGTGATGTAACGACTAGACAACCAGGCTAAATCTTCAATAGAGCGACCCATAGCGAGGTTTATTTCCTCGTGCTTTTCAAACGCCCCAATATTTCTTTTGAGGTCGCCAAAGGCATGAAACTGTTGCAAGTAGATATCTTCTAATCCGGTTCTCTGCCACAAGACGCGCTTTGCAGCCTCATCCGCATCCTCCTCTTTACCGATAAATCCACCCGGTAGAGTCCAGACTTCGTTATTTTTAAACTTCAACAATAGTACCTTTAATTGTTTCTCTTGAAATCCAAAAATAACGCAGTCTACCGAAATATTCGATAACCAATCCCCCTTTAAAACATCCCTATTTGGCATACTTTTGTATGAAGTTTTGTATCTGTTTCGCGAAAATCAAGTAACCCTTTTCATTCAGGTGCAAACGATCTGCTACGAAAATATCCTGCATTAAAGTACCGTCCGCGTTATAAAATGGGGAGTGCATATCGATGACATAATGTCCTTTTTTCTTCGAAGCGATGTCAACGATTCGCTGATTTAAATCTTGTTGTTTTGACTTCATCGCCTCCCGAGCTAAACTAGGACGCGCAGAGACGAACACTAACTTAGCCTTAGGCACTTGCTTCGCTAAACGCGCAGAGAATTCCTCGAACTGCAGGGCAATCTCTTCCGGACTTTGGCCACCTGCTAAATCATTATCTCCCTCGTACATAAAAACCCAAGAAGGCTGGTATTTCACTACCATCCGGTCGAAATAATACAAGGCTTCTTTTAAGGTACTCCCACCAAAACCACGGTTTATGGCATTCATTCCCTTCATGTCTGAATCGAAGTTTTTCCACAAACGGAAACTTGAAGAACCAATGAACAATTTCATCCCTTTTGCTGGCATGGCAATGGAATCTAGCTTTTCAAATGCTCTGATTTCCTTTTCAAAGCGATCGAGTGGTTTCTGCGCAAAAACGCTGAAGGTTAAAAACAGGAAAAGTAGGATCTTATTCATTTGGATATGTTAAACCGATTTGAGAACGAATTTCATCTAATAAAGCCATTAATTCCGTACTGAAAGCGTGCGACATCAAGGCGTTTTCTGTACGACCAGCGCGTAAATCTGCCTGAACTGCCTCCGCTTCATAACTATAGCCCCAGCCTAGACGCTCTGTCTCATAGAACGTCTCTTGTTCTGTTTCATGAATAATTACTGTAATGCCTTTCGTCTCGTGGAAACGAGTATGCATTAAGATTTTCCCTTTCGTTCCGTGAATCTCACAGGTCGTGTCAGTCTTCGTCGCAAAGGTTGAGAATAGGGTTGCTGTAGCACCTGAACTGTATTTCAAGGCAATCGACGTATTCATATCCACACCTGTTGGCGCCATAACTCCGGTCGCTTTCATTTCGAGGGGATTCCCTAGAACAAATTTGGAAATAAATAAAGGATAGATTCCTATATCTAATAGGGATCCACCAGTTAACCTAGGATTAAACCAACGTGCCTCCGGATCGTAAGGCGCGGGGAAGCCAAAATCTGCCGCCAAGTGAATGATATCACCGACCACACCTGAGTCTAGTATTTCTTGTAGTTTAACAATAGATGGGTGGAAACGTGTCCATAAGGCCTCCATAAGGAAAATCTTCTTCTCACGAGCGGTCTTGATCATCTCCCCTACCTGCTTCGAATTAATCGCGAACGCTTTCTCGCATAAAACCGGAAGGCCTGCATTCAAGCACATTAAGGTATGTTCGTGATGTAAACCATGTGGAGAGGCGATGTAAACGACATCGATTTCACCACTTGAAAGCATCGATTCGTAGCTGCCGTAGCACTTTACATCCGGTCCATAATGAGACGCGAATTCTTGCGCACGAGAAATTTCTCTAGAGGAAACAGCAGCTAAATAGCCGTCTTTTACAAAAGCTAAATCGTCCGCAAATTTGCGAGCAATTCCGCCGCACGCTAATATACCCCACCGAATGGGCGCTCCATTTTTCATAGTTCTAGGTTTATTATAAAGAACTTAATTCAGCAATTAAAGACTGAACTTGGTCAAAATTTACTGCTGGGAAATTCGCGATTCGGATTTGGGTTTCTTTTAACTTTCCGTATCCTGAACCGATAATCATATCACTTCTTTCTTTGATCGTAGAGATCACTTTCGAGCTTCCTTCTTTGCAATTTAACACTACCACGGTCGCTGAACGGTGATTTTCGTTCTCTACGAATATTTCGAAGTTATCTGATTTTTTGGCAAAATCATACAAGGCTTTTGCTTTTTTATCCGTCTCCTTGCGCAAGGTGTCCACGCCGATTCGGTTAAAATCCTCCGCCACTTTACCTAATACATAAATCGCCATCACATTCGGAGTTTCTGGCGTCTCAAAATTCTTGTAATTTTCCCAAAGGCTCGGAAGCGAGTGATAGGTCCCCACGATTCCTTCGTGCTTCTTCATGCGCTCTGACTTCTCTAGCATTGCCTCATTCGCAAACCAAACGCCTAAACCGGCAGGCATTCCGAACGATTTTTGTACACTAAAAAATGCCGAGTCTACTAAGCTAAAATCCAGATTTGGGTATGGGGCTGAGGAAACCATGTCTACCGCTACGAACTTATTCTTGTTCGCCTTCTTGATCTTGTGAATCTCCGAAGCCTTCATCTGCACACCTGAACTTGTCTCGTTCGCCGTGCAGCAAATCAATTCTGCATATTCTGGCACCTCTACTTCTGCCGCATCGAATCCCTCTCCAAACGGCTTGTGCATTGAATTCGCATATTTGTGCAGGTCCTTCGCAAAATCAAAAAACTTCTTTGAGAATGATCCATTCACTAAGTGAAAACTCTCGTGTTCCACCGTATTCATAATGATACGCTCCCACACCTCCGTCGCAGATCCCGTAAATAGGACCGCATGGCTCTTAGGCAAGGCGAATAATTCGCGCAATTGCTCGTCTGCGTGCTGGTAGATCTTACGGAAAGCCGCGGAACGATGTGAAATCGAACCGAGGTTCAAACGAAAAGCCTCAATATAATGGGACTGTACCGTAGGAAACAAGGCTGCAGGGCCTGGGGTAAAAAAGGTGCTCATATTAATATAACATTCTAAACTTAATCGTGTTATCGATCAACTTTAATTCATTGACGATCTCGTCTGAGTATTCTTTGGCCACATCCGTAATCACATAACCCGTATTTTCTGTCGTCTTCAAGTATTGACCGATGATGTTCACGTGGTATTTCGCGAAAATTTGGTTGATTTGGGCCAAAATCCCCGGCACATTGTGGTGAATATGCAACAAACGATGCGCATCCTCTAATGGAGGCAATTGCAACTCTGGGAAGTTCACTGATCCATAGGTACTACCGTTATTAATGAATTGCAACAACTTCGCTGGCACAAACTCCCCAATATTCTGTTGCGCCTCCTCCGTACTTCCACCGATATGCGGCGTCAAAATCACGTTAGGCAATCCGCGCAATTCATTCAAGAATTCTTCGTCATTCGTCTTGGGTTCGTAAGGGAACACGTCGATCGCCGCTCCCCACACTTTACCCGTCTTGATCGCCTCCACTAAAGCCGGAATTTCCACCACGTGACCACGCGACAAGTTCAAGAAGATGGCATTATCCTTCATCCAAGAGAATTGCTGCTTGCCGATGATATTCGTATTCGACTTGCGGCCGTCCACGTGCAAACTCACAAAATCTACTTGGGACAATAATTCCTGTAAGCTTTTGCATTTTTTCGCATTGCCTAAGGCTAATTTATCTACGATATCATAGAAATATACCTCCATACCCAGCGCCTCCGCAATCACGGAAATCTGCGTACCTATGCTTCCATAACCGACTAAACCGATTTTCTTACCTCTAATCTCATACGAATTCGTAGCTGATTTATCCCACACACCCGCGTGCATTTTCGTCGATTTCTCGAAGATATTACGCGTCAACATCACCATCAAACCAATCGATAATTCCACCACCGAACGCGTATTCGAATACGGTGCATTGAACACCGCGATTCCTCGCTTTTCACATTCCACTAAATCGATTTGATTCGTACCGATGCAGAACGCACCCACACACATCAAACGAGACGCGTTCGGGTGATCCAATACCTTCTTCGTTAAATTCGTCTTCGAACGCAATCCGATGATAGACACATCCTTGATCTTCTCAATCAATTCGTCCTCATCCAACGCACCTTTTAATAATTCGACCTGAAAACCTTCTTTCTTGAATGCATTCACAGCACCTGGATGCACGTTTTCTAGTAATAATACTTTGATACGTGATTTAGGATAGGATTGTGCGCGACTTAATCCGTTGATGTACAAGAACTCGTCTAAAGAGGGAACGATGAAATCCGCTTTGTCCGTCACCGCCTTACGTGATACGTTTTCGGTAAAAGCAAAGAATTTATTCGCTAATCCAGACTCCCGTAATTCATAATCCGTGATGCCATCACCTATCACGAAAACCTCCCCTTCTAATTGCAAGGATTGCAATAAACGTACTTTGCCTTTGTCTTGAGACAATAAATTTTCCGCATCGTAGCCGGTGATATTGCCTTCCACATCATAGGTGAAGGTATTCGCATACACGTTTTCTGCTGGGATACCCATTTCACTCACAACAGGAACAATAAAGTCCTTGAAACCAGAAGATACGATTAAAATTTGCGCCGCATTCTCCTCTAAAAAATCTTTATTACGCTTAAACGACTCCGAGATTTTACCCTTTAAAAAAACGATTAATTGATCCACATGCGAACGATTCGCTGGCAATAAAGCCACGCGGTCACGTAAGGAATCCGAGAAAGAATACGCCCCCACCATTCCCTGGTCGGTGATATCTTTGATCTTTCCTACGATTTCGGCTTGCTTCGGGTTTCCTTGAAGTGCGATTCTCGCTAATTCATCTAGACCCTCCACTTTCGTGAACGTGCTATCGAAATCAATGACAATTTTTAAAGGTTCTGCTTGAGCTGTAGGCATAGTATATTTTTCTAAACGCTTTTCTTAAACCAATGTTCGGCGCGATTCTCCGACCAAGTATAACCCTGGTAATTCTTCGGATAGAATCCACAATGCCCTCCTTTTTCCTGTGCGTCTAATTGGACAAAGTCCAAGGTTTTCACATAGTCTTCCGGAATACATTCCGCCGATAAAAAAGGGTCATTTTTTGCATTCACGATTAAAGTGGGTACGTTAATCTGATCCAAAAAATACAGGGAGCTACTCTTTTCATAATAGTCTTCCCCATCTTTAAACCCATGCAAAGGCCCTGTGATCACATCGTCAAAATCCATTAAACTCTTAATTGAATCAATCATCTCCACGGTGATATCCTGAGGATAGCGCGCGGACTTTTCCTTGACTTTTTTAATGAGAGTTTGTAGAAATCGATGAGTGTAGAGTCTGTTTTCCCGCCTAGCTAACTGTTTGCTACTCGATGAAAGATGCAAAGGTACAGAAAATGCCACAGCTTTTCGAATCATTTTAGGAGGATTTTTACCTTGTTCGCCTAACCATTTTAAGGTCACATTGCCTCCTAAACTAAATCCTGCTAGGTAGATATCTTTCGCCCCACGCTCGATGGCCAGTTTAATAATAAAGTCCAAATCATCCGTCGCCCCACTGTGGTAAAACCGCAAATTCTTATTAGGCTCCCCTGAACAGCTGCGGTAATTCCAGGCCAACGCATTCATCATCCCCCGCATCTTATGAATCAATCCCGTCACATATTGGCGATCACTCGAACCTTCTAGACCGTGAGAAACGATCAGCAGAGGTTTATCTGAAAGTGGACCGCCATACCAATCGATGTCTAAGAAATCTTGATCCGGTGTCGTTATTCGTTCCCGCCGGGGCATTTCATCCAGTGCCACTTTCCGAAAAAGAGACGGATAAATACTCTGCGTATGCCCATCCGGTAACCAAAGCGGCGGGGTATAATTTTCTAACATTAAATAAAAAAGTCTGGCAGCAATTGATTTTCAGGTGTATTCGGGTTCACGCGATACTCAGAGAAATCCGTCATACCTTCCGCACGCAAAACGTCTTCGTCGATATAGAAATGACCACTCACCGTTTTCGCATTTTTCTGCAAAATCGCCGAAGCAGCGTCAGCCATAATCGTGGCCTTACGCCCTAATTGCATCATTTGCGCATTTCCTACAGCAAATTCGATGGCAGCAGTGGCAATAATGGTTTTAGGCCAAAGTGAATTAAACGCCACTTTCCCCTTAAACTCTGATGCCATTCCTAGGGTGCACAAAGACATCCCAAATTTGGCAATCGAATAAGCAACGTGATTTTCAAACCAGCGCGCCTCCACATTCAAAGGTGGCGAAAGCGTTAACACGTGGGGATTTTCTGATTTCAATAAATGAGGCAAACAAGCCTGCGCACACAAATAAGTTCCCCGGGTGTTGACCTGATTCATTAAATCGTATTTCTTCATCTCCGTACTTAGTGTTCCCGTGAGCTGAATTGCAGAAGCATTATTGATAAGAATATCGATGCCACCAAAGGTATCCACGGCTTTTTGTACCGCCGCTAAAACCTGATTTTCGTCACGAATGTCGACCATGCAGGCCAAAGCCTTTCCACCAGCCGCCTCTATTTCTGCCGCCGCCGTATGAATCGTACCTGGTAACTTAGGATGTGGCTCTGAAGTTTTTGCCGCAATAACGATGTTTGCGCCCTCTGAGGCTAATTTTTTCGCAATCTCTAATCCAATTCCACGGGATCCTCCTGTGATAAAGACCGTCTTATTTTTGAAGTGCATATAGTTCTTATTTTTTCTTCATCTAAATTACGATTTTCTTTCAAAGACAGATACATTTTAAACTTTTGCATTGTACTTTTGTAAATTAATAATCTCGCTTAAGACAGAAATGATTTTACCGTTTAAATCCGTCAGCCTTTCACACCGTACAGCGCCGCTCGCCATTCGCGAGATGTTAGCGTTGAACGAGGATGAGAGTAAAGGATTTTATGTGAAGTGTAAGGATCTTTTTGGCCTAAATGAATTATTAATTGTCTCTACCTGCAACCGTACCGAGTTCTATTATACCTCTGATCGCGACATCTCGACGGATTTAACGAAAGCCTTTTTAATCGAAAAAGGCCTGACGAACACGTCGGAATACCTAGGCTATTTCAAGCAAATGAACGAAACAGAGGATTCTCTGCGTCATTTATTCGAAGTGGCAACCGGTTTACAATCCAAGGTAGTGGGTGATTTACAGATCCCGAACCAAATCAAGAAAGC